>Ga0209474_10001312_pt1 | contig 24697 bp, 20 predicted proteins | sample GraSoiAngelo_145_FD_185902 | JGI IMG/M metagenome (GOLD analysis project Ga0209474, IMG submission 185902) | Grasslands soil microbial communities from the Angelo Coastal Reserve, California, USA - 14_1009_05_20cm (SPAdes) (version 2) | ecosystem: Environmental > Terrestrial > Soil > Grasslands...
AGGAACGTTACATCAAGTGGTGGACGCCATATTTGAGCCGCGAGTTTGAGATGCTGGTCTTCGGGAATGGCGGCGGTCTGCCTCTGATTATTTTTCCAACATCGTTTGGCAGTTATTACCAAAACAAGGATTTCGGCCTGATCGATTCCGTCGCCTGGTTCATTGATAACAACCGCGTCACCATTTATTGCCCCGACTCAATTGATCTCGACAGCTTCTACAACAAATCCATTCATCCCGCCGATCGCATTCGCACTCACATCGCTTATGAAAGTGTGATTGTGCGCGACGTCTTCGATTTTGCCCGGCGCGAAGGCAGCACTCATCGTGTTGGTGTTTGTGGTGCGAGTCTCGGCGCCTATCACGCGGCCAATATTGCTTTCAAACACGCCGATGCCGTCAGTCATCTAATCAGCCTGAGCGGCGCATTCGAGATCAGCGATTTCTTCGACGGCTATCACGACGACAACATTTATTTCAACAGCCCTTACGAATATCTGCCGAACATGCCTGACCCGTGGAAATACAACCACATGAACATCATTATCGGCACTGGCGAATGGGATAATACTCGCCACGAATCGATGCGGCTCTCTGGCATCTTGAATTCAAAAGGAATCCGCAATTGGCTGGATGACCGGAAATGGTGCGGGCACGAGTGGAAGTACTGGTGCGACATGCTGCCATATTATTTGTCGACGTTTTGACGGTCACTTTATGAAAAAAATCGGAATCTTATTTGGCCAAGAAAACTCCTTTCCCTGGGCGTTCATCGATCGCGTTAATCAAAAGACCGGCGGCAAAGATATCGTCGCAGAAGCGGTCCGGATCGACAAAGTGATTCAAGGCGAGCCATGCGGCTACGACGTGATTATCGATCGCATTTCGCAGGATGTGCCGTTCTATCGCGCCTTTCTGAAAAATGCCGCGCTCACCGGAACTGCCGTAGTCAACAATCCGTTTTGGTGGAGCGCGGACGAGAAATTTTTTAATAACGCGCTCGCTACAAAAATCGGGGTCGCCGTTCCGCGCACCGTGCTGCTGCCTTCACACGAAGTGCCGATCGACACCAATGCGAACTCATTCCGCAATTTGGCTTACCCACTCGATTGGGAGGCGATCTTCAACTACGTCGGCTGGCCGGCATTTTTCAAACCATTCGCGGGTGGAGGCTGGAAAAATGTGTACCGCCTTCACAATCCGGAGGAATTTTATCGCGCATACAGCGAAACTGGACAGCTCGTCATGATGCTGCAGGAAGAAGTGAAATTCGACATGTACTTTCGCTGCTATTCAATCGATCAGCGCAACGTGCGGATCATGCCCTACGATCCGCGGCATCCTTATCATTTGCGATATCAAACCGAGTGGCGAACCCCAAAGGAAGTATTGCAGAATGTCGAGCGCGGTGTCCTGCAGTTGAATCAATACCTCGGCTATGACCTGAATACCGTCGAGTTCGCCATCCGCGATGGCGTTCCGGTCGCGATCGATTTTTGTAATCCCGCACCGGACGCTGAAGTGACGTCGGTTGGTCAGGCGAATTTTGAATGGGTGGTCGAGGCCGTATCAGAGATGGCGATTCGCAAAGCGCGCGAGCATCAACCCGCTCGAGATAATCTGAGCTGGGGAAAATTTGTCCAAGCCGGGGCCACGCGGCGCGCCCTTGCCGATTTGAAGTAAGCCGGGAGCCGCGGCCGGCGACCGCGGCTACAAAATCGCTGGAGGGACGCGCGCTGTCGCGTCCCAAACATAAATGGGGACACGACATCGCACCTCTGAAGCGCATCGAATCGAGATGGGAAAGGGGATCCCGCGGAAGTTACCTTAAGGATTACGCGACGGGATCCCTCGACTTCCGCTCGGGATGACGTTAGCGCTGGCATTTTGGGCACCATGCGGTGGTCCGCCCGCCAATTGTCGCGCGACGCAAGACCGTTTTGTGTCGTGGACATATCCCGCCCGCGCGCCAGCGTTCATGAATTAACCAGGTCCGCGGCAACGTGGAATCATCTGGCCCAATAATGCGCAGCGATTCACGCGCGACGAACCGGGTTGCGCGAAAAAGCTCATTGCGCTCTCCAGCGCCTAATCTGCCCGCGCGTTTCGAGGGCAAGATTCTTGCGCGCCACAAGATTTCATCGGCCATCCAGTTGCCGATCCCGGAAAATCCCGATTGCATCAGGACGACAGCTTTAATTGGCGCCTTGGGGTGGCGATCGAGAAATCGATCGAGAAACTCGCGATTGAATTTAGCGGACACAATCTCCGGCACACCATTGTCCCACCATGTCGGTGCGGTTTTACCGTGATGAAATTGCACCCGGCCAAATTGGCGTGCATCGGTGAAGACGAGCGCGCGTTCACGCTGATACAAAACAAGATGATCATGCTTTTGCGGTCGAAAATCGGGGGACGCGGCTTGCATTTTCCCGCTCATGCCGAGATGCAGGCCGAGCCAATTCTCGTTAGAAAATCGGAAGAGCATCCGCTTGCCGCGCGCTTCCGAAGTCAACAAATGCGCTCCGGCGAGTTCTTTGCGCAAGGCGCGCGTGTTTGTTCCGCGAAAAATTCGCTTACCCGAATGCAGCGCGATTTTGATCACACGATGCCCGATCCCCGCATTCCACTGCCGCCGGAAATATTCCGCCTCTGCCAATTCAGGCATCGGTCAGCGTACGCGCAATGTGCCGGCATGAAAACCGTCATCCCGAGTCCGGCAGCTGCCGGATCGAGGAATGCCGCTGCGTAATCTTTAAGGCCCCTTCAACGGGATCCCTCGCTCCGAACTGGAGTTGCACTTTCGCTCGGGATGACACGCAATTTTGTTCGGATTCGATGCCACGGTTTTGCTCGCCTCTTCCCTCGTAGGGCTTTGCTCTGTAGAAGGGACATTGCTAAATTCACCCTCGATGGAAAAGGTCATCATTGTCGGGAGCGGCTGCGCCGGTTTGACCGCAGCGATTTATGCCGCTCGCGCCAACCTGAATCCGCTCGTGCTCGAAGGCGCCCAGCCCGGTGGACAACTTTCCACCACCACCATGGTCGAGAATTTTCCCGGATTCACTGACGGCATCGACGGCCCGCAGTTAATCATTAACATGCACGCGCAGGCGGAAAAATTCGGCGCTCGTTTTTCTTATGCCGAAGCGACCGGGTTCGAGCCGCTGAATTCGCACATTCGTCTGCAGGTTGACGAGAAGGAATGGCTGGCAACCGAATCACTCATCATCGCAAGCGGTGCCTCAGCGCGCTGGCTCGGGCTGGAGAACGAGGAGAAACTCATCGGCCATGGGCTGACATCATGCGCGACCTGTGATGGCGCGTTTTATCGCAACGTGCCGGTGGCGGTGGTGGGCGGCGGCGATTCCGCGGCTGAGGAGGCGCTTTTTCTCACCCGGTTCGCGTCCCGAATTTATCTCGTTCATCGACGCGACAAACTCCGCGCTTCCAAAATCATGGCCGATCGCGTGCTCGCGCACCCAAAGATCGAGCCGATCTGGAATACAGTGATTACGCGTTACATTCCGGACGAAAAAGGGGAGATGCGCGCAGTTGATTTGCGCAATGTCGTCACCCACGAAGAACGGGAATTGCCGGTGGCCTGCGTCTTTGTCGCCATCGGCCACGAGCCAAACGCGAAACCGTACAGCGGCAAGCTGGAGATGGACAAGGATGGTTACCTCATCACCAAACGACTGGTCGAAAGCAAACACCCGGGCGTCTTCATCGCCGGTGATGTAGCCGACCGCGTCTACAAACAAGCGGTCACCGCCGCTGGAGCCGGCTGCGCTGCGGCCATGGAAGCAGAGCGATATTTAAGCTCGCTAGAGAAGCATTAGCCGATTGCCGATTGTCGAATGGCGATTGCCAATGGAGAATCGTTGAAACTTTGCGACCTGACGCAGTTCTATTCGCCATTGAGCGGCGGAGTGAAACGCTATGTGCATGAAAAGATCGCGTACATTCAAGGCGCGACCACGGACGAACATGTGCTCGTCGTTCCAGGACCGAAAACGGAATGCGTCACGAGCGAACGCTCGCGAATTTATTTCATCCATTCTCCGCTCATTTCGAGAACATCTCATTACCGCGCCCTGATTAACCTGCGGGCGATCGAGCAAATTCTGGAACGTGAACGGCCGGACTTGATCGAGTCGGGTGACCCGTACCAGGTCGCATGGAAAGCGATTGCCAGCGGCGAAGCGCTGCGCATCCCGGTGGTCGGATTTTATCACTCGCATTTCCCGGAAGCGTACGTCCGCAGTGCCGCGAAATTTCTTGGTCAGACGGCGGGCGAGGCGATGATGGATTTCACCCGCCGTTATGTGCGCAATCTCTACAATTCATTCCAAGCCACACTGGTTCCATCCGCTCGTCTCGGCGCCGTGCTGACAGATTGGGGAGTAGAAAACGTCCGCGCGGTGAACCTCGGCGTGAATACCACTGTCTTTTCGGCCTTGCCCGATGACACCGCGGCAACGCGTGCGGAATTGGAACTGCCTGCATCACGCCGGCTCTTGCTCTACGTCGGCCGGCTGGCGAAGGAAAAAAATACCGGTTTGCTTTTCCGAGCCTTTGCCAAGTTGGACGGGAACGCGTCCCGGGATTTTCATCTCCTGGTCATTGGCGACGGACCAGAGCGTGGCGATCTGGCCGAGCTGCAAGCGCGCTGCCCAAATGTCACCTGGATGCGGTATTGCACCGACTCGGCTGATCTCGCCCGCTATTATCGCGCGGCCGATTTGTTCGTACATCCAGGGACGCAGGAAACTTTTGGCCTTGTCGCTTTGGAAAGTCAGGCCTGCGGGACTCCGGTGGTTGGCATTCGCGGCAGCTACATGGATAGGATTATTCTGCACGATCAGGAATCGTGGGCGGAGGAGGAGACGCCCGAATCCCTGGCTCGCACCATCGAAACCGCCTGCTCGCGCAACCTGCCACGACTGGGGGCGCGCGCCTCGCGGCTGGCTGAGGAACGCCTTTCATGGCCTCGGGTGTTCGAACGTTTATTTTACATTTATCGCGAAGTTTGCTTTAACTATAGGAAACAACGCTGAATGGACGACGCGCCGCAGTACTCAATTCGCAGTTATCAAGCGAGTGATCGCGGCGCTGTCCGTAAACTTTGCTGCGAGACCGGCTTTCTCGGCGATCCGATTGATCCGGTGTTTCAAGATCGCGAATTGTTCGCCGATTTTCTAACCACGTATTATACAGATCACGAACCGGAATCTTCCTTCGTCCTGGAAATTGACGGAAAGATTCGTGGTTATCTGCTGGGCTCGCGCAAACCACTACAGCACCAGGTCTACGCTTTTGCGCAGACCGTATTGTTATTTTTTCGAGCGCTCCGCCGCTACCGCGGTTACAACGTGCGCTCGCGCAAATTCGTTCGCTGGGTCATTGGCCATGGCTGGCACGAAGTCCCCGCCGCGCCCAGATCGGTGCCGCATTTTCACATCAACCTGCTGCCGGACGCGCGAAAAGTTTCCACCACCCGAGCTCTTATGAGCTCGTACCTGAATTACCTTTATCGATTCGGCGAGCGCCGTGTTTATGGCCAGATCGTGACCTTTGAAAACCGTCGGGGCGAAAAGTTGTTCGAGCGCTACGGCTTCAAAGTATTGAATCGCGCGGAGATCACGAAATGGAAAGCGTTCTATCCGAAGTCGGTCTATCTCAGCACCGTGATCAAGACCCTCGAAACGGCCGGGCCACTTTCCGCTTACTCGCGCCGGCAAACATCAAGCGCGCCTGTGGTCCTGAGACCGTCCTGAGCAAACCGCTGTTCCAGGGTTAACTTTCGCGCTCGCCGCGAATGAATTGCTCGACGCAGCGATGCGCTTCGTCGTCGGTCATTTGCACCGGCGGACGTTTCGCAAAATAGGCTGAGGGCGAGTGGAGGGCGCCGCCGATGCCGCGGTCGAGCGCAAGTTTGCAGCAACGAATCGCGTCGATGACGATGCCAGCAGAATTAGGCGAGTCTTCGACCGACAGCTTGAGGTCGAGCTCCATCGGAATGTCGCCGAAGAGCCGCCCTTCAACCCGAATGAAACAGATCTTATTATCGCGCTGCCACGGTACGTAATCGCTTGGACCGATATGAATATTTTCGTCGGCCAGGCGTTCTCCCATGACCGATTGCACAGCTTCGGTCTTTGAAGTTTTCTTCGAGGTCAGTCGCGTTCGATTAAGCATGTTCAGAAAATCCGTGTTACCGCCGGTGTTCAGCTGATAGGTCCTGACCACCCTGACACCGCGCCTCCGGAAGAGATCGACAATAGTGCGGTGGAGCACAGTTGCGCCCATCTGAGCTTTGATGTCGTCCCCGATAACGGGTAAATTTTTATCGGCAAAACGCTTTGCCCAAACCGGATCGCTGGCGATGAAGACCGGAATGTTATTAACAAAGCCGAGACCGGCTTCTAGCGCGCAACTGGCGTAGAAACGCGTCGCCTGCTCCGAGCCAACCGGAAGATAATTGACCAGCATCTCGGCCGCAGAATCACGCAATTCTTCGATGATCTGCTCACGGGTGGATTCCTTCTCCAGGGGCAGGAAAGTGCGCAGTGGGTCCTGGTCGCGCATGTGCTCGGCAAAACTGTCGAAAACACAGCCCATTTTCACGATTGCGCCGGTGCGCTGAATTTTATCGCGAAAAATTTTCGTGCAGTTCGGAGGGGAAAAAATGGCTTTGCTAACGTCCAGGCCAACCTTGCGCCGGTCGATGTCAAAAGCGGCAACTATTTCGATGTCGTCCGGCCGGTATGAACCGATTTGCCGGTGCATCAATCCGATGCCGGTGCTGTTGACGGAGGAGCCGTCATAAAAATTGATGCCCTGGACAAGAGAGCTGGCGCAGTTTCCAACGCCGACAATGGCGATTCTTATTTTTCTCATTTCCAAATTGTTAAAGCTGAAAAACTACCTGAATTTGACTATTTGGAGCAAAGACACAAGTTAGGCCGCTTCAATCTTAATAGTTGCGCCTGCCTTGCAGCAGCTCCGAGTGTTGCAAGCGCCGAATGTGTCCGAAGTCGCGCCCGCTTGCAAGAACTGATATAAGGGGAAAAGTCACGGGCAATTCCTGGTGCAAGGAAAGCCCTCGCAAGGAGATATACGAAATGCGTTTGAAGTTCGCGGCCATCAGCATGGTGATCGCTGCCGCTTTGCCCGGTTTGCCGAAAGTCGTCGGGGCGGTCCCCGCGTACACCATCGAGCAAGCGGTCGCCGTCGCCCAGGAGCGCAACCCTGACATCTTGATTGCGCGCAAAAAGGTGGTGGGAGCACATGGCGGTTTCATTGAAGCGCGTTCGGGCTTTTTGCCATCGCTAACCTCCAGCGGGTTGTACGACAAACGACAGGCTCAAAGCGAGACGAACCTCCGGCAGGAAGATTACAATGCAATATTGCGCCTCGACCAGAACCTTTACACCGGCGGGGCAGTTACCAGCCAGGTGGCAATCGCCCGGTTGAACATCGACAAAGCAAACTACGAGCTTCAGGAAATTGCCAGCCGCGTGACGATGGATGTGCGAATCGCCTTCAACGAACTCCTGCTGAACCGGGCAAAGGTCCACGTGCGCGAAGAATCCGTGCGAGTTTTAGACGAGGAACTTAAGAACCAGCAGGAACAATTGAGCGCCGGCATTGTTGGTATATTCAACGTTCAACGAGCCGAGGTGGCCCTGGCCAACGAGCGTCCAGAACTCTTCAATGCACAGACTGAATTGAAAAACTCCTACCTACGATTAGCAGAACTTTTCGGCACCAACGTGCGCCCGGGAGCCCAGGCGGCGCCATTCGAGGTTTCGGGCGAATTGCAATATCGGCCCAATCATCCGGACCTAAACAACTGCCTGGCACGGGCTGATGCGAATCGGCCGGTTATCAAAGCCCGGCAGAAAGATATCGAGATCGAAGACCGCCAGTATGTTCTGGACCGGAGCGCGTCGCGCCCACATATCCGCGCTTTTTCCGGGTATGAAGTTTACAGTGAGCGCGACCCCGCCGTCGGTCCTGAATTTAACTATGGGGGTGTGGTGGGGATAAACGCTACGTGGAACATCTTCGACGGGTCCGCGACGAAAGGACGGATGCAGGCGACACGCGCCCGGCGCCAGGCAGCAGTGGAAGCTTTGGCGGCGGCGCGGCGAAGCGTTGCCTCAGAAGTGCGCAGTGCATTTTTCGATCTTCAACAAGCCGAGCGCGTACTCGAAACCGAGGCAAAAAACGTGCAGACGGCGGACGAGGCGCTAGAGATGGCCAAAGGCAATTTCGCTGCCGGATTGGGAACACAGCTCGACGTTCTGCAAGCCGCATCCGATGTAACCCGGACGCGCACCACTCGATTGAGCGCGATCTATTTGCACAACGTCGCTCTCGCCCGCCTGGCACACGCTTGTGCCAGTTTAGCGGAAGCGCTCGATTTCGGATCAGACATTAAAAACGGGAACATCAAAAACGACAGCGCAGCGCAGGCATCGGATGTAGCGAAGCCGCCAGAAAAATTAAGCCAGCGATGAAGGAGCGATTTGTTTTTCTGGGGAGCACAGGCGGCCGGCCTGTAACTCGCGGCAGCTTGCCGCGAACAGCGTGTGCCACCTCGCGCGTTAATGTTGCAGGGCATTCGGCCGGCGGCCGAATGCTACAGGCTGGCAGCCTGTGCTCCCAAGCACGCCATGCGCGACTCACAGGCACGGTGCTGACACCGAGCTTTTTTGTTGCGGTTTTGGTTGCGTTTCTAGCCCAGACAAGCGGCGCCATCACGCTGGAACGTGTCCTTCAAACCACACTGGACGAAAATCCAGCTATCCAGGAAGCGAAGTCGGGTCTCGAGCAAGCGAGCGGACAGCGGCTTGTTTTTCGTTCGGTGGCGTGGCCACACGCCGAACTGGGCGTGCCCGCCGGCGTTCAAGCCGGTCACCGATCTGGTGAAAGCGGAGTAAAAGGCTTTGCCGTCGGACGCGGCTCGCTTGAGCAGGTTTTATTCAACATGGCTGTGCCCCCATCGCTCCGGCGTGGAGACGTCGGAGTTCTCATCGCTCAACAGCAATTGAATGTTGCCGTGGTGGAGCAGCTACACGCGGCGCGGTTAGCGTTTTACGCGGCACTTTACAATCGGTCGCTCGAGTCCATTCAAGAAGAACAACGACAAAAATTGGAAGAGAACGTTACCAGTCAGAAGGATCGTTACGATGCCGGGTTGGTCGATAAGAGCGCATTCACAAGTGCGACTGTCCAGGCCTCGGAACTGGCCCCGCAAATTGAAAGCGCGCATGGCGCATATCGGGCAGCGCAATTGAAATTGGCAGAAGCGATGGCAATCGATCCTGCAAAATCAACGTTGCCCGAGCCCGAAGGCGAACTGCAGTTGGTTCCGATGCGCGTCGATGTTGACTCCGAAACAGCGGCGGCTTTACAGCGAAGGGCCGATCTAAAACTCGCGCGTTTATTTGTGCGCGCTGCCAACGAAGATCAACGGATCATCGCAGCCGACTATTATCCTGCCATCGCGGGCACCATTAACGGCGAGTACGTCCCAGTGACGGGCATCCATCGCCAAGGTTCAACCAGCAAGACACAGGATTTTATCGGGTCGGAGATACGTGAAAAGGCGGCATACACGTGGCGGGTGATCGATAATGGCAAAGTAGCCGGCGCGGTGTTGAAGGCACGCGCAACACGGGAAATGAACGAACTGACGTGCAGGAAGCTGGAAGCGAATGTCAGCCGCGAACTCTCCCGGATCGCCAACGACCTCAAAGGGATCGATGCTCGCGAAAGATCGCTCTCGACAGCATCCGTGGCCGCAGAGGGGAGCGCCAGCGCCGTGCGGGAAAATGTCGTCACGGGTCTAGCGTCTCCCCTTGAATACCGCGTCAGTCAAAATGCGTTTTTAAAGACTAGGAGCGGACTGCTGGAGGCTATTTATCAGCACAACGTGGCAATCGCAGAGTGGGACCGGGCGAGCGGGCGCTATTTTCAATTTTCGGACGACAACACAAAATCGCAGTAGGCGCAACCCGCTGAACACAGCGAGGCGACTGCAACAACTGCCCAGCGCTTGCGCCTTACTGGCTGGCGTCTTTAATTCTCTATCGCTGATCGAACGGGCGTTTCCGCTGTGGTGTCTTGGGAATAGCGTTTTCGAACTGCTGCCAAGACGCGAGGTTGAGAATGAAAACGCTTGGGCACCAGTTTATTGCAAAGAAGCATCACGGATACCACACTAGTTGTCCGAATTGAAATTACCGGAATCAAAAAGAGTTTTGTGGGGCGGTGGAGCAGCACTCGTGCTCCTTTTCGCGCTGGCGTATTATTTCCTGATGCCGGTGGCGGAAGTGGTTACGGTCCGCCGGGGTACGGCCATCTCCGCGGTGTATGGGACCGTGCGGATTGAACCGGCGTTTGTGGTGCGAGTTCGAGCACAAAATGACGGTTTCATTCAATTGGCGGAACCGTTCTCCGCCGGTCGTGGCGCAATCGGCAAGAGCGTTGAAAAAGGTCAGTTGCTGGCGACAATTGCTGACGAGGAAACCGCTCGAGAATTGAAGCAAGCGCGCGCCGATTTGCAGGCCGCCGTCGACCGCGCGGCGCTTCCGCTGGCCTCTTCGGAGTTGCTGAAAGCGGCTGAAGACAATCTGCAGCGGCTCGAAAAGGTGGTCGGGTCGGGCAACGTACCAGCAGTCGAATATCAGAAGGCGAGAAGTGAAGCCAACCGGCTGCGAGGTGCAGTGGAAACGGAGCGAATCGAGCGAGATCGCAATCTTCACTCACTGGAAGAGACGACTAAGAAATTGGAAGGCCAGATGAAGAGCGCCGAAGTTCGCTCGCCGATCGATGGTCTTCTCACTAATGTCCAGACAATCGATGGCGAACTCGTCTCCGACGGCAACGAGCTTTTCACAGTTTCTTCACGGAAGAATTATATTCGCGGCGAAGTGAACGAGGAGGATGTGGGTGAAGTGAAGCCGGGAATGAAAGCCAAAGTGCAACTATATGCTTATCGGACCCGCACTTTCTCCGCGCGCGTGACCTCAGTTCAACCCGCTGCCGATCCAACCACGCAGCGTTACACCGTTGTGCTGGAAATGGAAAATCCGCCCGACAATTTGATGGTGGGAATGACCGGGGAGATGAACATCATCACCGGCACCCATGAAAACGCTCTTCTGGTGCCGACGGGTGCCCTCCTTGTCGATCAAGCACTGATCGTGAACCATGGCATTGTGCATTCGCGCACAGTTGGGGTTGGATTTCGCACCCTTGATTTCACAGAGGTGACCAGTGGCCTGGAAGAAGGCAGTCACGTGATTGTTTCCGACCAGGATAAATTCCACCCGGGAGAAACAGTGCGGCAGCGAATGATCAATTCAACGCCGCCGCCCAAGGCGCCATGACGCCGCCGCTTTATATTGCGCTGCGGTTTTTGACGCATCGCAAGCGCCCGTTGCTTCTAAGCCTTAGCGGCGTTGTTTTCGGCGTCGCCATCTTTATCTGCACCCAGGCGCAGACCCAGGGCTTCGCACGTTACTTTATCGACTCAACTATCGGCAGCAATGGCGCGCTGGTCATCAAATCGCGTTTTCGCCCACGCTACGAACCGCTCATGGTTTCCGCGAAAGGCTCTAAAGGAACCATGGGACGTCGTCTCTATTTTGAAGGCATCACTAACCCAAATGAAATCATGCGGGTGAGCAGGCAATTTTCTAATGTTGTTTCCTGTTCCCCGGTTCTACGCGGAACGGTCAGCGCTCGCGCGGGATTTGAGAACGCGACTGTCGATCTTTACGGCATTGATCCCGCGCTGCACGCGCGGACCACCGATATTCTCCACCAGCTCACTGATGGGAACTTTGATGACTTTCGGAATAACACCAGCTCGATCATCATCGGTTCACGTCTGGCAGAGTTACTTCAGGCCGGCGTGGGCGATACGGTGCAATTGCTCGCGCCCAACGGGGAGTACTGGCGGTTCACTGTTGCAGCGGTCGCGCGCGCAGGGATTGGATCGATTGATTCAACCCGCGTTTATTCGCATGCCAGGGTCGCACAGGCTCTGCTGCAGCAACCGTCGGGCGCGTCGATGATCATATACAAACTGCGGAATCCGAATCGTGCACCCGCTTTAGCCAGCCGTTTCGAAACCCTGTTTCAGCACAACGCTTCGAGCTGGCAGGAACGCGAGGAAAGTACACTGCAACTTTTTCTGACCCTGAGAATGTCCGTTGCGATTACCGTTTCTCTTATCATCCTGCTCGCCGGCTTCGGGATTTTTAATGTCCTTACTATGTCGGTGCTCGCGAAAATAAAGGAGATCGCGATTTTGCGCTCGATGGGTTACCGGCGCATCGATATCTCCTCCATTTTCTTATGGCAGGGCGCGCTGATCGCAGCGGCCGGATCGCTGCTCGGCTGTTCGCTGGGCGCGTTAATGACCTGGGGCGTGTCGCACATTCCAATTCGTCTCCGTGGTTTGCTGTACACGAATTATTTTTTGGTGACATGGGACTGGCGCCATTACGTCTTTGCAACGTTGCTCGCGATTCTGGCGGTGTTCATCGCGAGTTATGTCCCCGCGCGACGCGCCGCTGAGTTGCCGCCGGTGGTCACGATTCGCGGTTCAAGATGAACTCGGAAGTTTGCCTTAGTTGCGCAGACATCGAACGCTACCTGGGCGAAGAGGAAGAGCGCGTGCACGCGCTCCGCGGCGTGTCCCTGAAGGTCGAGGCGGGAAGTGTTCATGCCGTTGTCGGCCCGTCTGGCTGCGGCAAAAGTTCATTGCTCTACATTCTTGGCCTGCTCGACCTGCCTGACGCGGGCCGCGTTTCGATCGAATCGGAGCCAGTTTCCCAGCTGAGCGATGACGAACTCGCGCGGAAACGGAACAAGTTCATCGGTTTTATTTTTCAATTCCATTTTCTGATGGAGGATTTCACTGCGCAGGAGAACGTGATGATCCCGATGCGCAAGCTCGGGCAACTTTCCGATAATGAGATGCGCGAACGCGCGGCCGGCCTGCTGGAAGCGGTTGGCTTGGGCGATAAATTGCGGAGGCCCAGCCGTCATCTTTCTGGAGGCGAACAACAGCGTGTGGCGATCGCCCGGGCGCTGGCAAATGATCCAAAAGTCATTCTGGCGGACGAGCCAACCGGCAACCTTGATACTGCCAATTCCGAGCGCGCCTTTGAGCTGCTGCAAAACATTGTGCAAGAAGGCGGCAAAGCTCTGCTATTGGCCACTCACAACCCGGCTATCGCTGAGGCGTGTGATTGGATTCATGAAATGAGAGATGGCCGCATTATCGCCAGCCAGCAGCGCGGCACGCGGAGCGCGATTTTTTGAGCAGCGTTATAATCGACGATTGCACTCCGCGCCTCCCGTACAGCATCGCTGGAGTAATCGCGTCGGCAGCTGGCAGCACGCTGCATCCGCCCTTAGACTCGCGGCCGATGGGGAACGTGCTGCCAATCTTGATCGCGGATGACCCCGAGGCCTTGGTCGAATTGTGCGGGGTCCACTTACTCGAACGTTTACTTCGCATTTTGCAGCGACTCGGATTTCGACGCGCGTTGGTTCTGTCGACGACACCGGAAATCATCAGGGCCGAAGTGGCGAAGCGCTCGTGGGCGCGCGAAAAAGTAATTGTCTATGTTGTCCCGGGCGCAACTGGACCTCTTACCCCGCAACTGGTTTTGGAACAGGGCCAGTCTGAGCGCTTCTTAATCGTCCCGGCTGACGTTTACTGTGACCCGCGTTTGCTTGCCGCTCTCTGCGCGAGAGATTCGTCGGCCGCGCTTGTCGATTCTAATCCGCCTGAATTCGCGCGATTTTTAATCCGGAATCCGTGTGGGCCTGCGTTGGTCACGAAAGATTTTCTTTCTGCGTTTTCTACCACCACGCCGTTCTTCCAACAACTCAAAGAGAGGGTCGACAATCGCAAGATCGATATCGTCGACGCGGCAGCGGAAGACCACTACATCGTCAGCATGCGTCGCCGCGTGCGGCCATTCTGTTTTCCCGCACCAGCGGAGCAGAACCGTCGCTTAGCTGAGCGCGTCATTCTCGATTCCGCTCAAAAGGGAACGCTTGACTTGCCGGCTTATATCCACGCGCCGATCGAAACGCGAATCATCTCACTTCTTTGCAAGACCCGAATCACACCGAATCAAATTACGATTGCGGGTTTCATCATCGGATGCAGCGCGACCGCGGCCTTTGCAGTTGGCCGCGTCGGGTTTGGAATCCTCGCCGCTCTCATTTTTGGCATCGTCGATGGACTGGATGGAAAGCAGTCGCGCGTAAAAATTGAAACCACCGAGCGTGGCAAGTGGGAACACCATCTCGATTATCTGATCGAGAATTCATGGTGGGCGACTATCGCCTTTCATTTGTGGAGAAGCGGCCAATTTCCGAACGTGTTCTATTTTCTGGCTTTGCTCGTCGGATCGCACCTATTGGATGAGTTCGCGAAACGCCGGGCGAAGATGGCGAAAGGCCGCCTGCTCGATGACGTTACGCCCTTCGACCGGGCTTTCCGGCTGATCGCAGCGCGAAGAAACGTTTACGTTTGGATGCTGGCGTGCGGTTTTTTGTTAGGCGCTCTTCCGCAAACTTACGCCGTTATCTGCGGATGGGCCGCTTTTAGTGCTGCCGTTCATCTCGTGCGTTCCATCTGCATTTGTCATGGTGCCGTGCGTAGCTTTGTCGCTATCCGGAGTTAAGGAACGACGAACCATTGACGGAATGCGCTTGGCGCGCGCGACGATTTCCTTGCCGAGAACGTGAACCGGCTTTTCCACAAGGAGCGAAGCACTCACTGCGCAATAAACACCGCAACCTTCCTGGCACGACTTCTTGCGGTAATTTGCGTAGAGATCGTCGAGCGTGACGTCCATGATGTGCTTGTCCGTGTGCACCATGCTGCAGATCCAGAATTTTCCTTGCGCAGAGACGAAGAATAATTTGTACCCGGCCATACAGGTCCACTCAACTTGCTCGCCCCGGAGGAGACTGCGTTGGTAATTGAGGATGGCCTCGCTGGTGTGAATTTTTTCCCCGCGGCGTTTTCGTTCGATCATCGAATCGATGAAACTTTCGAGTTCTTCACGGGGCCCCCGATTGACGCGAAACCGATGCAATGGGTCCGCGTGCACGAGGCGAACTTCCGTCGGAATTCCGCGCGACAGCCCGGTCTCGAGAACTGCCCGCGATTCGGGCAAGGTATCGGCACATATCACTCCGGTGATATGCAAGCTGATTTTTGAGTCACGAAAGTAATCGAGCTTCGGCAAAATCGTCTTAAACGACTTTTTTGTGATGGGACTCGGTGTCATCCGGTCAACGCTGATCTGCATCACCTGCAAGCCGGCGTCCTCGAGTTCGGCGAGAAGCTTACGAGTGAGAAGAAAGCCGTTCGTTGTGAGACTGGTGGCAAAGCCGAGTTCGCGGCAGTAGCGAACGAGTTCGACAATATTCGGATGCACGAGCGGCTCGCCGCCGACGAGAGCGATGCGCATGGTGCCGAGCTCGCGAATTTTCCGTATCCATTTTTTCAAATCGTCGAGGCTCGGATGCGGCCGGCTGTTGTCGTACTCGGTGCAATAGGCACAATCAAGGTTGCAACGGTCTGTGACGTAAAGACTGCATTGCAGCGGTTTCCGGTCGAGGAGACGCATACCGGATTCCAAAATGTTATAGCCGGAGAATTCGCGGCCGATCTTGTGGAGAAGCTCCATGCGATGATGAAAGGACATCCAGCCTACGACAACTTGCCTGCGAAGCAATCACCCTGGGATATTGGCCTCACGGCAGTAGACAGCTCAACACCAACGCGAAGATTCCATTCGCTTAACGGATTCGATAAATCACCCCTTCGGCAGTGTGGGCCACGGGTTGGTATCGTTCCGCCAAAAGTTTGGCGAGAATTGGAAAGTTCTTCACTGGATACTGCGCAGTTTTGGCGGATTGAACATCGACAATGTAGATCGGCGGATGCCTGGCAAAATCTCGCTCGAGGTTGGTCCAAGCACCAGGTAAGATCCGGCTGCGAGTATCGAGACCCGGGGTCGGTCCGCCGAAGACATAACCCGTGAGGGGAAACGTCGTGATGTAACGAGCGGCAGGACGTCTGTAAGCGTCTAGATAGACTTCCGGAGTCTGACCCCAGACGAAAATTCTATCCTCGGGGCTCGAATGCGTAGACAAATATCGTCCCGCCTCAGACGGGACACGTCGCGGAGCCAGTCCCGTCCAGTGCTGAATTGAGAAAACAATGATGGTAACAATCAACCAGGCATAGGTCACTCCGGGTCGCAGGAACCAGTGGGGCGGCCGTATTACCCGGGACCAAAGTCGCGCGTAGTAGGGCGTTGCGAGCAGTGCAAGCGGAGGAATTAATTGGACATAGTAATGAGGGTAAAAGCGGGCGCCTGCTGCAGCGCCAATTGCTGAGGCCACGAGCAATCCTAGAAGCGCTGTTCGTTCCGCCGTCTTCCGAGCCCAAATTTCATTCTTATCCCGGCACGCCATTATCGCCCCGATCACCAGAGGCAAACAAGCCCCGAGGAAGGTCAGCGTAATTACGATTCCCTTCTGCCAAAAAACGTGCGGAACGTCGTGATCGGCAATTGTCCAGTAAAACGCGTCGTGGAGGATGCGTTGTTTCCAAAGCACAATCGTCGCGAGACCGAGGACTGCGAAAAATCCTGCCGTGAGCATGGCTGCTTGAATGATTGAATTTATTCGCGGTAAACTGCGGCTAGCTCGATAACTCGGTAGAAGTAGATAAATGCCGAGCGGAACTGCTGCTATCGCGGCCGGTTGTTTGAGCAGGAAAGCCGCGCCCAGAAGCGCACCGGCCGCAAAAAGTTCGGGTCGTAATCGCGACGAGCTGCGGCGAAACGCGATCGCCCACGCCCAGATGATAGGGAGGTTCATTAGCATTTCGGCATCGAATGAGAGGTTCTTCCACGTCAACCAGGGCTGAAAAACACCGTAGAAGAACGCGGCAATCAAACCGGTATTGCTATCAAACAACTCGCGGCAGATCACATAGAGGCCGGCCATCGCGCATAGCGTCCACACTAGTGCCACTATGTGAAGCGCCTTCCAATTGAACTTGCCTGCTACTTTAAATATCGCGGCGTACGTCCAGAAGAGAAGTGGCGGCTTCCGCTCTACCGCGTCAGCGTAGGGCCGCCCCCCATCAACTATCTCGTTCGCCACCACAGAATACATCGCTTCGCTGTCAATCGGCTGAGGATGCAAAAGAGACGGAAGGCGAATTGCAACCGTGAGGAGGACTATTCCGAGGACGGCGAGGCGAAATTGGAGCGAACTATTAGGTGGCACACCCATTGTTCGGCAGATTAATTTCCGGATGTGCTCCTCTTAAGAGAATCGTAAATGCGCGTAACTTCTTCAAAAACATCGTCAACTGTGATTGCTTGCATGCAAAGATTGTTGCGGCAAACCGATTGCCGATTGTTGTAGGCGTTCACGCATGGACTGCACGCTATGCCGGCCCACAGAGCGGTGGCGTTTGGCGACCGCACGGCAAACAGCGCCGGTGTCTCTGGCCCGAACAACGTGACGACGCGAATCGGAGTCAGCGAGGCAAAATGGGCCGGGCCGCTGTCATTCGTCACCAAAATCTCACTGCGCGAGTAAAGCGCGAGTAATTGCCGCAAGGTCGTTTTTCCGGCAAGCCGGATGACACGACCCGAGCCGACCTCGTCTGCAAGCTGATCATTGGCGGCGACTTCGGCCGGCGCACCGGTAAACGCAATGAACAACTCCGGGTAACGTTCGAGCAACCGACGCGCAAGTTGGACATAACGCAGAGGCGACCACCGCCTTAGCGGCAGCAAGTCGCTCGCGTTCGGGTTGAGCAGGATGAGTGGCGCAGAACCGATACGAGGATTTTCGCGCTGTAGCAGAATATTGATTTCATCAACTTCGGACGGGGAGGGCCGAAATCTTGCGAGTGGCTGGGTTACGGAGGGCGTAAAGTCAAACGTTGGTAGCACCGCTGGATCGCGGGTCAATGCTTCAACCATGGCTTCGAACATCTGACTTGTATGGAGATGAGGATTGTATAAGAGCCGGTGCGTCATCAAGTCGCCGCGGTACGGTCCGTCGCCAAAAAAAGTATGAAAACCTACCCGTGATTTGGCGCCGGTCGTAAACGTCAGCATCGCGGAGAAGCGTGTCAGGAATTCCATATCAACAACCCCGTCTATGCGGATCTTCCGGATCCGAAGCACTGCCCGCAGCGCACCAAGCGCGAGTCCGAATGGGCTGTTCGTTGGGATCGTTATCACATTTTCCTCGGGAATGATTTCCATCACGTCGAGAATGAATCGATTGTCTTCGAATACGACGAAGTAAACGTTTTCGCGCCCAACCATTTCGACCGCACGACGAATTGCACAATAGGCGAGAACGGTTGAGCCCTGCTCCGCGAACTTGACGAAGAGAATGCGTTGAACTTGGCGCGGCCCTTGCGGCCCCGCAGATTCAAAGATTTTTCTGAGAAGGGTCAAAATGGCGCAAAGTGGCGCACCAATCCAGCGATCAGTGTGTTGCAAAGTTGAAATGCCTACGGGGAGATCCATTTTCTGGCCCTCCTAAGATTTCAATCCTTGCGAAAACTTTTGCTAAAAAATAGGAGAATTGATTTCGCCCATTTTCGTTCACACGTGATCGCTTGAATGCTCATATGTTAGGGCGGAACGAACTTGACTGTAGCGGTAATCTGCTATCGGCGCAAAAATGACTGCGGCAATACAGTCCCTTGACCGAACACGTCTTGTCGATTTCAGTCAACTCTCTCATCGAGAGTATTCCGCCGAAAAGGGGGTCACGGCGCTCCTTCTCATGCCATCTAACCTTGAAATTACGCAAGCTGGTGACCGGCTTCGCGAGGAGTCAGTGAGCCCGACGGAAACTGTGCTCGACCTCGCGCCGCCGGTAGTAGACGCGCCGGCGCGCCTGGACGAAACCGGAGTGGAGCTAAAACGCGGCGCCTTTTTAAACACGATCGCGATGTTGGCATCGAATTTCCGGGGGATATTCACGTTTCTCGTGGCCCGGCTGCTCGGGCCTGCAGCCCTCGGCATATTCTCGGTTGCCTGGTCAACCACCGACATCATTAGCAAAATCGGTGTGCTCGGCCTCGACAATGCGATCACCACGTTCATCGCGCGCTCGGAAGCTGTCGGCAACCGGGCGCGAAGCCGGGCGCTGTTTCGAGTCGCTGTAGTCCTGGGAGTTGCGCAGTCTGTTGTCACCGCCGCAATTGTGATAGGAGCGCTCCGGTTTTCTAACAACCGCCTTCACCTGCAGCCCCAAATGGTTTCCGCGCTCGCACTGGTTGTGTGCGCGATGCCCGGTCTCGCTCTGTATCGCATCAGTACCGCCATCTCACGTGGGATGAAGGTGATGCAGCACGACATCTACTCGCGCGGGATGACCGAACCAATTGCAACAACGCTCGCGTTCCTGCTTGCACTTGCCGTCGGCTTCAAGGAGTCCTCACCGGAAGTGGCTGCAATCGTAGGGACCGCAGCATCAGGACTTATTGCACTCGCGCTCGCCTCAACATTGTTTCGACACGTTCCCCCGCAGAAGGAAGTTGTCTCGCCTTTAGGCGAAGCACGCTCCCTGCTCGGATATGCTGCTCCCATCAGCATTTATCAGCTGATTAACGCGTTCATTGCCCGGTTGGATCTCATCATGCTTGGCTACTTCGTTGGACGCGCGCCCGGTGTGACGCTTGCAACCGTCGGTGTCTACAGTGCAGTCATCGGCACCGCGAACGGGCTGCGAAAAGTTAATCAGGCGTTCAACCCCATTTTCGCGCCGGTCGTAGCTGGTATGACCGCGACGGGCGATCACGACGTGGCTGCCGCTACTTACGCTCGGCTTGCTCAGTGGATGCTGTGGATTCTGTTGCCGCTGGTTGCAGTAATGTCTCTCGCCGGCGGCACGATTCTGCTCATCTACGGTCCAGCATTTCGGCAGGGCGGTGTTTGGCTTGGCATCGTCGCTCTCGCCAGTGCTATCAATGCGTTTGTCGCATTAGGCGAAACGGTAATCATGGTGCGACGGCCACATTTGAATCTTCTGCACTCATCGATCACGTGCGCGGTTGCGGCGGGCGGCTTGCTCTGGCTCATTCCACGCTTTGGCGCGATGGGCGCGGCGTTCGGTATTCTTTTACCCTACGTCGTCCAAGGCATCCTACGCTACGCAACGCTGCGATGGGTGTTTGGCTGGAAAGACTCGTGGAGCGACATTCGTCCGCCGCTGGTCGCCGCGGGGATCGCGCTTGTTCCCGCTCTCGTCTGCCGCGCATTCCTAGGCGGAATTGTCGGACAAGTCATCAGCGCTGCGGCTTTCCTGGCAGTCTTCGGCGTTCACTGGTGGCGGCACCATACCCATCGCAAGGACGAACGTCCTTAGGACGAAGCGAAGACGTCCCAAGCGTCTCGAAAAAACGCGATCGTTTCATTGTTGAGTTTCTGACGATCGTGGATCTTGTTTAGGGACACAGTTCGTCGTTGCCGAAACACACTGCGCATCATGGCCGACGCCGGAACAACATATCTTTTCACGCCGCGGCGGCTGAGCCATGCGCTGATCCAAATGTCATCAATATAAAACGCCACGGATGGGGCTTCTGAATAATCCCAGAGCGATCGGTCAAAGAACCGTGGCCGCACAAGGTAACTTCCGCATCCAGTGATTACGGCTACGGAGCGCGGCTCGCGAAGGTCCTTCGCGTAAATCATTTTCGCGTCGTCCCAATCTAAGGTGGAGGGCATGGCGGCGCCGCGAAAGCAAAGGGCCGCGTCCGGGAACTGGTTGTTGAAATGCACATAGGTTTCCAGCGCATCGCGCGGATAAAGCCGATCGTCGTCTACCACCATGATCAATGTATTCTCCCGCCCCGCTGCCAACTCATCCTGAATCGCGGCGATAAACTTCGTTGCTGGCCCGTAATCCTCGCGGCAGCGCAAAACACGCACGCGCGGCAACTGGGAAATATATTTCGGCACGACATAAGGCCGCTGCTCGCGAACCGAAAATTCCGGGATGGCCAACACAATTTCATCTGGCGGCCGCGTTTGCTTTAGAAGGGATCGAATCGTCGGCCTCAAATTGTTGATCCGGTCGGGCACGGTCGACAATGAAACAATCACGCGCGGATGACCCGACCGAGAGCTGTTTGCCAAAGTCTCACGGATAAATTGGACTTGTTGCCGACGGGTTCCAGAAGGGCGAAACAACAATGCGAGGCCGGCGACAATTACGATGGCAACGACAAACCAGATCAGCAGGAACATTAGAACAAGATCGACATCACTGCGTTTCAGCAATAAAGCGTAAACACCAGCTTACCCATCGAGGATTGCACCGACTGTGAAAAGAATTTTCCTTACCGGCGCGAGCCGCGGCATCGGGCTGGCAATCGCCAAAGCGCTGACTGGGCACGGCCACGAAGTGTGGGCGACTTCGCGCGATCCAGCTCGTATTCCACAGTTGCTTCGATTACATCCGGCGCGGCTCGATCTGTCCGATCCAACGTCAATCGACGAAGGGTTTAACACGGCCCTCGCTGAAGCGGGTCATTTCGACGTCCTGATCAACAACGCTGGCGGCGGTCATTTTGGTCCCGCTGAATCTCTTTCTCCTGAAATCATCTCCAACCAATTCCAAGTCCTTGTCTTTGGGCACATTCGATTGATGCAGCTTGGCCTTGCCGCAATGCGCCCCCGAGGAGAAGGCCTGATCATTAATGTGAGTTCACTCGCCGGCCGTTTGCCCGTACCATTCATGGCCGCATATAACGCGGCCAAAGCGGCGATGGCTTCGTTTACGATGTCGATTCAGCTCGAACTGCTGGATTCCAACGTGCGGATTATCGATCTTCAGCCGGCTGATATTTGCACTCCTTTTAACGATGCGGTGATCAAGAGCAAAGATTACGATCGGCGATACGAAGCCAATCTGGCCAAAACGTGGGACGCAGTTGAGCGCAACATCAGGGACGCGCCGAAACCAGATCTGGTCGCGCGACGTGTCTGCGAACTTATCGATCAGACGAATCCGCCACCCCGCATAACCGTCGGCGACGGATTTCAAACAAAAATCGCGCCGTTGATTTTTAGATTTCTTCCCCAGCGCGTCAGGATCTGGGGCCTTAGGAGATATTACGGCATATGACTGCGATCTCCGATGCAGTGATCTTAATGGCCGGGTCGGGTTCGCGTCTACGCGGCTCCGACGGAACATTCTTGAAGCCGCTCGTGTCCGTGCTTGGCCGTCCGTTGATTTGTTACACGATCGATGCACTGGTGCACGCGGGAATCAAAAAAGCCAGCTTTATCGTTGGCTACCAAAGTGCTCGGATGATCGAGGCGGTCAAACAGTTGATTCCGTCCAAGATTGAGCCCTGTTTCATCAAAAATCGCGATTGGCGAAAACAAAACGGCGTCTCACTCCTCACCGCGGCCAATCGGGTAACATCGCCCTTTCTTTTAACGATGAGCGACCATTTATTTGACCGATCAATTGTCGATCTTCTGGTCCGTGACGCCGTCCTTGACCAACTCAATCTCGCGATCGACCGAAAGCTGGATTCAATTTTCGATGTCGATGATGCGATGAAAGTTCAGACTCGGGGGGACCAAATTCTTCAGATCGGCAAAGATTTAACGCGTTACGATGCGATCGATACCGGTCTTTTTATCTGTCCGCTAAAAATCTTTGATTACCTCGAACGAGTAAAACGGGACGGAGATTGTAGTCTTGCTGATGGAGTGCGATCGATGGCGTCGGAAGGCAAAGCCCGCGCGGTCGATATCGGAAATGCCTGGTGGCAGGACATCGACACGCCCGCAATGCTGGCGTGCGCCGAGACGCAATTAAGATCGCGGCTCGCGTGTCATGACATCGCCACGGCCAATGCCGGATCTGATCGCGGCAATCGCGCTGAGAATTAGGCTCGTGCCGGCAACAATCGTCCAGAGATGAAGGATCCAGTCAGCAAGGCCGAGTAACGCAAGCATGAGAAAAACGAACACAGCCATGTCCCGCTTAGTCAGCTGAAAAAGCCACCACACAAATCGCTCACCGAGATTCAGCAAACCGGAATGCCCGATCATTCCATGGTGCCTCACGTAAAACGACTCATGCAACATTGACGAAGCAGACGACATTTTGCCCTTGCCACCTCTCAGAAGCCATTCGTTGGCCGTAATCAGAGTGGCGCAGATAATCCCTTCACCCGAACGCTGAAGCCCCCACCCAAGCGCGAGAACGTAGAGAAGACTTGCAAGAAAATCGCAGAAGTTATCCAAACGTTCCCCAAACTTCGATTCCAAATTTTTGGCGCGCGCAATTTCGCCGTCGCAACCATCAAGAATACTGAACGCCTGAAAAATAGCCGCGCCGATGACGACGCTTACGTAATCCCCGCGCACAAAAAACAGACAGGCGATTAGGGGCAAAACAAAGATCGATATCGTCCAGGCGCTGGGATGGATCGGAAACTTGAGCAGAAAAGGCGTTATGCGGCGCGAAATCGGCCGATTCAGAAACCGCGAAACGAAACCGTCCTGAGGCTTGCTCATTACGTCAGTGTCCTTTTGAAAATTCGATATGTCTTGTAGCGCTCCGCTCCGATTGCTTCGAGAAAACGATTGATCCTAAAATTATCTTCCAGCGTCATGCTGAGTTCTCCCGTGAATCCACGTTTGATCATTGCGTCTTCGACGATTCGCAGCACGAGCATTTCGGCAATGCCGCTACGGCGATACTTTTCGATCACGCCCAGCGCGATAAGCCGGGCGGTTCGCGTGCGGCCCTTGTAATAAAGAAGTTTAGCAAGGCCGATTGGCAATCCGAAAGTCGTAAGCCGGCCATTGATATGACGCAAGGCGACGTTGATGTCCGGCACACATAGGATGAAGCCGACCGGCTCGTCGCTGACTTCCGCGATGAGTGTGAACTCTGGAATAACGAGCTGCTTGAGCTCGTGCGTCATGAACTCGATCTCCGCCTCGGTGAACGGCACAAAACCCCAATTCTTTTCCCACGCTTGATTGTAAATCTGCCGGAGCCGCCTGCTTTCTTCGCGAACATTCTTGAGATTTCCAGCGCGGATCGTGACCGGCCAACGCTTCCGGAAACGTTCGGCCAGTGGTCGCAAGCGCGTGGCGGCTTTTGCCGGATCGGCAAACCACCAGGCGTACCAGTCTTTCGCTTTTGCAAAGCCGGAGCTCTCGATCAGCTCCCGGTAATACGGCGGATTATGTGCGGTCAAAATCGTAGGTGCGAATTGGAATCCGTCGATCAAGAGACCGCAGACGTAGTTCGTTGAGTAATCGATCGGCCCCATCATTTCGGTGCGACCTTTTTTGCGGAGCCAGCCGGCCGCAGCTTGAAAGAGCGCGGTCGCGACGTTGGGATTATCGACGCACTCGAAGAGGCCAAAGCAGCCGACATTCGATTGATGCAGCGAATTGTAGTTCGGATCATCGCTCGCCATGATTCGGCCAACGATCTCGCCGTTCTGTCGGGCCAGAAATAATGCAGCGTCGCCGTGCTTGTAAAACGGATGCCGCTTGCGATTGAGGAATGCCTTGCGCTCGATGATTAATGGCGGCACCCAGGCATGGTCGTT
>Ga0209474_10001313_pt1 | contig 24693 bp, 29 predicted proteins | sample GraSoiAngelo_145_FD_185902 | JGI IMG/M metagenome (GOLD analysis project Ga0209474, IMG submission 185902) | Grasslands soil microbial communities from the Angelo Coastal Reserve, California, USA - 14_1009_05_20cm (SPAdes) (version 2) | ecosystem: Environmental > Terrestrial > Soil > Grasslands...
AACGCCAAGAAATAGATTGCAGAATGCGGTCTAATTATAGTTAGGCCATCGAAAGCCCATAGCCCCGATGAAGCGCCTTATTCTCTTGATGCTGGTCGGTATCGGACTACCAGCGGCTATCTTCGCTCAAAGAGCGAAGTATCAAATTCGACACTGACCCGCCTCAACACCTCGACGCGCGTTTTCGTCTGTTCAAGACAGACAATTAGTGGAATTTTCTACTTCTCGATACACGTCTAGGGCTTCTTTACCAGGTTTAATACTCGGTAGATAATAAGAAAGGAATCCCACCCGAAAGGAAACCGAAAACCATGAACCAAGAACAATCACCAATAGCTAATCGCGAAGTCTCCGGGAACCGCGAACGCCAAAGGAAAAACGCCCGCGATAACCTCATCCACGCCGGAGAATTTACAAAGATCGAAAATACCGCCATCGTCTACGTCCTGCGCGGCTGGTTCGGCGCGCTAATACGCCCCGAAAACGCTACCGAAATCGTCCAGGCAAGCGACGATGTCTGGGCAGCGCAAACCCTCTTTGAACACTTCGACAGCGAACTAAACTCCGATTCCACTACCAGAACGCGAGAAAGCCGCCGCGTCCTAGCCGAACTCAAAGCCCGTGCCGAAGCCGCCCAGGAACACTTAAACCAACTTTTAGGCGGCGACACCGACGAAGACGAACGCATAAACCAACTCACCGACAAGGAAGTAAAAGAAGTCCTGAAAAAACTCGGCCTGTGACAAACGCCCCCGCAAAGATCGACGGAGCTTCGATCTAATCTCCGACCGGCTGCCATTCCGTCGGCTGTAGTACGGCGAGCCGGACGAAATCAGCAAACGCAAAGTTTTACAGCCGCTCACATGATGCTGTGATTCGCGTTTACGATGAAAAGGGGCAACGTGATCGATCCTGTCGGCGTTATTTACTGACAGCAGTCATCAAAGGAACATCCGCCGCATTTCGGGCATGTGTCACCTGTTTCCGTTGTCGCACCATCGACGTGAGCCGTTCTTTGATTGAGGCGGAAGCTTTCTCCGGGCGCAAACTAAGAGCGAATGTTTCATGTAATACATAACATTGTGTGATGAAATCTTCCGCCCTTTTGCCGGACTTTTTGCGCTCTCTCTCAAATTCCTCCAATTCTGCAGGCTCCAGTGCGCCAATGACATAAAGTCGCGATTGGTTTTGGAATTCCTCAAAGTTCATCTCTCAGCTCCGTCCGACCTCATGGATTTTTTAAGTCCCAATTGCAGCCGTGTCTCAAGCGCACCTAACGGTTTATTCGTTTTTGCGGCGATTTTCGCGCTGGCTCATACCACGAGTAATGCAAAATTTCCCTGTTGTTGGACCGCACACGACGACCGGTGTTGCCGATTGCGTTTTCGATAAAGGGATAATGTGCTTGAGACGCATGAACAAGCTGCCGAGTTGAAAGAGTCTTGAGTTCCGCCGATTTAATCCGGACGAGGATAAAAAAAGGCCAACGGCCCAATGGCGAAATAAATTCAGCGAGTTTGCCACGACACCCTGCCGTGGCTTATCTCTTTCTCGTTAGACGGCAGCGATGGACCAAATGAGCTCACGCGTCGTTATTCTCGAGGGTTACACGGCGCAGTACGGCGATCCCATCGCGTTTCGTGCTGGCGAAACCGTTGACGTCCGGCGTGCGGATCCCGACTTCCCGGAATGGTTCTGGTGCCTGGCATCAGACGGCAAAGAAGGCTGGGTTCACCTCAGCTACTTGTCGCAGACGACAGGCCAAGCCACAGCTGTGCGCGATTATTCAGCTCAGGAACTAACGATTGCGGCCGGTGACGAAGCCCGCTTGATTCGCACTCTCGGGGGCTGGGCATATCTCGCTCTCGACGACGGTCGGTTCGGATGGGTACCCGACAACATTATCCAAGCACGAGTCTAACCAGCCGCTGCAGCCAACGCACGTTTACGAGATTCGCCCGCGCAAAAGATAAATGCGGTGTCAATCTGATTTCCGATGCGCTGCCATTCGGTGGGCTATGGTATGCCGAGCCGAACGCAGTCGAGCGCCGACGTTCGTCAATCTAAGCATCCTGCTGCATGGTGAGCGACGTGCCCGCTGGACTTCGGCATGGGCGAATGCACAGATGAATATGTCGATCTTTAAGTTGATACCCCGGCTCGTAGCAACATTGCGAGCATGATTAAGAGTAAGAGCAAGATTACGATTTAAGAATCATGGCCTACACTGTTGCACGACCGAAGCTCAACTGGCGGGATCGGATGTATTTGCCGGCAATCGTCGGCGGCCTCGCCATCACCCTAAAGCATTTCACAAATATGCTGCTCGGGCGCACCAAGATCACGATGCAATATCCCGAGGAAAAATGGGACAGCAGCCTGCCGGACCATTATCGGGGCGCGCCCGCGCTTGTGCGGGATTCGGACGGGCGTGTGCGCTGCGTTGCCTGTCAGCTATGCGAATTCATCTGTCCGCCGCGCGCGATCAAAATGATTCCAGGCGAGATTCCTTCGACAGACCGGTTCGCCAAAGTCGAAAAATATCCAGAGGAATTCGATATCGACATGATTCGCTGTATTTTCTGCGGGATGTGCGAGGAGGTCTGTCCGGAGCAGGCGATTTTTCTGCGCAAGGATTACGCCATCACTGGATTCACGCGCGCTGATATGGTGCATCACAAGGAAAAGCTATTGGAGATCGGCGGTGTGATGCACGGCGTCGTTCTAAAGTGGAACGAGAGGAAGTGAACGCCACAGATTGACACTGACTGGTGCGAAACCACGATCCACGAAATAGTTTACTGTGGCCGTTCGCACGATACTAGTTTTCTTGTTGCTGCTAATTGAGGGACTCGTTTGGGCATGGAGCAAAGGGTGCTAAATTGGGCGAGGTGAAGCCAAACAACGGAGTAATGGAGTATCAGGGAAAGGGAGTGATGAAGGAAGAATGAGCGAGCAAATCGACGAAGGGCTTCGCAGCGAGCTGCAACGCCAGGGGGTCTGGGTGACCTCAATGCAGGAACTTTACAACTGGGGACGCAAGAACTCGCTCTGGCCGCTGCAATTCGGTCTCGCATGTTGCGCCATTGAAATGATCGCAACGGCAGCGTCGCGCTATGACATCGCGCGGTTTGGCGGTGAAATCTTCCGGCCATCGCCCCGCCAGGCCGATCTGATGATTGTTGCCGGAACGGTGACCAAGAAAATGGCGCCGCAGATTGTGCGGCTCTACAACCAGATGCCCGACCCGAAATACGTCATTTCCATGGGCGCCTGTGCAATCTCTGGCGGACCGTTCAAAGAAGGCTACAACGTGCTCAAAGGCATCGACCGCTATATTCCAGTCGATGTTTACATTCCCGGCTGCCCGCCCCGGCCCGAAGCATTGCTACACGCGTTCATGGAGCTGCAGCGCAAGATCGACAACCAGAAACTGACCGGCACTAACAAGGCCGAGCATCTCAATGCGGCGCAACCAAGTGAGTTTCCAGTGCCATCGTTCGGCGCACACGACTTGGAACCGCCAGCGAATCCTGATGTCTTTCATCCGCCAAAGATCGAGCGCACGTAATCGTGGAATCGTTGGAACAAATCAAGGCACGCGCTGAGGCAGCCGTGCCCGGCGCTGAGATCGACATCGTCCCCACCGAAATACGCGATTCTCGACGAAACCGACAGCGGTCTGGACATCGGCGCGCTTAAGACCGTTGCGCACGGAGTGAATTCGTTGCGTAGTCCCGATCTCGCCGTATTGTTAATTACGCACTATCAGCGCCTCTTGAATTACATTATCCCCGATTATGTGCACTTTATGGGTGGCGGGGCGAATTGTTCGGAGCGGGCGGAAAGAGCTCGCTCTCGAGCTCGAAGAGAGAGGTTACGATTGGGCGCGCGAGGAGGCGGCTGAACCAGTGCTAAGGGTAAACAAGGATCACAATGAAAACCGAAACTTCAGCAGTGGACATCAATCGGAGCATCGGTGACTTCGCTTACCCGGAAGTGCACGTACGCGATGCGGGCACCGGCCTGAGCGAGCGAACGATCCATTACATCTCGGACGTTAAAGAGGACCCGGATTGGGTACGGGAGTTTCGTCTCAGAAGTCTAAAGACATTTCTGGAAAAACCGCTTCCCACGCACTGGGCAAGCAAGGATCTCGAAGCGATCGACTTCGACAAAATTCGTTACTATCTTTCCCCCGGGACCACGACTAAACGCAGTTGGGATGAAGTGCCGGAGGATATCAAGCGCACATTCGAGCGGCTCGGCATTCCCGAACAGGAACGAAAATTCCTTGCCGGCGTGGAAGCGCAGTTCGACAGCGAGGCCGTCTATTCGAACATCAAGAAAGCGGTGGGCGAACAAGGCGTCATTTTCGTTGGCTCGACCGAAGGACTGAAACATTACCCGGAAATCTTCCGGAAGTGGTTCGGCAAGGTCATTCCAATCGCTGACAACAAATTTAGCGCGCTTAACTCGGCGGTCTTTAGCGGTGGCTCGTTTATTTACGTGCCGCCCGGGGTGAAAGTGAAACATCCGCTGCAGGCTTACTTCCGTATCAATGCCGAAAATTTCGGCCAATTCGAGCGCACACTGATTATTGCCGATGAAGGCTCGGAAGTGACTTACATGGAGGGCTGCACGGCGCCGAAGTTTAATACTCCGACACTTCACAGCGCTGTCGTGGAACTCGTCGCTCTAAAAGGCGCAAAGATTCAATACATCACAGTGCAGAACTGGGCGTCCAACGTTTTCAACCTCGTGACGAAACGCGGTCTCGCGCAGGAGAACGCCGAGGTAAAATGGATCGATTGCAACATCGGCTCACGTCTCACCATGAAATATCCCAGCGTGATCATGAAAGGTCGCAAGGCGCGTGGCGAAGTTCTTTCCATAGCGCTCGCCAACGACGGCCAGCATCAGGACACCGGAGCGAAGATGATTCATGCTGCCGATGAAACGACCAGCAACATTATTTCCAAATCGATCTCCATCGGCAAAGGCCGAGCCACTTACCGCGGTTTGGTTCACGTGCCGAAGCATCTCAAGAATTGCAAGAACAACACCGAGTGCGACGCGCTTCTTATCAACTCGACCAGCCGCACGGATACTTACCCTACTATCACCGTGCGCGGCACCGGCAATGCCGTGCAACACGAAGCAAGTGTCAGCCAGGTGAACGCCGAGCAGATTTTCTACATGCAACAGCGCTGCTTGAGCAAAGCGCAGGCCATGAGCTTGAGCGTCAACGGGTTCGTGAACGATCTCGTCCGCCACTTCCCGATGGAATACAGCGTCGAGCTCAAGCGCCTGATCGAGCTTCAGATGGAAGGTTCGGTCGGATAAATTCCGGCCCCAGACAAGATGTGATCGAACTAGGCTGCGGCCACGGAACGTTCACGTTCCCCGTCGCGCGACGCAGCGGCATCGGCACGGGCGGCCCGTCTGGTATGACACCGAGTTCTCTCACCATTGTCGCTGACCTCGGGAGCTCGAAGGCTTACCGGGTGAATGAAAAGCCCACTCGCGGCCTGAATGCCTGGTCGATTTCAATAACAACCCAGCGAAACAAAATGTAAAAATGGAGTATAAACTTATGGCTAAATGCGAACATTGCGGAAATGAATATGACAAGACATTCGAGGTCACGTTCAAGGGGAAAACGCACGTCTTCGACAGCTTCGAGTGCGCGATCCACGTTATTGCGCCCGAATGTGATCACTGCCGGTGCAAAATCATCGGCCACGGTGTGGAAAACAGCGGCAAAATTTTTTGCTGCGCCAACTGCGCGCGGGAAAGTGGCGAAAACCGGCTGCGGGATCGCGTCTAAGCCATGTTGGAACCTCCACGGCGAACGTGCCGCCGGCTTGGTCGGCTTTTGAAAAAAGGCCGGCACGGAGCGCCTATTGCGAATTTCAGTAACGCAACTCTCAGTCCCGATCATGATACCCACGCGAAAACGTTGTCCCAGTGGCCGTAGAAATCGCTTTGCCAGAGCGGACGGCTTGGAGTAACCAAACGCAATTGCGCTTACAATCCGAGGCTCCTTATCGTTCCGGTGATTTTACCGGAACAAAAAATACACGTTTACGAAGTGCGCCCGCGCAAAGATAAACGCGGCGTCGATCTGATTTCCGATGCGCTGGCATTCGGTCGCCTGTGGTACGCCGGGCCGGATGCAGTCGACTACGCAAAGTTTCGCAGCCGCTCGCACGATGCTGTGATTCGCGTTTACGATGAGATGGGCAACTTGATTGAAACGCATGAGCACACCGGCGAGTCCTCAACGTGCACAAGATTAGGGTCGACTCTGACAATAAGCGGCGCGCGCGATGCACCGAGATAGCTTTAACTCAATCCAGAAAGGTAAAGACATGAATACACTGATAACATGTAATCAGTTTAAGGAGATGGAAGAAGCGAGGCAAAATCGCTTGAATCGTTTTTTGGCCGGATGTCCGAACAGAATAGGCAGTGGCGAGATCCACAGTCTGGCGGTCGCAGATTGCTCACCGGAGGTTGATATCAGTGAGGATGATCAGCAAGTGGTCGCCAAATAATCACTAAGACACGCACGTGATGGGAGTGTCTTAATGCTTTTGTCGAACTCCTCCCCAGTAAGCCGGCGGATTAGACGGAATAATTCCGTAAAATATTACGGCAAAATTCCATCCATATCTCGTTAGGCTGAACATTGAATCGAGATGCGTAGAGTTCGCATTAGCTACCTGATTGAGCACCCAGAATACATCCCGCAACTGGCGCAGTGGCTGTTCGAACAGTGGGGCTCAACTCTTGGCGAAAAAACCCCTGAGGCTCGAACCAAAGGACTACAGGCACACATGAATCGAGATAAGTTGCCTATTGCATGGGTTGCGCATGCGAACGGACAACTTCTCGGAACTGCCGCGCTTCGTGTGGATGAGCTTGAGGGGCGCGAAGACCTGACTCCTTGGCTCGGCGGAGTATTTGTCGGCTCGCATTTTCGTCGCCGGGGTATTGGTGCCGTACTATGCGCCACTGTCGAGGACCAGGCCCGGTCGCGAGGGATACATACTCTTTATTTGTTCACGCTCGACAAGCAGGCGTGGTATTCACGCCTAGGCTGGACAGTCACTTGCCCCGTATGTTTGGCACCAGCGGCCCGTCGACATAATGTGCAAGCAACTGTCGACGGCCTAACCAATTGAAGCCAACGGCCCCATTGCGAGAAAATTTCAGCGAGCTTGCCACCGACCCCGCCCGTGGCTTATCTCTTTCTCGTTAGGTCTATGAAGCGCGGCGCAAAGTATTATGGAGACGCCAAGTGGCGTGACAGCTTCAACAAAGGGAAGGAGCAACATGCAGTTGATCAGATCGTCTTTGGATCTATCCTTCTGCGTCCTCCGCACGACTGCGCTCAAGCAGATCTCTACAGGCGTAACGATGTGCTCTGTACCTCGTCGGGAGAGTATTTCACGACACTTCGGCCGGTACTGGCCTGTCTGGAGTCGCATGTCATCGGCACTAAACCAATGCCAGACGAGATACCATCAACCGAACAGGCCTAGGGAAGAAAACGCAAGACGTTAGTTGTCGTGACGAGGATTATGCAGTTCGCACTCCCCGTTTTATGTAGATGTTTTACCCCAAGCTTCGTGGTTTCGGGATTCGACGGGACGGCGACCAGACCGTTTCGGATTCCACATTTTGACCGACCCGCCACGGCGCTGTTCAAACTATTAAAGTGACATTAATGTGACGTGTCACGCTTGCGGCCTCGGCGAAAGTACCAGCACTCCGAGAAATACATGGCTTCTCGTCGCGAAGCTTATCGCGCAAACGCACGGCCTTCAGCGCCTTGACGCCTCGGCCAATTCCCTGCCTGTTTTGCGATCGCTAATCACAAATGTGTTGTTTTCTCCAAGCCTCGACCACGGGCCGCGCGATACTTCGCTAAACTCCACGAAGCGCCAGTCGGTCACATCCGTTTCGCTTAATCCGAGATAGTCACGCACAGCGGGAGAGACATCGAGACCTGCGCCTTTGTTCAGAGTGGATTTCGGACGTTCATTGCCAAAGACATATTGCCAATAATCGGTGCGAAAAGGTCCTGCGTCTTCCCATTGCGCATAAGCCGTTCGATTCCCTTTGCGAATCGCGACCCATCGATCCTTGCAGGTGGAAACGCCGGGGCCTTGGTACGCTTCCTTGAACCACGGAACGACGCGGGACGCTTCCGGCCGGTGACCATTGCCTGCCTTGTCGTTGTATGGGAGGGCGCAGTAAAACGGGTTCTGTCGAGGCGTGAACTTTACCGGAATGTAATTGCTGCGATGCGCGGGATTTGGGTCGTCAAATCCGCCATAACTTCTGCTCCAATCTTTGTCCCATGAGCTTACGCGGTTCGGCACCGGATTGTTTCCGCTCGGCTGCTCGCCGATCCAAAAGACAGTTGTCACAATATTTTTCTTCCACGGATAGCGCTCTCCTGTGATTGAGGCACTGTGCTCAGTGTTTAAACAGCCCGCGATGATCGCTGCCAGCGCGCCGATCCACAGGATCGATATTGCTTTCATCGTATGCTTCCTTTTTCATAAAGGTAGCGGGTGGTTATCGAGTCAAGCGCTATCCGCAGCAAATCGCAACCAAGACCCTGCGTCTCGTCAGGAGAGTTCTCCCCGAATAAGCTGATCGGTGTGAATCCCGGCTGCGAGGTTACAGGGCGGCAGCGATTAGGCAGGCGTTCGTTCACATCGGCAATCAAAGACACCCCCGGTCCTGGTGGGTATACCCCAACGTGCGCGAAGACCTGCTCCGTTATAGCGCCGAAGTAGTCATAACCGCGCATCACAAACGAACCGGGCCTTGCTCTGATCGCGTCAACGTCGATGAGCAGACCGAGAATCTAAAGTCCGCTCCAATCTCTATTTGTTCTTTCTGTAGCAGTTGCATTGGCGCAAGTTATTTGCCCTCGACCACAGACTACGAAATTGCGATAGTGGAGAGCCGCAGAGGAGGTTTTTGCTACGCAAGACATATCCCCCGAGCTAGAGCCCGATCTCCCGCTCGAGATTGCACATCTCTTGTTAATCGACGTGGTCGGTTACTCGAAACTGCTGGTCAATGAGCAAATTGAGTTACTGCAAGATCTCAACCAAATCGTGCGAAACACCGAATGTTTTCGGGCCGCCGAAACCAAAGGTAAACTGATCCGGGTACCAAGCGGAGACGGGATGGCGCTCCTTTTCTTCCACAGTCCGGAAGAACCAGTGCGATGTGCCCTCGAGATCAGCAGAACATTGCAAGAGCATCCGCATATCCAGCTGCGGATGGGAGTGCACAGCGGCCCAGTGAATCAAGTCACCGATGTTAATGAAAAGACGAACATCGCGGGACCAGGGATCAACGTGGCGCAGCGCGTCATGGATTGCGGCGATGCCGGGCATATTCTTTTGTCCGGGCATATAGCGGAAGATTTGACCCAATACCGGGACTGGCAGCCGTATTTACACGATCTCGGCGAGTGTGAGGTAAAGCACGGGCTGAGGCTGCACCTGGTTAATCTCTACAAAGACAATCTCGGCAACCCACATGTTCCGGACAAACTCAAGCGAAGAAGATGGAAGCAGGCGTCCGGTGTTAGCGTCCGTCCAGTCATTACGCCGCGTTGGTCCAAGTATGTGCTTACCGCTGTTTTGCTCCTTTCAGCTGTGGCTTTGACGATCAGCTTTTCAGTCTTTTACCGACGAGGCTCACCGGCGGTTGCCCGCTCCTCTTCGGGGAAAGTCGCCGACGGAGGACTTCCTATTCCGGAAAAAAGCATCGCGGTGCTTCCGTTTGAAAGCCGGAGCGAAGATAAAGCCAACGCCTACTTTGCTGATGGTATTCAGGATGAAATTCTGACGCGCTTGTCCAAAATCGCAGATCTAAAAGTAATCTCGCGCACATCGACGCAGCATTACAAAAGCGCGCCGGAAAATCTGCCTAAGATCGCCAGACAACTTGGCGTGGCCCACATCCTGGAAGGAAGCGTGCAAAAGAGCGGCGACGCCGTGCGCGTGAACGTGCAGCTAATTAAAACGGCCAATGATTCCCATCTGTGGGCTGATACATTTGATCGTAAACTGACCGACATCTTCTCGGTTGAGAGTGAAGTGGCCAAAGCCATCGCCGATCAGTTGAGGGCGAAACTGACTGGTCAGGAAGAGCAAGTCATCGCCGCCAAACCGACGGAAAATCCGGAGGCCTACGATGCCTACCTGCGCGGTCTGGCTTATACACTGAAGACTGCCAACACGACCGCCAACTCCCTTGGCGCACAGAAATATCTCAGAGAAGCGGTGCGGTTGGACCCGAAGTTCGCGCTTAGTTGGGCGCTCCTGTCATACGTCGATGCGAGCGGCTACCTCACAACAGTTCTTCAACCAACGGTCGCCCTCCGCGAAGAGGCACGGCAGGCAGCCGAAACCGCGCTCACTCTTCAGCCCAATCTCGGCGAGGCCGTACTGGCCAAGGGCTATTACCACTACGCCTGCCTAAAAGATTACGACACCGCGGTGCGTTATTTTGAGCAAGCACGTCAGTTCCTGCCGAATAGCAGCCGAATTCCTGAATCGCTCGCCTATGTCGCGCGGAGGCGAGGCCAGTGGGACCGGAGCGAGTCGTACTTCAACGAAGCCGAGCGGCTCGACCCGCGCGACGTTTCCCTGCTCAGCCAGCACGCGATTTCCTATATCGACCTTCGTCGTTTCCCCGAAGCACTGCGGAAGCTTGATCAGGTTCTCGATATTACGCCGGACGACCTAGATACCCTTGCGTACAAGGCGGCTATCGCACAAGCCGAGGGCGACCTGCCGCGTGCCTCGGCGGTCCTCGTTCCGCTCCACCCGGGTGCCGACGACATCGCAGCCTTGGAAACACAAATTTACCAAGCCATCTTGGAGCGCCGCCCTGGACAGATCATTCCTCAGTTAAAGGAGATACTGGCCAAGCCAGATCCAGGATTGGGTTATTTCAATGGCGAATTGCGCTTTTGGTTAGGCTGGACGCAAGAAGTCGCCGGTGAGCATCCCGCTGCCCATGAAAGTTGGCGGCAGGCGCGCAGTGAACTGGAATCTTTCCTCAAAGAACAGCCGGAAAATTATAGCCTCATGGGAGATCTCACTCTGAGCAATATGGGCCTCGGTGACAAAGCCGCCGCATTGGCTATGGCCGAACGCACTATGGCCCTGATCCCGATCGAGAAAGACGTTTTCCAGGGTGCCGCTCCGATCGAGATTCTCGCCCGGGTGGCGGCGCAGATGGGGGAACCCGACCGCGCCATTGCCACTTTACAGAACCTACTCACGATACCATCCGCTGGCGCACTGAGTGCAGCCCCTCTCACTCCTGCGCTGCTCCGGCTCGATCCGATGTTCGATCCGCTTCGGAATGATCCGCGTTTCCAGAAGCTCTGCGAGGAGAAGAAGCCGTGAATCCGCGCGACTTCTTCTCCGAGCTAAAGCGGCGCAACGTTTACCGCGCTGCGGTCGCATACGGAGTCGTCGCATGGTTCCTCACGCAGCTCACGACGCAGGTCTTCCCGTTTTTTGAAATTCCGAATTCCGCAGTGCGTTTTGTTGTCATTGCGCTCGCGATCGGATTTCCAATCGCGATGCTACTCTCCTGGCTCTACGAATTGACCCCCGAAGGAATAGTGCGGACCGAAGATGTCGATCCGGTACAAGCGAGATCGGTTCAACGCGCCACGGGACGGATCCTCGACTTCATCATTATCGGGGTGCTGCTGGTGGTTATTGCAATGCTGATCGTTGGGCGACGGCCGTTTTACAGGCAGCCTGGCGAGTCGTTTGTTCAGAAAAGCATTGCAGTGCTTCCATTTGAAAACCGGAGCGAAGAAAAAGCCAACGCCTACTTTGCCGACGGGATCCAAGACGAAATTGTGACGCGCCTATCCAAGATCGCGGACTTGAAAGTCATTTCGCGCACTTCCACGCAGCACTATCAGACCAAACCTAGGAATCTCGCTCAGATCGCGAAGCAGCTTGGCGTAGCGAACATTCTTGAGGGGAGCGTGCAAAAAGCGGCCGATCAGGTGCGAGTCAATGTGCAGTTGATTAACGCGCAAACCGATTCCCACCTCTGGGCAGACACGTTTGACCGGAAGTTGACTGACATCTTCGGGGTCGAGAGTGAGATCGCCAAACGAATAGCGGAGTCATTACAAGCGAAGCTAACCGGTCGCGAGGAGCAAGCGTTGGCAGTTAAACCAACCAACAATCCGGAGGCTTACGATGCCTATCTGCGTGGGCTAGCTTTTGAAGCACGCAACGTCGCCGCCCCCTCTGCCTACGATCGCGACCTTGTAGAGAAAGCCATTGGTTTTTATGAACGGGCGGTGCAGCTTGACCCCAATTTTGCCATCGCTTGGGCACGGCTTTCTCGCGTGAATGCCGATGTCTACTTTAACCGGTTCGATGCTACTACCACCGCTCGGGGCGATGCAGCAAAACGTGCTTTGGAGACGGCGCAGAAACTGGAGCCGAGCTCGGCTGAAACCTTGCTCGCCTTGGGTTATTATCAATACTGGGTGCAGCACGATTACGGGGCTGCCAAAATCACGTTCGGTCGTGTCGGCAAGATGTTACCTAGCAGCAGCGAGATACCAATGGCCCTCGGCTTAATTGCCCGTCGCGAAGGTCACTGGGATCAAAGCATTGCCTACTGGGAGCAAGCCCTCGCCTTGGACCCACGTAATCTGGAGTTGCTTAACGGCGCGGCAGAGACCTACAGCATGGTTCGACAATTCCCGGCCGTGCTAAAGCTCTGTGATCGAGCGCTGGACATTAAGCCAAACGATTCGGATTTTATGGCAGCAAAGGCCGCCAGTTATCAGGCGCAGGGTAACCTGCAAGAAGCCGCTCGGTTCCTACCAGAAATAAACTGGCAGACTTCTTCTTGGTATGCCTTCGACACCAAGTTCCTGCAGTTGAGACTTGAACGAAATTACGGTGAGGCCGTTCGATTGCTTCAAGCCCGACTGGCTCAATCCCGTTATGCTTCTGAGCAAGACAAGGGAGTTTGCCAGATGGCGCTTGCTTTCACGCAGCGCCTTGCTGGCGATAGTGCTGGCGCAAAGATTACCTCTGAACAGGCGCGCAATATACTCGAGCGTTTCTGCAGAGATGAACCAGACAACATCGTCGCTGCGATAGCGCTGTCTCAAGCTTATGCTGTGATGGGGGACAAGGACTCGGCCCTAAAGCTAGCGGAGCGTGCAATCATGCGTCTACCCCGTGCGAAAGATGCGGTGATGGGACCCCGCTCCGAAGAGAACCTAGCGTTAATTCAGACGATGTGCGGCGAGAACAGCAGTGCGATCTCAACTCTCACCCAGTTAATACAAACGCCATATAACAGCTGGCTTTACTACACATCGTCCATTTCACCCGCACTTTTAAGGCTCGATCCAGTCTGGGATCCTTTGCGCGCCGATCCCGCCTTCCAAAAGCTCTGCGAAGAAAAGCAGCCGTGAAGCGGACCTGGGAAATCATCGCTGAGAATCTGAGCCAAGCCAGTTTCAGTTGGGGCTGTTCATCTGAGATTGATTCGACTGGCCGAGTAATTTTCACTGCAGACGCATACTCCCGCGATGGTCGCCGGTTCATTGCGCTGGCAAACAAAAGAGTCATCGCATTTTTGGAACTACAGGCGGCGATTCATCGTCAACTTGAACTCGGATGAAGTACTGGGAGATCATCGCAGACAATCTCAGCAAAGCCGGTTGGAGTTGGGGCTGTGTCGCATCGATTGATTCCAACGGGCAAACGATCTGGATTGCTGACGCGACGGAATGGGAGCAGATCGGAAATTGAGGAGTGGTGTCCTAATTTGGATTAAAACTGATCTTTGATGCAAAGCCCCGCCGATGCTCAACTCAGCGCGCTGGCATTGCACCTCCCCACGCCGAGGGCGACGGGTTGAGTGGAGCGACCAGCGACCGGGAAACGTTCGCCTTCATTTCCGGGCCCGCCGGAGTCGTCGGCGGCGTGCCTCTGACGCGGGCTATGAATCCGTGGGCAATGCCGGAAGCATCGACGTAACGACCAGTGATATTCCCCTGCGAACTGATTCCGTTAAGCGATGTAAAGGTTGACCCGGGAAAATCGAAAGTGAAGAAATTGTTTGGCGGGACAAAGAAGAGTCCATGCGTCACGCCTGAGGCGTCCGCATATCTGCCCACCACCCAGTTTCTATTGTTATCTCCAAACAGGATTGTCGCAACGGAGCCCGGAGGATCAATCGGGAAGTGCAGCGCCCCATTGGCATCCCGGTAGTACCCGTGAAGGATTGCTGCGCTGTCTATATAGTATCCCACCACCAACCGCTTTGAATCATTGATGTCGTAAGCAAGGGTCGCGACAGCTGCCGGGACACTAAACAACGTTAAGGTTCCGCCAACGCTGACGAACGCCTGCTGGATCCCGCTGCCGTCAATAAACGTGCCGGCAAAGTCGGCGGGATTGTTTATCGCAAGCACAGCGGTGAAGACCGCGCCGGGAACATCGTATTCTGTGAAGGTGCCGCCCGACAGGAAAAACCCGTGAAGGTTACCATCGCTGGCGGCGTAGTCACCGACTACTGTGCGTGAGTTATTGATGCCTCGTCCTTCGGTAAAACCCACCGTATCGTTAGGGTCGACAATCGGCGCGCTAAAGCTACCATTGCTGAACCGGACAAAACCGCGCGTCACCCCGCTCGAATCGAGGAAAACGCCAACGATGTCGCCTCTCTCGTTAATCTTTTGCGGGAGGGTCGAATTTCCGGTCCCGGGATAATCGAAAGTCGTGATCACTTCGATAGAGCCGGAGTTCGCTGCTTGCTGAGCGAACGTCCCCATCAATGGGAACACGAACAGAACTGCCAGAATGCTGTTAAATATTTGTTTTGGTTTCATGATTGTTTATTGCCTCAATTGAATCGCCCCTTTGCTAAAACGCGGATGTGGTAAACACACAATATCCAGTTAGCGAATTTCGATATGGCCAGTTTCCGCGTTATCTGGAGCCGCAGATCGCGTATGTCCTCCTACTACTCGTTAGGTACAGGGCAGAACCCTACTTCATAAGTAGGTAATGCCTGACAGACAAAAAGCTCGACAAACATGTAAGAGCCTCCTCGATTACGCCATCCGAAAATTTCATCTTCTCTTCGGCCCGGCTGAATAAGCCGTGGTCGTGCGCCGTGAGGCGATTGAGGTCAATCGCCGCTAGCTGAATGGACTCGCCGACATCACCTCATCACTAGAGGTGAAGCCTCCGTCCGAAGTTTTCAAACAAATCCCGGGATGCGCCCTTTCAGGGGCGGGCACTTATAACGTACAGATTCTCTTTGGCCGCTGAGCCGACCAAGTAAGAGAGGGCAATTCGCAAATAGCCGTCACGCTTCACCGGGTGGCCGCTTTTTGTTTTACGTGTGACGCTTACGGCTCTTTGAAATCGCCCGCGTGCTCGTGCGTTTCGATCACGTTGCCGACCTCGTCGCGCACCCTGATTTACGCCATGGTGCATCGGCTGTTCGCGTGCTCGACTAGGACCAAACTCTGAACGTATTTCCTTGGAGTTTGCAGAACCAGTTTGTTAATCTCGAGCTTGTGCGACGAATCGCAACCATTGCTGCATGTTTGCTGGCGGCACTTCTCTCAACCGCCACAGCAAGGAAGCAGGTTCCCGTTTATTTCAATTCGCCATGCACCTGCCGTAACAACCATATGTCGGATCGGAAGGAAGCGAAAAGCGAGAAGTCCCCCGTACCGACTCAGGCGTCGAGGTCCAAAAACGTAAAACCGTCTCGCATGTATCAATGGCCACCCCTGGCTGGCCTGAACGAGAAGTCAAGGCGTCAACCCCAAGAGCAACAGTGGTATAAGGTAACCGGCCAGGTCGTTGATGTCAGGGTGCAAGACGATGGGGACATTCACTTCGAGTTGCAGGACGTAACTGGCACGAAGGGCGGGCATATTCTGGCAGAAGTGCCCCTTGGTAATCACTGGTGTGCGCTACGAAAAGTTGTTTTCAGCTGGACTACTAAAGGGACGCGGTTCCAACGCTTCCAAGCCAGTCAACTCAGTCTGCGAATGCATCCGATTGTAACAGTCGTGGGAAAAGCTTTCTTTGACACGCATCATGCAAGAAAGAACCCGCTCCAGAACATCAGTAATAACAACAAGAGCGGAATTCTCGCCGCTTGGGAAATTCATCCAGTGTCCGCCATAACCGCAGATCGATCTGTCTTTCCTCGTGAAGTATTGGGAAATAATCGCTGACAAGCTCAGTAAGGCCGGTTGGAGCTTGGGGTGGGTTTCAGCCATCGACCGCGAAGCTCGAACGATCTGGATTGTTGACGCACATCATGACGACGGCCCGGCGCTTGTGAATTCAAGTATCTGGTCGCAGGGTCTGGGTAGATCAAACCTTTCTTCAGAAAGGATAAAGTTATGTTGCGAAGCCTTAGGCAGCTTTACGGAAAAAAGCTCGGCGCCTCTGACGGCGACATCGGCCATGTGAAGGACTTCTATTTTAACGATCAACAATGGGCTATCCGCTATGTTGTCGCGGACACAGGTTCATGGCTATCGGGCCGCTTGGTGCTGATTCCTCCCCATGCTTTCGGAAACCTGCCTCAAGACGCCGACTGCCTCCCCGTGAATCTGACTCGACAACAGATTGAAAACAGTCCCGCGATTGAGTCGCACAAGCCAGTCTCGCTACAATATCAAGCATACTGGGACGGGTGCGAAACGTGGGGCCCGGGCGGTTTCCCAGAGGCTCCTCCTCCGCCGCCACTTATGCCGAGTGAGCCAGGAAGCGACGATCTTCATCTGCAAAGCACACAGGCTCTTAGCGGCTACCCCACCCAAACCAGCGAAGGAGCGATCGGCCACGTTATTGATTTTATCATGGACGACAGGAGTTGGACGATTTGTCACCTGGTTGTGGAGACCGGCCATTGGTATTCCCACAAGGAGATCGTGATTTCGCCGAAGCATATCGACCGGATCAGTTACGAGGAATCCAAGGTATTTGTGAACGTGAGTAAGGAAGCCATCCTGGAAGCACCACAATACCATGTTTCTCCGCTCGGCGAGGCATACGGCGATACCCGGAATTTCGACTAATGACCGGGAGCATTTCGCTGTGCAAGCGGATGACAAACTGACGGGGTTTCTGGAACTGGAATCTGGGTAGGGCGGTCGTGTTCCCCAGGGAGTTGCAATTTCCTGACCTGATCAATGCTTGCGGGCGCATCGCGGAAAAATCCCGTGATGTAACCGAATCGAATTTCAGCCCCATTCTTCAATTGAGCGTCACTAATAGACACACCATTGATCTGTGTCCCATTTGTTGACTCTAAGTCTTTGATACGATACCCGCTCGGCGATTTCGTTAGTCGGGCGTGCTGCGCTGAGACTGTCGGATGGTCAATGACTATGTCGTTCGAGGGCGCACGGCCAATCGTAACGGCGTCGCCAATTAGCTCATGCGTCAGTACATCAAGGCCCTCAAAATCCAGAACCAGGCACGCCATGTTTGCCCTCAGATTTTGACAAACAGATGCCCTGTTGTCCAGTGAAAACGTCGGATTACCTTACAACCGTCCGTCGGAATACCTTACGATTTTTCTCCGGACAACACGAACGTGGATGTAGCGCCACGCTACCGCTCTTTGAACTCCCGGGCTCGTGCGTTTCGATCACGTTGCCAGCTTCATTGTAAACGCGAATCACAGCACGGTGTGAACTGCGATAAAACTGTGCGTAGTCGCTGACCGGGCCGCACCAGAGGCGACCGAATGGCGGCGCGTCAGAAATTTGATCGACGCTCACGAGGGCAAGAACAGCGTAGTGTTGAGGCGAAGATAAGTGGTAAAAAGGCAACTTAAGTTACCTGGCGATCATCAGGCGGTGCGCTATAGTCGACGGTCGCGTGGTTTCGGTCTAAGCAAGTTTTACAAAGCAAAAGCCAATCCGCGTGAAGTCTTGCGATCGCGCCGGCCGTAGGTTTGCCAAGCAAAAAGGGGTCAAAAAGGGTAACTGATGAAAACAATTCTTTTATTACATGACGAAAGCGGATCACCTAAGCCGAGATTGCAGAACGTTGCAGGTAGTAAAGTGAGACAACGTCCGAGTGAAGGGATGCCCGGCTGCAATTGCGATCGCTGGGGTCACCCGTATCCGGACCGTGTCGAACACAATGTCCAGGCGCAACCGAACTTATCGGCACCAGGCTCCGCTTCGGGTTCCGTGGTCCGCGTTAGCCGTCTATCTCATAACCTACTCAGATGAACGGTCGTTATGAAGCGCTCATCTACGTGGTCAAAATCAGGCGAATTGCGGAAGCCTCAGCTTAAAGCGCCATTCAAGACTGCGTGTCTGAAGATGGTGCTCCTCGTACGATTTTGTGGCTCAATGCCGATTGATTGTGCCAACGCATCGGCATAACAACGCGGCATCACGACGACACGCGAGAACGTCGATTCCCGCGTTAAATGCCCCATGGTTCTCATGTTCGAGTCCTTCATGGCTTCCGCGTTGCTGACTCCGTCGACAGGATCATTTCAATCATCTCCCTGTCACTTTGCAGGCCGGAGCCGGTGACCTCGTCAACCACCCCGAGCCAATACGCCTCTTCGGGTGTTAGTTGATAATCTTTCGTTTGCAGCAGACGACATAATGAAACGACGAAATACCATAGGACCTCCAGCTTGTCTGCCGCATGGCTCTTGAGATAAACTTTGCGCTCTTCTTCGCTTTTGCTTTTGAATTCCGCGCTTTGCGCCTGCGTCAGAAACAGGCTGCCATAAACCTCCAGCTGAGCGTCCAGGTCCTTCGTTTGCGAAGCGTAATCATGAATGAGATTGAAGTCGCTAGCCACTTCGCGCATTCCCGTGCGGCTCAACAGCCAATCATCTTCCTTATGCAGTCTGCTTCTGTAGTCCACGAGGGCTCGCACCAACTCGGGCTCCAACTGCTTGGTTGGCCACTGCGCGACGTTCTTGCGTTTCTTCAAGTAATTATCAGCCGCGGTTTGGACCTCTTGCAGTGATTTTTGCTTTGCAATCGCCTCTCTCAGCAGCCTCGCATTTCCCGGTGTGAATTTGGCCGTCAAAGCCTCGACCAATTCTTCCAGCCCTTCCGGTCCATCCCGAAATTTCTCGATTGCATCCTTCAACTGGACCACGCGCCAGATAATCCTTCGGAACGAAGAACGCGCCAGGCGAAGCGCAAGCCTTTCGTTGGCTTCCTGCAGATTGGCCGCGACCGAGGTTGCCCCCTCAAAGGTCAGCAATTGCTCGAACGCCTGTCTGGATCCGTGATAAAGAATGTCAGCTTGAGGTTCCGCGATGGCATAATCACCCAGCGCCAACAAATCCGCTGCCGCGCTCGCTGCCGTCCCTATCACGACAGTAATTAATCGGCATTTTCTTCCATCCTGATCCGGGGCCTTAATCAGAAAACGGATGCCCTCCGCTACCGCAGACGATCCCCCAGGGCTGTCGATGTAAAGGGTTATCGGATCTCCGCTGGCAGCCCGGAGCTCTTTTATTCGCGGGCTCAGGGCGTACGCCGCCTCCTGCGTTATTTTTCCCGTCAGGAATAATGAGCGCTCGAAATTCTCCCAATAATCTTTGTCGTGGACGGGCATTTACGCAACGGCGCCTGGTCGCTATGGTCCGACGCGACCTCAGCTTTCCGATTCACCTCTGTTCTGTAACGGATCGAGTCGACAAACGCCTTCACATCCCCGTCATATTGCTCAACAATGATCCGAACAACCCTCGCCAGACGTTCGTCCACCCTCGGGGCTTGTTCTTGTTCAAGTCTTTTGTCGAGCATTTCTATCAATCCCTTACCCGTGATGGGAGCCTTGCGGCCCTGTAGCCGGCGCGAAAGCTTCGCGCCAGCCACTTTGTGTTTCAATCGTCACGGCTCACGCCGCAGGATAACCCAGAAACTCTTTCGCTTTGGCCACTTCGGCATCCCATTTCTTTAACTGTTCCGGGGTAAGGAAGCGCTCCAGCCCCTCGCGCAGTTCGGTCCGGTGAGATTTCAGCGCTTTGATGATGTCCTGCCGGGTAACTTCCGGATTGCACTTCTTGTATTCATGCAGCCTGCCGGCCGCAAAAGCCATCCGCTCGTGAAGTTTTATCTTTTGTTCATCGGAGAGGTTTAAATCCCCTGCGAAGCGTTTGAGTTCATGTCTGATCGCTTTACCTTCTTCATCATTCATCGTTTTATTCCTTATTAAACCGGGAATTTGATTTTGGCTCCCGTCCGCCATCCGGCCAGATTGTGCACTCTCGGGCACAGTGGCCACAAAAGAAAACCTTCCCTTGGTTTTTTGTCCCTTTGTCTTTTTGTTGAAACAATAACCTCGCGAATCGCTAGATATTTGCCAGGTAACTTAAGTTGCCTTTTTCATCCGGTTATTTGTTCACCGTTTCAGCGACGGGTGTAGTTTTCTCTGGCAATCGAGGCTAGCCGCACCACAAGCGGTACTGAACAATCAGTAAAGCTGTCGAGTCCTACCACTCCTTGAAATCGCCCTTGTGCTCGTGCGTCTCGATTACGTTGCCAACTTCATCGTAAACGCGAATCACTGCAAAATTCGAAGACTGGCCGGGTGACTAAGAGGACCTATTCCTTTTCAACTAGCCGCCGCGATTAATTTTATTGAGCCTTGATTTCAGTGTGAAAGACCCCGAGCCACTTTCCACCGCGCTTATTCCAGACGCTTGCGCTGTTATATGTACCTGAGGCGTCCTGACCAGCAACTGTCTCCTGCATTGTAACTTTGTAGGTCATAACCGCGACATCAGCGCTCGGGAACACTACTTTGGTATCGGCGAACGAATAGTCACGGAGATCGGTCTTCTCCATGTCCGCAACTTCCCTATCCAAGGTCTTAATTCCCTCGGCATAAACGCTGCAATAATCAGTGGCCAGAAGCTTTTTGTACGCGTCAGCCTGTTTGCTTTTGTACGCCTCCCAGGCGGATTTTTCCAAGTCGATTATCTCCGTTTCTTTTGCAGCTGATTTTCCCGCCTTGGTTGGGCTCGCTTGAGCGAGGCAAATTGGGCTGGTGGTGAGTACCGCGACGACAAAAAGAATAAATTGTTTTTTCATAAGTGGCCGATTTTTAGTTCAGTCCTTGTCTTTGTCGAGACTTTTGAACCATCTTCACCGTGCGAACGGGCTAATAAAACCTTGCCTACCAACTGCGTTCTCCATTGCATTCCGTTCGCCGAACCACAGGCGACCGAATGGCAACGCATCTGGATATCAAATCGACGCCGCGATGGTCTTTGCGAGGGCGGACTTCGTAGGTGTGCATTTATTTAATCTGGCGCTTGGTAGGCTTCGTGCATCGCATCGGTAACTGGATAATCTTTGTTTCGAGTTCATTCTCGGCTTGGCACTTAGTCACGAATTCCAGGATACCTTCGTGAATGAGGTCCTCAACGGTCCAGCCGGTTCGATCCGCCACTTTTCTGAGTTTTCTCATCATACTCTGATCGAGTTTGTCTAGTGGCGGGAGGCCCCGAAGAGCGAAGGGCACGATGTTTTGCGGGAGCGTTTTCATGCCGTCGTTTTGCGCTCCTTTTGGCGGATCCGCAAGAAACTTCTACCCCTACTCTGACTCGGTCCAAGCGCAAAAGCGATGCCAGCGCGATCTTGAGCGCCGGAAACCGCAATCCTGTAGCATTGTCATGAATCCGTCATGAAAATCTGCCAGTGGGCCCACTTTAATATGGTGCACCGTGCAGGAATCGAACCCGCGACTATCTTCCTCCAGTTACGGTATACCCTTGGGCTCTCAAATCTTCAGCCAATTCGATCTCCATCTGGGCCGCGGCCTCAAACGGCATCGGATTTAGATGTTCGTAAAGCTCGGGTATCAATCGAACGCCGTATTTTTTCACGACCCAAGCTGATTTGTAACCGTTCTTGTGATTTTCAAATCGGTGATCAACTGGTAATCCAGTCATTCCGACATACACACACGACTTCAACGGATCACGTCTTGGATTAGCGCGCAAAATAGATGGGTGCTTAGCAACAGCATTGTCAAGCAGGACCACATAAACGCTGTGATGAAATTTTTGCTCTTTGGACGTTTGCCAGCCTTTCATTGACTCATTGTCAGAAACGATTCTAAAGCAATTAAACGCGCGATTCAGGCACGATTTATTGACGGTCGCTCTTTGTTACACCGGGGCAGTTTTTTAGCGCGTTTGGGAACGCTTGTAGCGTGATAGTGCTAGTGCAGCAAGGACATAAACGTGCTTGGGTCCGTTCTGGTGAAAAAGTGGCGTTCTGCAAGCCTCGATGTTCCGTCGACGCCGCGTTTATCTTTGCCTGGTCGAAATCGTGGAGCTGTTAGCTGCAGCGCCGAAGCTGCGCTCCAACCGGGGACATGATTACGCGAGCGACTCTTTACCTTTCGGCTTCCGGAGCAGGCTCGTTTTCACCGCTGCTGTCCTGCGTAGGTCTCTCTCGGTTCGTAACATTTTAGCCGATTTGTGAACAAACAGCCTGGTGGTGGAGACAAGTCTCGTAAATGACGAATGGCCACCGGTAACATCTGACACGAAATCAAATCTTCGGATCAGGTGATTCAAAGTCATTAGGCTCTGCCACGGCTAGACTCGAATGCGACCGGCTGCTACCGAATATACTATCTATCACAAGCGACCGTCACGATGTCTGCTCCGAGTGGCGGCCGCGAGCAGATGATCCTAACTCTGGCGGTTCGGTTCCTAGGACAACACGCACCTCGTGAGGCAGCGCGTCGTTACGCAACGTCACGATTTTGTCGGCTGCCGCGACTCCATCCAATTCCACCAGGGTAACACCTCGGGAGCAGTGGTCTGGATTCTCGACCGTGATGCGATAAATGGTGTTCTGGAAGCGGTATCGCAGACGGAAGCCAGACCAATCTTTCGGTATGACCGGATTGATCGTGAGCGTGTCGCCGCGACGTTGGAATCCCAGAATTTCTTCGAGCCAGACGCGGTAGGTCCAAGCCGCCGCGCCCGTGTACCACGTCCAGCCACCGCGCCCGACGTGGCCGGCTAACGAGTAAACGTCCCCCGGCATGACGTAGGGCTCGACCTTGTAGCGTTCGCAATCCTTCTCGTCCCGGGCACGCTCGACCGGATTCAGCATCCGTAAAAGTCGCACGGCCTTGTCGCCATCACCTCGGCCGGCAAAAGCCAGAGCAACCCAGGTTGCGGCATGAGTGTATTGGCCGCCATTTTCCCGCACACCCGGCGGGTAACCCTTGATGTAGCCAATGTCGGCGGTGGTTTTGTCGAAAGGCGGAGTTAGGAGCAAGATTAGGTTGTCGGCTTCACGCACGAGGTTTTCCTCCAACGATCGTAATGCGACCTCTACGTGATCCCAGTCGCCCGCGCCGGAAATTGCAGCCCAGGTTTGCGGGAGCGAATCGATGCGGCCTTCGGCGTTTTCCGTTATTAGTAGGGTTTGGTTTTCCCGAGACTCCGGTTTCCCGAGACTCCTCTTTTCCCGAGACTCCGATTTTCCCGAGATTGGGAAAACCGTCATCTCCGCTTTGGGCTAAAAACTGCTCCGGCCACTCATAAACGGTCCAGCAGCTCCCACAAAATAGACCGCGTTCGTCTTTGAGAGGCTGCAATTTTGCATATCCAAGTCCGAGAAGTTCATTCAGGGCTGTCCGCACACTGTAGGCCCGATCGGTGGCATGTTTGACCAAATCGGCAAAGATCACGTGCCAGTCTTTTGGTTTGCTCATCAGGTAGGCGTGTAGCCCTTTTGCTTTCCAGGAAATACGGGGATCATTCAGCGCCCGAGCGTCGATCATGGCGAACGGATGGGTCCGCTTTTTGATCTTAACGATCGTCTCTCGGCGGGAGCGGCTGTCGGAATCGGCCCGTAGATTTGTCCGTGCGCCCGGTAGTCTATCCGTTAGGCTCGGCATTGCTGTTCACGAAGAACGCGCGCGGTTGGGTTTCCGCTCGGCGCTCCCTTTTTTTTGCGCGATCTCATTTTACTTGTTAGGCCGCCAGTTTCGCGATGTCCGTTTGCTCGCGCAGAAAGCGATCGCATTCAGCCTTCGCGATGATGACGTGGCGGACTGCCGGAAGTCGCGTAATCAGTCGGCGCCGGACATAGCGCCGGACTTGCGAAACTGAAACGCCCAGGTAAACAGCCGCTTCTTTAATTTTGAAAGCGCCCCTGTCGCAAAGGGGAATCTGTGTACTGGTGCTCATAATGCGACCACCAATACGCCCAGTTGATCTGACTCAATTAGTCCTTTTTTTACCGCACGGGGGGTACGATTTGAAGCGCTTTATATCTCACGGCGCGAGCGCCACGCGCATCAGCTTTAAGAGGAACGCCGAGTTTGTGGCATCTTTCGCGAAGCTTCTTATCCGATGTGATGCGAAGCTTCGAGACCAACTGTTCGTTGAGTTCTCGCACTGTGTGCTGCGATTTCGGCCAGATGCGCATTTTGTATTCGAGAAGCCACTGGTCCAGCGTCACATCGCTGTGGTTCTTGTTGAATGAAATGCGCTCTTCGTTCAAAATCCGCATCGCTTCTGCCAAGCCTCTAAAAAATTCCGCGTCGAGTGCATTAAGGGCGCGCACGAACGGGGACAAGAAGCCGA
>Ga0209474_10001314_pt1 | contig 24672 bp, 23 predicted proteins | sample GraSoiAngelo_145_FD_185902 | JGI IMG/M metagenome (GOLD analysis project Ga0209474, IMG submission 185902) | Grasslands soil microbial communities from the Angelo Coastal Reserve, California, USA - 14_1009_05_20cm (SPAdes) (version 2) | ecosystem: Environmental > Terrestrial > Soil > Grasslands...
GCCGCCCAGGCGGTGCCGTCCTCGCCATCGATGTCATACGGCCGGCGCAACAGCGCGCCGCCAAAGATCGGCTCGCTATCGCCGAGGATGACCCGCGCGCCGCTATAGCCGGCGGCGAGCGCCGCGGACAGTCCGGCCGGCCCGGCGCCGACCACCAGCACGTCGCAATGGGTATGGCGCTGATCGTAGCGCGACGGATCGGGCTGTGACGGCGCCTGGCCGAGCCCGGCCATATGGCGCAGCAGCGGCTCCCACAGATGCCGCCACAGAGCGCGCGGCTGCATGAACGTCTTGTAGTAGAAGCCGGCCGGAAACAGCCGCCCGAAGGGGCCGACCAGCGCGCCGAAATCGGCCTCGAGGCGCGGCCAGGCATGCTGGCTCGCCGCGCGCAGCCCATCGTAAAGGACGATGTCGGTGGCGCGGCGATTGGGTTCGGTAAAGCCGCCGGTTTCCAGCTGAACCAGCGCCGACGGTTCTTCCGCGCCCGCCGAGAAAATGCCGCGTGGCCGGTGGTACTTGAAGCTGCGCGCGATCAGGCGCACGCCATTCGCCAGCAAGGCCGAGGCGAGCGTGTCGCCGGGATGACCCTCATACTCCTGGCCGTCAAAGCTGAACCGCAGCACCCAGCCGCGATCGATCTGACCGCCGCTCGGAAGCCGGAAGGGCTGTGTCACGGCCCGGCCCGGCTCGGCGGCGGGTCGCCGATTTTGTACACCGCGAGGATGCGGTGCGTGGCGGTGTCGCGTTGCAGGTTGAACCAGCGTCGGCAGCCGGCGCTGTGCACCCAGCGTTCGGCGAACGGACCTTTCGGATTGTTGCGCATGAACAGGTATTCGGCCCAGGCCGAGTCACCGAGCGCGTCGGGGTCCGTCGGCCGCGCGATATGCGCCTCGCCGCCATAATGAAACTCGATTTCGTCGCGCGGCCCGCACCACGGGCAGGGGATCAGCAGCATCACCACCCCTTGTCATTGCGAGGAGCTGAAGGCGCCGAAGCAATCTCGGTGAACCGAGACTCGATTAGCGCGAGATTGCTTCGCTTCGCTCGCAATGACAGCCCTCGACGTTAGTGCGCCACGGCGGCGGCGCCGTGTTCGTCGATCAGCGCGCCGCTCGCAAAGCGTTCGAGCGCGAAGGGTCGGGCCAGCGGGTGCGGCTCGTCCCGCGCGACCGTGTGCGCGAACACATGACCGGCGCCGGGCGTCGCCTTGAACCCGCCGGTGCCCCAGCCGCCATTCAGATACAGCCCTTCGACCGGCAATTTGCCGATGATCGGCGAAGCGTCAGGCGAGACATCGACGATGCCGGCCCAGCTGCGCAGCATCTTGAGGCGAGAGAAGGCCGGGACCAGTTCGAGCAATGCCGCCATCTGCCCCTCGATGACGTGAAACGAGCCGCGCTGGGCATAGGAATTGAAGGCGTCGATCCCGGCGCCGATGACCAGCTCGCCCTTGTCGCTCTGGCTGAGATAGACATGCACCGTGTTCGACATCACGACGCAGTCGAGCACCGGCTTGACCGGCTCCGAAACCAGCGCCTGCAGCGGATGGCTCTGCAGCGGCAGCCGCACCCCCGCCATTGCGGCCAGCACCGAGGAATGGCCGGCCGCGGCGATCGCGATTTTATCGGCGGCGATATCGCCGCGGCTGGTCTCGACGCCGGTCACCCGGCCCTCGGCGGTGCGAATCGCGGTAACTTCGCAATTCTCGATAATGTCGACGCCGCGCGCATCGGCGGCACGGGCATAACCCCAGGCGACCGCGTCGTGGCGCGCGACGCCGCCGCGCCGCTGCAACGTCGCGCCGAGCACCGGATAACGGGCATCCGGCGATATATTCAGGATGGGGCAGAAGCGCTTGACGGCGGCGGGATCGAGCCATTCCGCATCGACGCCGTTGAGTCGGTTGGCATTGACCCGGCGCACGCCTTCACGCACATCGCTTTCGGTGTGCGCCAGGTTCAGCACGCCGCGCTGCGACAGCATCACATTGAAGTTCAGCTCGGCCGACAGCCCCTCCCACAGCTTCAGCGAGTGCTCGTAGATGCGGGTGCTCTCGTCCCACAGATAATTGGAGCGGATGATCGTCGTGTTGCGCCCGGTATTGCCGAGACCGATCGCGCCTTTTTCGAGCACCGCGACATCGCGGATGCCGTGCTCCTTCGCGAGATAATAGGCGGTTGCGAGCCCGTGCCCGCCGCCGCCGATGATGACCACCCGGTAATACGGCCGCGGCGCCGCCTTGCGCCATAAGGGCGTCCAGCTGCGGTGCTGCCCGAGCGCGCGGCGCGCCAGCGCCGCCATCGAATAACGCTGCATCGGGAAACGCTACTGCTTGGCTGAGCCGCCGCCAAGATCGCCCCGCAATCGGCCATGCCTTCAAATGACCGGTAAGGGAATTCAGCCGATTGCCTCGCGCCAAGCCTTCATGCCGCCACGCAATACCGCGACATCGCGCACTCCCGCGGCGACGAGTTCGGCGGCGGCTTGCGAGGAGCGCTTGTCGGTCAGGCAGAGCATGACCAGCGGGCGCCCCTCGGCCGCGAGTGCTTCCGTATGCGCCGTCAACTCGGCGAGCGGGATGTTGCGCGCGCCGTCGATATGGCCGAGCGGCCCGGCGAACTCGTCGGGGCCGCGTACGTCGACGAGGATCGGCGCCCCCTCGCCGGCGAGCCAGCGGTGCAGCTCTTCGACTTCGACCCAGACCGGAGCCCCCACCCGCCCCCCGCTACCGCGACGGACTCCCTCCGCCGCCTGCGGGGGAGGGTTCGAGTGCGGGCGGCGGAACAGCCGGGCAAGGCGGGCCAGCATACGCGTCTCAGCTCAGATCGATCGCGTATTTCTTCAACAGATCGAGCGGCACGATCTCAAGTGTCGCTTCGTGGGTGCCGGTCAGCCGCACCTTGGGCGCGCCTGGCCGGCATCGAACGCCTCTTTCCAGCGCGCCGCGCACAGGCACCAGCAGTCGCCGGGTTTGAGGCCCGGGAAGCCGGCGGCGGGAACAGGGGTCGACAGATCGTTGCCGGCGGCTTTCGAGAAAGCGAGGAACTCGGCATCGACCCGCGCGCAAACCGTGTGCACGCCGAAATCCTCCGGCCCGGTCTCGCAGCTGCCGCTGCGGTAGAACCCGGTCAGCGGATTCGAGCAGCATTCGGCGAGCGGCTCGCCGAACACGTTGCGCGGCCCGGGGCGCGGACCGGCGCGCCGCCCGGGATCGGAACCGGAAGCATCGGGCATCAGCCTACCTCTCTCATTTCGCTGTACCGAAATCTGCCGACGTGCCCCCTCCACCATGCTTTGCATGGTCCCCCTCCCCCGCTTTGCGGAGGAGGAACCACTATACTACGCTGATGCTTCGATCATCAGCAGGCGAAGCGGGGGCTCCTCCGCCGCATGCGGGGGAGGTGGCGCGCGAGGCGCGCCGGAGGGGGCGAAGGTGACGCTGCTGTCCTGACGTGCGTGGGCTATCATGCGGGGCGGCGGTTGGCGCGGGCTGCGTGGCGCGCTTCGATCGCATCCCAGATCGGCGCCGACAGATCGACGCCGTCGAGACGGGCGATCTCCTGGATGCCGGTCGGCGAGGTCACGTTGATCTCGGTCATGTAATCGCCGATCACGTCGATGCCGACAAACACCAGCCCCTGCTGCCGCAGGCTCGGGCCGATCGCGGCGCAGATCTCGCGCTCGCGCGGCGTCAGCTCGGTTTTGACGGCGCGGCCGCCGACATGCAGATTGGCGCGCGCCTCGCCTTCGGGCGGCACCCGCAGCACCGCGCCTTTCGGCTCGCCCTCGACCAGGATGATGCGCTTGTCGCCCTGGCGCACCTCAGGCAGATAGCGCTGCACCATGACGGGCTCGCGGTGCACCAGCGCGTACATCTCCAAAAGCGAATTGAGGTTGTCGTCGCCCGGCCTCAGGTGAAACACCCCGGCGCCGCCATTGCCGAACAAGGGCTTCAGCACGATCGCGCCATGCTCCCGCCAAAAGGCGCGGATCTCGTTGGGGTCGAGGCTCAGCAGGGTCGGCGGCATCAGCTCCTTGAAATGCAGCACGAAGAGCTTTTCGGGGGCATTGCGCACCGAGGCGGGGTCGTTGACGACGAGCGGCCCATCCTCGGGCAGCAATTCCAAGAGATGCGTCGCGGTGATGTAGGCCATGTCGAAGGGCGGGTCCTGGCGCATCAGCACGATGTCGAACCCGGCCAGGTCCAGTTCTTCGAACTCGCCGAAGCGGTGATGGTTGCCGTGTTGGCGGAAGACTTCGAGCGAGCGGCCGCGGGCGTAGAGCCGGCCATCGCGCAAGGTCAGGGCCTGCGGCAGGTAGTGGTACAGCGCATGGCCGCGCGCCTGCGCCTCGAGGGCCAACGCAAAGGTCGAATCCGCATCGATGTTGATCGTGTCGATCGGATCCATCTGGATCGCGATTGCGAGACCCATGATTCCTCCGAAATCTCGTCATTGCGAGCGAAGCGAAACAATCTCCATCCGCGGAGAACTCGCCGGAAGGGGATTGCTTCGTCGCTGCGCTCCTCGCAATGACAGCGTCAATTTGTCAGGCCCGGATCGTGATCGTGCTGCCCGGCCCGAGCAAGCCCAACAATTGGGCGAGCACGTCCCGGGCGATCGCAATGCACCCGGCGGTCGGCGAGAAATCGGGCCGCGCGACATGCAGAAAAATCGCGCTGCCGCGGCCAGCGACCACCGGATCGGTGTTGTAGCCGATCACGACGACCAGGTCATAAAGGCCGTCATTGAGCCACATCTCCTCATGGCTCGCCATATAGGGCAGCTTTACCAGCCGGTTGTAATTCGGGTCACCGGGATCGTCGACCCAACCGTCATCGGGCTGCAAGGCGGTCATCGTGAGGCCGCTTGCCGGCTGCACGATCCGATCCGCGCGGTAGAAACCGTAAAGCAGCGGAAAACGCCCCTCCGGGCTGGCGCCGTCACCCTCACGTTTATCAGCGCGTACCCCGCCACGACCGCAAACGGCGCGGGTCTCGCCGCCCGGCCAGGTCAGACGCCCGGCGGCATAGGTCAGCGAGACGGGTGCGGCGGATACAGGATTACCCATGGCCGGCATTATAGCCGCAGAGCCCAGAAAGGTTCGACGCGACAGGTCCATTGAGCCGAGGATAAGCCCCTCTCCCGCATTGCGGGAGAGGGTGCCCGATGCGCGTAGCGCGAGGGCGGGTGAGGGTGTTTCCGGATCACACACCCTCACCCGGCTCGCCCTCTGGGCTCGCCACCCTCTCCCGCAATGCGGGAGAGGGGCTTATGTTCGCCCGGTAGCCAAGGAGCTCCGGTAATGTCGAACGGCAAACCGCGCCTCTACCAGGAGCTGGCGCGGCAACTCGCGGCGCTGATCGAGGGCGAGAGCGACCTCGTCGCCAACAGCGCCAATATGGCGGCGCTGATTTATCACGGCTTGCCCGAGCTCAATTGGGCCGGGTTCTATTTCGCGCGCCAAGGCGAACTCGTGCTCGGCCCATTCCAGGGCAAGCCGGCCTGCGTGCGTATCCCGTGGGGCAATGGGGTTTGCGGCACCGCCGCGGCGCGCGGCGCCGCGATCATCGTGCCGGATGTGCATGAATTTCCCGGTCACATTGCCTGCGATCCGGATTCGCGATCGGAGCTGGTCGTGCCGCTGATCGCCAACAACCGTGTGCTCGGGGTGCTCGATATCGACAGTCCGGTGCCCGGCCGCTTCGATGAGGAGGACCGCGCCGGTTGCGAGCGCCTTATCGCGATCTTCCTAACGCATCAGCTGCGCTGGCCGGAGGCTTTCGCCTGAGCCCGCCGGGCCGGCTCATGGCGGCGCATCCCGGCAACAGCGAGCGGGTAGCCGTACCAAAGGCCGATCAGCACGAGGAGAGCGAAGAGGGCCGCGTAGACCCCGGTCTCGGAACCGACGATCTTGCCGATCACGACATAGATGTCGCCGGCGAGACCGAGCGCGAGGGGGGCGGTAGCCGCCGTCACCAGCGCGCTACCGACCCTGTGCATGTCTTGCGAATCCTCGCCGCTGTAGACGATCCGGTGATAGGCGGCGGGCGCCATCAGCAGCATGATCGCGAGCGCGACAAGACCGAGGCTGATTGCATGCACGAGCCGCGACAGCTCGGGCAAGCTTTCAAAGGCCTGGGTCAACACGATCGCCAGCTGAAACCCGAGCAGCGCTTGCGCGCCCGGCAGAATGACCCGCGCTTCGGTCAGCATCTGTTCGATTTTGACATGCAGCGGCGTTGGCGGCCGCTCGTCGCGTTGGTGTTCTGTCATCGCTCGCTCTTTCTGGCCGGTCCCCAGCGCCACCGCGCGCGGCACGCCGTACCACGCCGCCAGTGCGATCAAGGTTGCGCCGATCCCGGCGGCAAATGCGGGGGCGCTGCCGAACACGTGCTCGATGCTGACAAAAAGATCGATGCCGAGCGCCAGCGCAAACGGCAACAGCGCCAGATCGGAAATCGTCATTGCCACCTTGTGAAAGGCGCCGCTGTCCCGCCCGCCCTCGACGATCCGGTGATAGGGGCCGGGGGCGATCATCAAAGCCACTGAGATCACCATCAGCATCAGCGCCAGCGCTTCGAGATGACGGCTATGGCCGGACAGCTTGTCAAAACCTTCGCTGAACGCGGACCGCAATTCGAAGCCGAGCAGGATCTGCGCCCCGAGGATCAGCATTCGGGTCTCATCGAGCGCGGTTTTGACCTTTTTCGACAGCTCCATTGGCCGGTTCGAAGCGGTGGCGACTGTAAGTAGAACAGTTGCGATGACGCATCGTCCGCATGGCGGATGCGTCTGATATCGGTTTGCATTGGTCCCGACGCTGCGGCACCCTTTCGATATCGAGGGCCAACAGTGGAGACCGGCCATGGGCATGATCGAGTTTGCGCGTCCCGACGGGGGCAAGACCAAGGGCTATCTCGCGACCGCGGGACAGGGCCGCCCAGGCATCGTCGTGATCCAGGAATGGTGGGGCCTCAACGACCAGATCTGCGGCGTCGCCGACCGGTTTGCCCGCGCCGGATACAACGCGCTCGCCCCGGATCTTTACAAGGGCCGGCTCACCGCCGTGCCGGACGAGGCCAACCACCTGATGAGCGGTCTCAATTTCCCCGATGCGACGCATCAGGACCTGCGCGGCGCGGCGCAGCATTTGAAGAGCAGCAGCGGCAAGGTCGGGGTTATGGGGTTCTGCATGGGCGGCGCGCTGACGATCGCCGCCGCCGTGCACATCCCGGAAGCCGCAGCGGCGGTGTGCTTCTATGGCATCCCGCCCAAGGATTTCGCCGATCCGGCGAAGATCCGCATCCCGTTCCAGGGGCATTTCGCCAACCAGGACGATTGGTGCACCCCGGCCGCGGTCAATGAGCTCGATGCAACCCTGAAAAGCGCCGGCGCGACTTACGAGATCTACCGCTACGACGCGGCGCACGCCTTTTTCAACGAGCGCAGTGCCGCCTACGACCTCGCCAGCGCCAACCAGGCCTGGGACCGGATGGCCGGTTTCCTCGAACGGCGGCTGTAACGATAACGGACCGCCGGCCTCTGGCCGGCATGCCGGCGGGACGCCGGCGGTCCACCACCGGGTCAGGTCGCGGTTTCGGGCGGGCCCTTCAGCTCGACGGTGTTGCCGTCGGGATCGGTGACGTAGATCGACGAGCCGTAGCCTTCGGCGCCATAGCGTCGCCGTACCTCGCCCGGATCGATGCCGTGCCGCTGCAGATGCGCGGTAAGCGCCGGGACATCCATCTCTTCGATGCGCACCGCGAAGTGATCCATGTTGCGGCCGTCGTCTTCGTCCTCGGTGCGCGGCACCAGGTCGATCATCGCGCTGCCGGCGCGCAATTGTACGAGCCCGATCGACTCGAGCCGGCGCTCGATATGGAGCCCGAGCACCTGCTCGTAAAAGGCGATCGCGCGGTCCATATCGGCGACGCGCAAGACGACATGGTCGAGCCCCTTGACCCGCAGGACTGACTGGGTGCTGGCGAGAGGAGTTACATCATCCGGCATGGCGCGCTCCTGTTCCGATCTAGCGCGCTCGGATAGTAGCGCTTCCCGGTCGGGCCGTCACTGTGGCTGCGAGCGCGCGGCCCGCCGCTGTGCCCGCGCCTCGTGCGCCGCCCGGCGCTCATCGGCCGTCAGCACGCCGTCATGGTTGGTATCCATCTTGTCGAAGCGCCGTTCGGCGGCGCGGCGGGCGCGCTCGACATATTCCTCCTTTGTGACATCGCCGCCGCGCGCCGAGCGAGGTGCCGACTGGGCAGACGGCGCCGGGTTCGCCGGAGCGCCGGTTTGCGCGATTGCGGTGCTGGAAAGGCTCAAACCGACAAGGATCGCGACGGCAATGGCGCGCATGTCCGGCACCTCTGCTGGCTCCGATGCGTACAATCGTAGGCAGCGTACCGAACCCAGGATTGTGGAGCAACGCCTGCCGCTCGCCTGTTGTGACACCCGCTCGCACTGGTCAGCCGTCATGGGACGGCGCTACAGTCTCCGCGTTCGACGGCCAATTCTTTGAGCAGCGAGGACAAATGCAGCCAACCCGCATCGGCAGTTTCGAGATCGCCCGCATCGCCGATTACGAGGGCCCGTTTTTTGCCCCGGGCGAGTTCTTTCCCGATTTCGACCCGGCGGTCGTCGAGGAACATGCGGCGCTGTTGGGTCCGCGGCTGATCGAGCCCGGCACCGGCAAGCTGATCTTCAGCTTTCACAGTTTTATCGTCAAAACCGGCCATCACACGGTCCTGATCGATTCCTGTATCGGCAACGACAAGGAGCGCCCGACCCGGCCGCAATTCCATCGCATGAAGAGCTCGTATATCGACGACCTGGCGCGCCTCGGCGTCAAGCCGGAAGACATCGATTTCGTCATGTGCACGCATTTGCATTGGGACCATGTCGGGTGGAACACCCGCCTCGCCGACGGCAACTGGGTCCCGACCTTTCCGAAGGCGCGCTACGTCATGGCAAAGCGCGAATACGACCATTGGCAGGGCATCCACGACAGCGGGGTCGACACGCCGCATGCGCGCGCTTTCGGCGACAGCATCTTGCCGGTGGTCAAGACCGGGCAGGCATTGCTCGTCGGCGACGATTACGCGCTCGATGACGGGCTGTGGTTCGAAGCCTATCCCGGCCATACGCCGGGCAATGTCGTGATCCACGCCAAATCGGGCGGCGAGCGCGGCATCTTTATCGGCGACGTGCTGCACCACCCGCTGCAATGTCTGAAGCCGGAATGGTCGACGATGGCCTGCACCGACCCTGACGGCTCGCGCGTCAGCCGCACCCGGCTCGTCGAAGAACACGCCGATAACGGCGCACTGGTATTGCCGGCGCATTTCCCGGCGCCGACCTCCGGCTGGATCCGCCGCTATGGCAGCGCCTACCGCTTCGATTTCCGGGAATAGCCTGTCATTCCGGGGCGCCGCGCAGCGGCGAGCCCGGAAACCATGAACACAGGCCTCTGGAAAATGGATTCCGGGCTCGCAGCCTTCGGCCGCGCCCCGGAATGACGACCTATTCAGATTCCTGCCGCGGCCTGCTACTGCGATTGAGTCTGCAGGGTGCGCAGTTTATTTGCCAGTTCGGCGGCGCGGTACGGCTTGTTGAGGAACAGAAATTCGCCGCCGTGATCGGAGCCCAGCACCGAGGCCGGATAGCCTGAGGCGAGCAACACGTGCAATCTCGGCCGCAACCGGCGCGCCTCGCGGGCGAGCTCCACGCCGTTCATGCCGCGCGGCATGACAATGTCGGAAAATAGGACGTCGATATCGGCGTCGCGCCGCAGCACCGATAGGGCGCTCGGGCCATCCGGCGCCGTCAGCACCTCCCAACCCAAGGCCCGCAGCATTTCGACCGTCACATCGAGCACCTCGGGGTCATCCTCGACCACCAGAATACGGCCCATGGCCGGAGCTTTCTGCGCGTCCGGCCGTCGACTCTGAAGCCCCGCGGCGGCTGCGCTGACCGCCGGCAAATACAGCGTGACCGTGGTGCCCGCGCCGGGCTTGCTATCGATCGCCACGTGCCCGCCCGATTGGGTGACAAAGCCGTAAACCTGGCTCAGCCCGAGCCCCGAGCCCTTGCCGACCTCCTTGGTTGTAAAGAACGGCTCGAAAGCGCGGCTCAGCACGTCCGGCGGCATGCCTTCGCCGGTGTCGGCAACCGAAATCGCGACATAGTTGCCCGGCGCAATGTCCGACATCCGCTTGGCTTCTGCCGCGGCGATGGTTTTGAGACTGGTCGAAATGCGCAACGTGCCGCCGTTCGGCATCGCGTCGCGAGCGTTAATGACAAGGTTCAACAGCGCCGTCTCGAATTGCGCGCTATCGATATTGGCCGCCAGCAGCCGCGGCGCGAAGATCATCTCGAACTCGATCGGTTCCGGGCAGGCGCGCCGCAACACCGCCTCGAACCCCTCGATCAGGCCATTGATGTTGCAGATCTCCGGCCGGAGGGGCTGGCGCCGCGAGAAGGCAAGCAATTGCCCGGTCAGCCGGGCGCCGCGCTCGGCGGCTCGCTGGGCGCTGTCGATGATGCGGCGGGTCTGAGCGTCGCTTTGTACCCGGACCTCGAGCAGGTCGAGGCTGTTGGTGATCACCGTCAGCAGATTGTTGAAATCGTGCGCGACGCCGCCGGTCAACTGACCGACCGTCTCCATTTTCTGGGCCTGTGCCAGGGCCGCGCGCGCCTGGTCAAGGGCCTCTTCGGCGCGGCGTTTTTCGGTCATGTCGCGCGTGACTTTGGCGAAACCGATCAGCTTGCCTTCGGCATCGAGAATGCGGTCGATGACGGCGCTGGCCCAGAAACGGCTGCCATCCTTGCGGACGCGCCAGCCTTCGCCCTCGTAGCGCCCTTCCTTTGCGGCGACCGCCAGCGTGCGCGTCGGGATGCCGGCCTCGCGATCCTCGGCGGTATAAAATTTCGAAAAATGCTGGCCGACGATCTCCTCGGCCGTGTAGCCCTTGATGCGCTCGCCGCCCAAATTCCAATTGGTGATGTAACCCTGCGGGTCGATCATGTAGATCGCGTAGTCGGTGACGCCCTGCACCAGGAGCCGGAACTTCTGCTCGCCGTCACCGAGGGCAGGCTCGCCTTGTTGCCGGCCGGCAAGCTCGCCGAGGGTCGCGGCAAACCCCTCGGTGCCGCGCTCCGTGCTCCGCAGCGGCTCGACGGTCAAGTTCATCTGAGCCCGGCTGCCATCCTTCGGCGTAAACCAACCGGTTCCGCTGAACCGGCCGTTGCGGCGGGCGATCCGCAATACCGCTTCGACGCCGCCCGCCGGCGTCCCGGTCGAGAACAGACGCTCGAAACCAAGGCCGCGCAGCTCCCGCGGTTGATGGCCGCTGGCCGCCTCGGCCGCGCCGGTCCATCCCGTGATGACGCCATGGCGATCGAGCAGAAAAAGGGCGGAGGCGATCGGCGTATCGGCCTGGTTGTTCTGGTAGCGAGGTTTGGCTCGGGCCGGCATCGATCGACAGCAGACAAACGCCGAGGCTCGCGAAATCGTTCGCTGCCTCAGTCGAGCGATCTATCAACTTCCGGTAGCACCGCAACGGTACATCGCCGCGCGGCTACGAAAATGGCGCAAAACCGGCCGCTCGGGCATAGTGCAAGCCATGCAGCAGAGCGTACCGATCGCACAGGATCTCGTCTTGGTCGGCGGCGGCCATGCCCATGTCCATGTGCTGAAGCGCTTTGGCATGCGGCCGCTGCCTGGCGTGCGCTTAACCTTGATCACCCGCGATGCCGAGACACCCTATTCCGGCATGCTGCCGGGCTATGTCGCCGGGCAGTACGGCTTTGCCGAGTGCCATATCGACCTGATGCGGCTGGCGCGCTTTGCCGGCGCCCGGCTGATCCATGACGAGGCGATCGGTCTCGATCGCGCCCGGCGCCAGGTCCTGTGCCGTAACCATCCGCCGATCCGCTACGATCTCGTATCGCTCGACATCGGCTCGACGCCGCGCCTCGGCGATGTGCCGGGCGCTGCCGAACACACCGTGTCGGTCAAGCCGATCGACCGGTTCGGCGCGCGCTGGGAAGCGTTGCTCGAACGCGCCGGGGATCTCGGCCATCTGCGGCTCGCCTTGGTCGGCGGCGGCGCCGGCGGGGTCGAGCTGGCGGTGTCGGCGCATCATCGCCTGACCACGCTGCTGAAGAACCGGCCCGAGGTGACGCTGGTCACCCGCGAGGGGCTGTTGCCGTCGCACAACAACCGGGTGCAACGGCTGTTTGGCCGCATCCTCGCCGAGCGCGGCATCCGAGTCGTTGCCAACAATCCGATCGTGCGGGTCGAATCCGGCCGCCTGATCGCCGCCGATGGCGCCGAGATCGGCTTCGACGAGGCGCTTTGGGTCACCGAGGCGGCGGGAGCGCCGTGGCTCGCCGAGACCGGGCTGGCGCTTGACGAGCGCGGCTTTGTGATCATCGACGAAACCTACCGATCGGTGGCCGATACTGCGGTGTTCGCGGCCGGCGACATCGCGACGATGCCGACTCATCCGCGCGAGAAGGCCGGCGTCTACGCGGTGCGCGCCGGGCCGCCGCTCGCCGATAATCTGCGCCGCGTCCTGACCCACAGAGCGCCGCGCCGCGCCGTGCCGCAGCGCCAGGCGCTGGCGCTGATCGGCACAGGGGATGCCCGCGCCGTCGCCTCGCGCGGCCCGTTCGCTGCCTATGGACGCAGCCTGTGGTGGCTCAAGGACTGGATCGACCGGCGATGGATGCGGCGCTACACCGAACTTCCGGTGATGCAGGTGGAGGGCGGAGACGAGGCGATGCGCTGCGGCGGATGCGCCGCCAAGGTGCCGGCCGATGTGCTGGCGCGCGTCATGGCGCGGCTCGATGCGCCGGCCAGCGAGGCGGTCGCGATCGGCCTCGCCAGCCCCGACGACGCCGCGCTGCTGTCGTTCCCCGGTGCGCCGCCTTTGCTGCAGACCGTCGATTTCTTCCGCGCGATGGTGGACGATCCCTACCTGTTCGGGCGCATCGCGGCGACCCACGCGCTTGGCGACATCTACGCGATGGGCGGCGTGCCGGAGACCGCGCTGGCGATCGCCACCGTGCCGCCGGCGCGCCCGCCGATCGTCGAGCACGATCTGTTTCACTTGATGAAAGGCGGCAGCGAGGTGCTGGAGGCGGCCGGCGCGGCGCTGGTCGGCGGGCATAGCGCCGAGGGCACCGAGCTCGGCCTTGGGTTTGCGGTGACCGGCCGCACACGGCCGGGTAGGCTGTTGCGCAAGGGCGGGCTGCGAGCAGGCGACCGTCTGTTGCTGACCAAGCCGCTTGGCACCGGCGTGATTCTCGCCGCCGAGATGCGCCGCCTCGCGCCGGCGCGCATCGTCAGCGCGGCGCTCGCGGCGATGCTGGAATCCGCCGCCGATGCCTCTGCCTGTCTTGCATCGTATGGCGCGACGGCCTGCACCGATGTCACCGGGTTCGGCCTGCTCGGGCATTTGTTGGAGATGCTGACCGCTTCGGGCGCCGATGCGCGGCTCGATCCCGACAAGATTCCGGCGCTCGACGGTGCGTTGACGCTGTTGCATCAGGGGCTCACCAGCTCGTTGCACGCGGGCAATTCGACGGCGCTGTCGGCGCTTGCCGGGCAGGCGGCGCACGACCCGGCGCTTGCGTCATTGCTGATCGACCCGCAGACCGCGGGCGGTCTGCTCGCCGGCGTTCCCGCCGAGCGCGCAGCCGATTGTCTCGCCGAATTGCACCGGCTCGGCTATCGCGCCGCCGAAATCGGCGTTGTCGCGCCGGCGAACGGCGACAAACCGCGCGTCTGGCTCGAACCGGGCTGCGTCACCTCGGTCGAGACGCCGTTGGTTGCGGCGGCGAGTTCATGAACGCGCCGGTCCCGTTACGCGCCGGGCGCGCGGCATTGCCAGCGGTCGACCGCGTATTGCGCAATCCGGATGCCGTGGCGCTGATCGAACGCCATGGCCGCGCGCTGGTCGTTGATACGGTGCGCGGCACGCTCGCTGAATACCGCAGCCGCGGCGACGGCGGGTCGGTCGAGGCAATCGTCGCGGCGAGCAGCGAGCGGCTGGCGCGCTTGGCACGGCCGTCGCAGCGCCGCGTCTTCAATCTGACCGGCACGGTACTGCACACCAATCTCGGCCGCGCGCCCTTGCCCGAGGAAGCGGTCGTTGCCGTCGCCGAGGCGATGCGCGCTCCCTCAAACCTCGAATACGATCTCGACAGCGGCCGGCGCGGCGAGCGCGACGATCACATTGCCGGCTGGCTGACCCGACTGACCGGTGCCGAGGCGGCGCTCGCGGTCAACAACAATGCCGGCGCGCTGGTGCTGGCGTTGAACGCGCTGGCAGCCGGCCGCGAGACGATCGTGTCGCGCGGCGAATTGATCGAGATCGGCGGCGCGTTTCGTCTGCCCGACATCATGGAACGCGCCGGCACAAAGCTGCGCGAGGTCGGCACCACCAACCGCACCCATCTGCGCGACTTCGCTGGCGCGATCGGGCCCGAGACGGCGCTGATCCTGAAGGTGCACACCAGCAATTACGAGATCCAGGGCTTCACCGCCGCGGTGCCGACGGCGCGGCTCGCCGCGTTGGCGCATGAACGAAGCGTGCCGTTTGCCGAGGATCTCGGCAGCGGCACCTTGGTCGGCCTCGAAGACTGGGGCCTGCCGCACGAGCCGACGGTCGCCGAGGCGTTGCAGGCCGGCGCCGATCTGGTGACGTTCAGCGGCGACAAATTGCTGGGCGGTCCGCAAGCCGGGCTTGTCGTCGGCCGCGCCGATCTGATCGCAGCCCTTGCCAAGAACCCGCTGAAACGCGCGCTGCGGCTCGACAAGATCCGGCTCGCCGCGCTCGAGGCTGTGTTGCGGCTTTATGCCGACCCCGACCGGCTCGCGGCTCGGCTGCCAACCTTGCGGCTGCTGGCGCGGCCGCGTGACGAGATCGCGGCGTTGGCGCAGCGGCTGCTGCCGATCATGGCACAGGCGCTCGACGGTATCGCCACTGTCGGAACGATCGAAACCAAGAGCCAGATCGGCAGCGGCGCCCTGCCGGTATCGTTATTGCCGAGCACCGGGCTGGCGCTAGCGCCGGTCAGCTCTTTCGGCGCCGCACTCGAAGGGCTGGCGCGGCGGCTGCGTGGGCTGCCGGTGCCGATGATCGGCCGTATCGAAGGCGGCCGGGTGATTCTCGATCTGCGCTGCCTTGAAGACGAGGCCGAATTCGCGGCGCAGCTCAATCATTTACGATCCGCGTCAGTATGAGCCCGCCAATCAAAACGTCGTCCCGGCGAAGGCCGGGATCCACTTCTCCGCTGCTCGTGCATTTGCTGCCGTGGGTCCCGGCCTTCGCCGGGACGACGAATAATGGCTATTGCGGCGCCGCATGATCCTCGCGACCGCCGGCCATATCGACCACGGCAAGACCGCGCTGGTGCGCGCCTTGACCGGTGTCGATGCCGACCGGCTGCCCGAGGAAAAGCGCCGCGGGCTGACGATCGATCTCGGCTTCGCGTACGCCAGCCTGCCCGACGGCACCGAGCTCGGCTTTGTCGATGTGCCGGGTCATGAGCGGTTTTTGCCGAACATGCTGGCGGGGGTGCTGTCGATCGACCGCGTGCTGCTGATCGTCGCCGCCGATGACGGACCGCGGCCGCAAACCCTGGAGCACCTCGACATTCTCGAATTGATCGGCATCGCGGAGATAACCGGGGTGATCACGAAGATCGATCGGGCGCCGGAAGAGCGCCGCGCAGCGGTGGAAGCCGAGGTCGCCGCGCTGCTCGCGGAAGCCGGTTACGACGGGAGCCCGATCTTCGCCGTGTCGAGCGTGACCGGCGAGGGTATTGCTGCGTTATCCGAGCATCTCAGCCAGACCGCCAAGGCAGCCGATGCGGCGCGCGCCGCCCGCCCGCCGGCGGGTGAGTTCCGCATGCCGATCGACCGCGCCTTTTCGCTGTCCGGCATTGGGCTCGTCGTGACCGGCACCGTGGCGGCCGGCGCTGCGGCGTCCGGCGATCATCTGATGCTGAGCCCGCGCGGCGTCGAATTGCGGGTGCGCGGCATCCACGCGCACAACCGGCCGATCGAGCGGGCCGCCGCCGGCGAACGCTGCGCGCTGAACGTGGCCGGCAATTTCCCGGAAGGCGGCGAGCCGCGGCGCGGCGACTGGGTGGTCGCCGCACCGTTGCATGCGCCGACCGGCCGCATCGATTGCCGGCTCACCGTATCGCGCGCGGCGCCCTCGGCGCTGCGCGACGGCCTGCCGGTGCACGTGCATCTCGGCACCGAGGACGTCGTCGGCCGTGCCGCGGTGCTCGGCGCCCGCACGATCGTGCCGGGCGACAGCGGGTTTGTGCAGCTCGATCTGGAACACCCGGTCGGCGCGCTGTGGGGCGACCGGATCGTGCTGCGCGACCATGCCGCACGGCACACACTGGCCGGCGGCCGGGTGCTCGACCCGATGCCGCCGCGGCGCGGCCGGTCGCGGCCGGAGCGGCTGGCGGTGCTCGCGGCGATGACCGAGGCGGACGCCGGAGACGCTCTCGAAAGACAGATCGAAGCGGCCGGGATCGTCGAGCTGGCGCGCTTCGCGCTGATCCGCAACCTGCCGCAGAGCGAGGTCGAGGCACTGGCCGACGCCGCCGAATTGCGCCGTTTCGGCGCCGGCCCGAATGCGCTCGCGATCGGCGCCGAGCGGCTGACGCGGCTCGGCGAAGGCATAGTCTCGGCGCTCGGGCAGGTGCATGCAGCACAGCCCGATGCGCTCGGGCCGTCTCGCGCCGCGCTGTTGCGGCGGCTGCGCGGCGAGGCACCGGAAACAGCGCTCGACGCTGCGCTCGCCGAGCTACAGGGTACGGGCAAGGTGGTGCGCGACGGTGCGGTGTTGCGGCTCGCCGAACACCGGCCGCGCCTCAGCCGCGAGGACGAGCGCTTGTGGGCTCAGGTCCAGCCGCTGCTCGGGGCCGACGCATTGCGGCCGCTGCGAGTGCGCGAATTGGCCGCCGAGCTGTCGCTCCAGCCCGAGCCGCTGACCCGCTTTTTGAAGCGCGTCGAACGCTTCGGCCGGGTCGCGCAAGTAGCGCCGAACCGCTTTTTTCTGCCGGAAACGGTCGAGCATCTCGCCGTGATCGCCCGCGAATTGGCCGAGGCCTCGCCCGAGGGTCATTTCACCGCGGCCGAATTCAAGGATCGGTCCGGAATCGGCCGCAACCTGGCGATCGAGGTGCTCGAATACCTGGACAAGATCGGCGTCACCCGCCGCGACGGCGACACCCGCACGGTATTGCGAAGCACCGCGGAGGTATTCGGATGAGGGTCGCGCCGTTTGCCCTCACCCTGTCCCTCTCCCCGTGAACGGGGAGAGGGAACGCAGTTGAGATGCTTTATACAGTCTTCGAGGATGATTACAGGAAGCGCTGCAGCTCTCCCTCTCCCCGCAGGCGGGGAGAGGGCCGGGGTGAGGGGCTGGTTGCCATTGAGTAGCCGTATGAAGCACTGGATTAGTGTGGCCCGATTGCTCATCGCTGCGTTGCTGGTCGGCTGGAGCACGGCAGCGACGGCACAAGAGAGCCGGACCGCGCTCCAACATCCGCTGGCGCTCACCGATGCCGACGGCAAATCCGTCACCACGAATGATTTCCCGGGCAAATGGCTGCTGGTGTATTTCGGTTACATCCATTGCGCCGACCAATGCCCGACAGCGATCAGCGCGATGATCGAGGCGCTGACCGAAATCGGGCCGGCGGCCGACGAGATCCAGCCGTTTTTTGTGACGGTGGACCCGGAGCGCGATCGTGGCGCCGCGCTGAAGGATTTCACCACTGCTTTCGACAAGCGGCTGATCGGGCTGACCGGATCGCCGGAGCAGATCGCCGCCGCGGCCGACGCACTCGGCATCGAGTACCGAAAGGTGCTGTCCGGCAACCAGGATTACGTGATCGACCACAGCTCGGTGCTGTCGCTGATCGGCCCCGAGCGGCGCGAGGCCGTGACCTTCGCTTTCGCCGAGCCCTATATGATCGCAGCCAAGCTGGTCGAAGCGCTGGAGCGCGGCGGGGTGGCGCTCGGCAACGTCAACAATCTGCGCGCTTATCGCTGATTGGGCGTCGCCGCGATATGCCGCGGGCCAACTATGCAGGCAGTTTCGACCCAGCGCAGATCCCTGGCGCGTTACCCGGTTTGCGCGAGCGGGCCGATGTCCTGGATTACCGAACCGCGCCATCGCCCAAGGCCGGGCTGTTCGCGGTGCCCGCGCTCGGCGTTGGTCTGTACGGTCTCGCCGTGCTGGTTCAGCGTCGTCACCCGGATTTTCACCACGCCTTGCTCGGGCCGCGACCGCGACGGACGCGCCTCGATGATTTCGATTTCGACGTGCAGCGCATCGCCGGGCCGCACCGGTTTCGACCAGATCAACTCGCCGCCGGTGCCGAGAATACCGCCCGCCGGGCGGAAGTCGCTGGCAAGGCACAGCCGCATCGTCAAGGCGGCGGTGTGCCAACCGCTCGCCGCCAGCCCGGCAAACGGCGAATGGCGCGCCTGATCCTCATCGAGATGGAAGGGCTGCGGATCGAACTCGGCGGCGAAGGTTTTGATTGCCGCTTCATCGATGACCCGCGGTGCGGAGGAGAATTTCTGGCCGATCTGCAGATCTTCGAAATAGCGGGTCTCGATCATCGGGCAAGCTTCCGTGGCGCAAACGGCCGGTTGGTGAAAAGCGCCGGCCGCGACGGCCGGAACCAGACGCCGGAGGCTACGGCCGCCGACAACATGACGCCATACGTCACCAGCCCGGCGCTCAACGCGGCGAAGACCGACTCGACCGTGCCGGTCAGCGAGAACGCGATCCAGCCGCCGCCAACCGCGATGACGAGCCGAACCAGCCCCGCCGATAACGGCCATAACAGCCGCCCCGCGCCTTGCGACGCGAAATAGAGCGACAGGCCGAGGCCGAAAAATCCGAAGGCGGGCCCGACATGCCGCAGATAGGCGGCGCCGGCCGCCAGCATGCGCGGATGATCGTCGAACAGCCCGAGCCAGGCGGTCGGCCATATTGCGGCGGCGATCCCGATCATCTCCGAGAGGCCGAAGGCGATGGCGCCGCCAATCAGCGCGATGTGCAAAGCGCGCTGCTGCTGGCCGGCGCCGATATTGGTGCCGACCAGCGCGACCAGGGGCGCACCGAGGCCGAACACCAGCGGTACCAGCAGAAATTCGAGCCGGTTGCCGGTGCCGTAGCCGGCGATCGCCTCGGGCCCGGCTGCGAGGCCGACCAATGCGGTCGTCAGCAGCACCGTCAGACTGGTTTGAAATGTGCTGACCGACCCCACGCCGCCGACCCGCAGGATGTCGGCAAATAACGGCCAGCGCAGCCGCGCCCAGCGGAAATGCGCGACGCTGCGCCCGGCGGCGATGTACCACGCCAGCGCCAGCGCGGTCAGCGCGGTGGTCATGATCACCGCTGCGCCGGCCCCGGCGATGCCGAGCGCGGGAAACGGCCCCAGCCCGAAGATCAGGCAGGGCGACAATGGTACAAGCAGAACAACTCCGGCGCTGATAGCCAGCGACGGCACCCACATATTGCCGCCGCCGCGAATGACACTGCCGAGCGCGTTCATCAGCCACACGAGCGCGGTACCCGCGAACACGATATTCGAATACTGAAGCGCCGCATCAAGCGAGGCGCCCTCGCCGCCCAAGGCCCGGTACAGGGGCAGCCCGAACGCCAGCACCAGGGCGGAGCACACGATCCCGATCGCCACATTGACGACGATCGCATGCAACACCAGCGCGTCCGCATCGTCGCGGCGCCCGCCGCCGAGGGCGCGGGCGATCGCCGAGGAAATGCCGCCGCCCATCGCGCCGGCCGACAGCATCTGCATCAGCATGTAGAGCGGGAAAACCAACGCGATGCCGGCCAGGGCATCGGTGCCGAGCCGCGACACCCACCAGGTCTCGATCAACCCGGTCGAAGCCATCACCAGCATCACGGCGATGTTAGGCCAGGCGAGCCGCAGCAAAGTCGGCAGGATCGGCGCTTCGAGCAGCATGCGGGTGCGCGGATCGAGCGGCCGCGCTTCGGTCGGCGTGGCCGGAACCGCCGGAGCCGTGCCGAGATCTTCCCGTTCCAATTGGGCTGCTTCCTTGTCGAGTTGCTCGGCCATCCGCAGCCGGGATTCCCAGATCCTCGGGTTGCCGGCGCGTTCCGATATATCGCGATACCAGGCCGCGAGCTCGCGCAACCTTATCGTCTCCCGCGGGTTGCTCCCGGTGTGGGGACGAGCGATCGGCGGAACCGGATGAATGGGATTGGCGTGTGTTGAGCTGGAGGGCGTTTGATTGAGCGGCATGCTAGTCTCCAGCCAGCGGGAGGATTATATTCCGCGTAGCTGCGCCTATATATAGGTGCATATGCACCTTTGTCCAGGGCAGGCCTGAAATGAGTGTCGCCGACGAAAAGAGTGCTCGGGAATGCAATTGCCTGGCGATCCGCCAGGCCTCCCGGCACGTCACGCAATTCTATGACCAATTGCTGGCGGAGAGCGGGCTGCGGACGACGCAATTCGCCATTCTGAGCCGGTTGCAGCGCAGCGGGCCGATGCCGATCAACACGCTGGCGGCGGCGCTGGTGATGGACCGCACGACGCTCGGGCGCAATATCCTGCCCTTAGAGCGCGACGGGCTGATTGAGATCGGCGCCTCGCCCAAGGACCGGCGGCGCCGCGAGGTGCGGCTGACCGCGGCCGGAGCGGCACGACTCAGAGCGGCGCGGCGCGGTTGGGCGGTGGCGCAACAGCGCTTCGACGAGGTGTTTGGCGCCGAACGCGCCGCCGCCTTGCGCGATCTCCTGCGCGAGGTGACCGCGAGCGATTTCGCCGGCGTGGCATAGACAAACACTTTACCGCAGAGGACGCTGAGGTTGCGCAGAGGTACGCAGAGAAAATTCCCTCCGCGTACTCCGCGTTGTCCTCTGCGTCCTCTGCGGTGAAGAGTTTTTATTTCGGGAAATTCACCGCTTCGCGGGCCGGGCCGGTCAGCTCCAGGATGTGCATGCCGTTATTGGCGCGGTCGACGATGTAGATATAGCCGCGGTCGTCGACCTCGACATTGTTGGTCTGGATGACCTTGGCGCAATGCTGCTGGCCGTTCTCCAACTTGGCGCAGCGCTGATCGCTGTTCGGGCTGACCGCCGGGATGTAATAGGCGATTTCCTTCGGGTGGTACGGGTCGCGGATATCGACCGCCCGCACCCCGGCGTTGAAATGCGCGAAGAACATGACCCGCTTGTAATAGATCGGCGTCATGTTCTCGTTCGAGGAGTGGGTGCCGAAACGGCCGCCGCGGCTGCAGAAATCGCCTGACGCTTCCGGCACCATCCAGGTCGCCACCGATACCGGCCGGTTCTCCACCGTCACATCGACAAACCAGACGAATTGCCGCGGCTCGTCGCACTCATTCTTGATCTGCTCGTCGGTGATGACGACGAAATTGCGCACCTTGCCGATCTTGTCCTTGGCAAATTCGGCGATCGGCATGTCGAGCACCGGGAATGTCGTGTGCGCGCCGTTGAACGGCGACATCATGAAGCGGCCGGTTTCGGGATAGCGCAGATTGTCTTCGGTCGGCTCCTTCGGTCCGTTCAGCAATTTCTCGCGGTCGACGATCTGCAGGATGCCGCCCTCGTTGGTGCCATAGCCGAAATACACGCGGTTCTTCTGCGGCACCGAGATCATGCCGTGCAGCATCGTCGGCGTCGCGCCACTGGCGCCGGGCTGCTGTCCGGGCAGGCCGAAATCGCGGATCTTCACCGGGTGCGCCGGATCGGAGAGGTCGTACACCTGGGTCATGCGCGCGACGCGCCAGCCGGGCTCGCCGGATACCAGATAGGCGATGCCGGTCTCGCATTCCCACCAGCTCTTATGGGTGCCCTTGAGCCCTTCGACGATGCGGGTGACGAGCTTGGGATGCGCCGGATCGGCGGTGTTCCAGATCTCGTGCGCCTGGTTGCCGAACGGGCGTAGCAGATAGACCGCGTTCGGATCGCTCTTGGCGAGGCTCTTGCCGTCGCACACCCGCACCATCTGCGCGCCGCCGGCTTCGTAATTGCCACCCTCGCCCGGGATGTGGGCGAGGTATTTGGGACGCGCCGGATCGGTGACATCGATCAGCGAGGTGCCATTGAACTCTGCCTGCCCGGTCAGCGGGTTGACCGGCTTCTCCGCCTCCGGAATACCGCCGTGATGGCCGATATAGGCGATCCAGCGGCCGCCCTGCTGATGCACCACTGGCTGATAGGCGCTGCGCGCCTGCAAATCGCTGAAGCTGATGAGGCGCATATTGCTGGCCTCGGGCTTGTCCTGCGCGAGGGCGGCGTTGCCGGCGAGGATCAGCGCGAGCGCGGCTAATTGTGCGAGATAGCGGGTCAAGGGCATCCTCCCCCGATGACCCGCCGATTATCGGCGACGGCGCTGGCGGGCGGAAGACCCGACCGCGGGGCGGCGTCGCCGACGGAAACTCAGAACAGCGAGGCGAAGGTGAACTCCGTCGAGACCGAGATCGGGTAGATGCTCGCCGCCGAGAGCGCGAGCAGCGCCGCAGCGACCACCGCGACGCGCATCCGGGCCGGCAGGCGCAACAGGGTCGAGGCCATAAGCAAGGCAGCCACGCCGATCATGAGCAGGCACGCAGTCTCGTTCATCGCGTCCTCCAATAGCGGCTCGCGCGATATCTGGCACCCGATCGTGTAAGCAAACCGTAAAGAGGCCGGCGGGTCGGTCAAGGCTGGCTTTTTCCGCGGCAATCACGGCAATAATCAACGAGCCGTTAATACCGCCCCTCCGAACCCGTTGCCGATCGCCCGATGACGACGCTTTCCCTGCCGAATGCCCGCGCCCGCCCGCTGTGGCATTGGCGCCCGACCACGCAGGGCGTCATGGCGGCGCTGCTGCTGTTGTTCTGCGGCGGGCTGGTCGGCTACCCGATCGTCTATCTCGTGCTGGAATCGTTCAATACCGGCGATGCGCAGGAATTTCCGCCGGAGAGCCTCGGCCTCGATAATTACGTCAACCTGATCGACGACAGCCGGATCCTGACCAACACCGCCTTTGTTGCCTGCATCGCAACCGTCATGGCGGTGGTTCTCGGTTTCCTGATTGCCTGGACCTTGACCCGCACGCGCCTGCCCGGCCGCGCCCGGCTCGAACGGCTGATGCAATTGCCGTATTACCTGACGCCGCTGGTCGGGGCACTGGCCTGGGCGATCCTGGCGGCGCCGAAAAGCGGTTTCCTGAACCAGCTCTGGCATCTCGTCGGCGGCCGCGGCGACCTCTTCAACATCTATTCGGCCTGGGGCATCGCCTGGGTCATGGCGCTGTTCGAGGGCACCGTCGCCTTTGTGATGATCGGCGCGGCGATGAAGTCGATGGACCCCTCGCTCGAAGAGAGCTCGCGCGTTCTCGGCGCCGGCAAATGGCGCACGATGCTGAAAATCACGCTGCCTCTGGTGACCCCGGGCGTGCTCGGCGCGGCGGTGTTTGTGTTCGCAGAGATGCTCGGCTCTTTCGCGGCGGCGCTGGTGCTCGGCGTGCCGGGCCGCTTCTTCGTGATCACCACCGCGATCTGGGAAGCGACCCTGTCATTCCCGCCCGATTACGGGCGCGCGGCGGCGATGGGGCTCGCGCTGTTCGCGGTCATGTTCGCGAGCCTGACCGGCTATCGCTGGATCATCCGGCGCGGCAATTACGCAACGATCACCGGCAAGGCGTTCCGGCCGCGGCCGTTGGAGATGGGCGCGATCGCCTGGCTGCTCTTCGCGCTGTGCTGCTTTTACGTGCTGGTCGCGGTGGTGTTGCCTTTGGCGGCCCTGACCCTGACCTCCTTCCAGCGCTTCGCGACGGTGTTCCTGTCCGAAACACAGCTCACCTTGGCCAATTACGAAACCGCCCTCGCGCACGGCGCGATCAACAGCGCGCTCGGCAACAGCCTGCTGCTCGGGGTGGTGGTCGCCACGGTCGGGGTTCTGATCATGGCCGTGCTCGTGTGGATCATCTATCGCTCGCGGGTGCCGGGCAGCGGGCTCATAGAATATGTCGTGATGTTCCCGCAAGCGGTGCCGCGCATGGTGTTCGGCCTTGGACTGCTGTGGGCCTGGCTCAACATCCCGATCCCGATCTACGGCACGTTGTGGCTGTTGGCATTGGCGTATTTCACGGTGCTGATGCCATTGGGCGTGCGCACCCTCGCTGGTGTCGTGCTGCAGATCGACAAGAGCCTCGAGGAATGCGCCCGGGTGTGCGGCGCCTCCTGGACCTATCAGCTGCGCACGGTGACTCTGCCGTTGTTGCGGCCGGGGATCATCGCCGCCTGGCTGTTGCTGTTCATCGCCAGCGTGCGCGAGCTCGGCGCCTCGATCTTTCTGGTCGGGCCCAACGCCAAGGTCATCGCGCCGGCGATCGTCAGCGCCTGGGTCAGCTCCTCGACCGAATTGTCGGCGGCCCTCGCGCTGATCCAAAGCGCCGCCGTCTTCGTCGCTCTGATCGTGCTGCTGCGCGCGGCGCGCCGCTACACCGGAGAATTGCCGTGAAGGAGCTAACGAAGACTGCTCGGGCCTGCCCAAAACCCGCTCTCCGCCCTTCAGGGGGGAGAGGGAGGGGCCCATCGCGGAGCGATGGGAGGGTGAGGTGGGCC
>Ga0209474_10001317_pt1 | contig 24594 bp, 20 predicted proteins | sample GraSoiAngelo_145_FD_185902 | JGI IMG/M metagenome (GOLD analysis project Ga0209474, IMG submission 185902) | Grasslands soil microbial communities from the Angelo Coastal Reserve, California, USA - 14_1009_05_20cm (SPAdes) (version 2) | ecosystem: Environmental > Terrestrial > Soil > Grasslands...
CGCTGGCGAAGGCACCGGCTGATCGGTGGCGCAGCCCGGCGGCGTTCAGCGAGGCGTTGGGGCGAGCGGTCGCTCCGCCCTCGGTGACGAGACGTGCCGCTCGCTCGCTCGGGCTCGTCGCCGTCGGTGTCGCTGCACTCGTGGCGGGCTACGTCGTCCTTACGCGGCGACCCGGCTCGTCCGCCCAGCCGAGCCAATCCATCGCCGTCCTGCCGTTCCAGAATGTCGGTGGCGATGTGAACAACGAGCCGTTCAGTGACGGGATGACGGACGAGATCACCACCGCGCTGGGCAAGGTCGAGGGACTGCGCGTAACGGCCCGATCCGTGGTGTTCCGCTTCAAAGGGAAGAACGTCGTCCCTGAAGAGATCGGGAGGCAGCTCCATGTTCTCTATGTGCTGAACGGGGGCGTCCGGATGGGGGGGAACCGGCGACGGGTCAGCGCGCAGCTCATCAACGTGGCAGGGGGCAACGAGATTTGGTCCGAGGAATACGATCGAGACGCCCGGGACCGAGATGTGTTCGCCGTCCAGGATGAGATCACGCAATCAATCGTCGCGGCGCTGCGCGTGCACCTTTCGGGCCCAGCGAGTGGCTCGCTGGTGAAGCGCGCGACCGGGAGCCCCGAAGCCCACGACCTGTACCTCCAGGGCCGCTACTTTTTTGCTAAGCGAGACTCGACCAGCCTGAGAAGGGCCCAGGACTACTTTGAACGGGCGATTGCGAAGGATCCGTCGTACGCGCTGGCCTACGCGGGGCTGAGTGACGCGTACAGTCACCGAGCTGTGTTCGGTTACGTGCCGCCACGCGACACCCATTCCAAGGCCAAAGAAGCGGCGCTGCGTGCGCTCGCGCTCGACAGCACGCTCGCGGAGGCCCACACCTCCCTGGGGTTCATCGAGCTGTTTCTCGAGTGGGATTGGACGACGGCGGGGCGTGAATTCGATCGGGCGCTGGCCCTCGACTCCCGCTATCCGCCGGCGCATCTGTTCCGGGCGTGGTATTTCGTGGCGACCGACAGGATGGAGGATGCCATCGGTGAGGTCCAGACCGCCGTGAGCCTGGACCCATTCTCGCTGGTCAACAACGCGCGCTTGGCCACCATGTTGTACTATGCGCGCCGCTACGATGAGGCGCTTGCCCAGGGGCGTCGGCTCCTCGAGATGGACTCGATGTTCTTTCAAACGCGCGTGGAAATGGCGCGGGCGTATCTGCAACTCGGTCGCTGCGACGAAGCGCTGGTCGCGATCAAACGGGCGCCCGAACAAGCCTCGGGGGCGGCGTATTTCGGCGGGGTATTGGGATGGATCACTGCACGGTGCAGGCACCCAGCCCAGGCGTTGGCCGAGTTGAATCGCTTCCGTGCCGAGGCTCGAGAGGGTCGCTACGTGTCGCATTACTCACTCGCGATTATCCACGCCGCGTTAGGCGACTCGGAGCAGGCATTCGCCCAACTTGATAGCGCCTACGTCGAGGGCGCATGGGCCATGTTCACCCTCAGAGTGGAGCCGGCATTCGACGGCCTGCGGGCTGATCCCCGGTTCGGCCGCCTCCTCAAGAAGGTCGGACTGGTGCCGTGATTCCTCCAGATGACTTCTCGATGACGCTCGGGTGATCGGGGACTGATCGGTCTTTCTTAACCTTCCTTTAGAGTCGAGCTGGACAACCTAAAGGAGGTTCTATGCGTCGCTTTCCGTTCCCCGCACTACGCGCCTACACATACGCCATGCTGCTAGTCGGGTGCCAGTCCCCGGTCGCACCCGATCGGCCATTGCCGCGAGCACAGCCGGGGCAGCCGGGGCAGCCGGGGCAACCGGCGGAGCCGTCTCTCTCCTTTGAGATCGCCGGCCCGTCCCAGATCAATACCAACGGGACTTTCAGCTGGGGGGCATTCGCCTTCGGCGGATCCGGTGGATACCAATACCGGTGGGATGTAGCGCGCCAGCCGGGGCAGCAGCCCACCACAGTAACCTACGGGCGAAACGTGTCGCTCCTCGTCACGGACACTGACGGAGACCTGTTGTTGAGGTTGACGGTGACCTCCGACAATCAGACCAGGGTTGAGAGCCTCACAGTGAGGAATTGCATTGGTGGATGTAAGTGACGCAGGTGGCGCCCGCCGGCTCGCAGCCCGGCGGGCGTCGACTAGAAGCGGTGCGAATACCCCAGGAAGACCAGCGCCTTCGCGAAATCCCCTCCACCGCCCGGCCTGCCGCTCTGCCACTCAAGGGTGTTCCGCAGGCGGTTGGCGTGCACTCTGACCGGTACGCTCAGCGTGAACGCTTCTCGACCCCGCGTCACCGCCACCCCCGGATCGACCAAGATCACATAGCCCGGCTGGCGGAAGCCGTTGTCGCCGCCGCCCAAGAGATCGTGGACGGGCAGCCCGTCAACCCGACCCCCGAGGCTGACGGAAACGCCCTGATCCGGCCACAGAGCATAGGCAAGCCCCAGCCGCCCGGAATAGATATCGGGCACCGACCAAGATACGTCGCCCGGAAATCTCGCTGCTACGCCGCTGAGCGCGCGCGGGCTGATGAGGTAGGACCCCGAGACGTACGCAAAGGCCTTCCTGAATACCTTTTGGTAAGCCTGCGCCTGGACGATGATCCCCCACGCCCCATCCCCGGGCTCAATGCCCTGGTGAGCCGTGAACGGCACTGGACCGGTGGCCGCGTAGTAAGGGCTGCTCACCGTATTGCTCCCGGTGGCTGCCTTGACACCGAGCCCGAGCGCAACGTTTCCCTCCGGATGTGTGCGGGGATTGAAGAGCCAGGCACTGCCCACGACGCTCACGTCACCCAGGCCGGATGATGATTGCGTGTGCCGAATCCCATCGGGCCATATCTTCGCCGAGAACCTGCCGCTGACGAAGGGGACAGTGAGGGTCACGTTGAATCGCTCGGTCACGGCGAACGTGGCATTGAGATCCACCGTGTGGATCTCGAAGTTCAACGGCTCACCGCCCGGCACCAGATCGGGACGGATCTGGGCTCCCACAAACCACTCGTCGGCCGTCAGGCGACGGTAGCCGACGGTCAGTTGCCACCCGTGGCGCTTCAAGTAATTGAACGACTCACCTTGTCCGCCCAAACTGGGCGTTGAGAATCGAATCGGCTCTCAGCCTTGCGCGAACGACTCTCTCGGAATGAAAAGGACACCCGCCGCGATCGCGAGCGCTGCGGCCTGCTGACGCATCCGCACCAATGATGAGAATCGCATCCATACCCTCCCTACCGTTTGCGGCGGTGGCGCCCCTATCGCGCCGGCAGGATCTCTGCGAGATCCCGCTCGAGTATCTCCTTCGTGATGGGACCGGGGTTCACCACGCGGACGACGCCATCGGACCCGATAAACACCGACGTCGGGACACCGATCAAGGCGTACAGCCTGCGCACCCGGCCCCTCTCGTCGAGCAGCACGGGAAACGGCATGTGAAATTCGGCGACGAATTTGCGGACGTCCTTCATCCCCTCCTGATCCGTCAAATTGATCGCGAGCACCTCGAGCCCGCTTTCCTGGTGCGCCCGGTAAGCAGCGACGATGTCCGGCATCTCGCTACGGCACGGTTTGCACCAGGACGACCAGAAGTTGATGAGCACCGGGCGGCCCTTGTAGTCCGACAAACTCGCCTCGGGACCGGCGAGTGCCTTCAACGTGAATTCGGGGGCCCCGAGTCCGGGGCGGTTGCCGGCTTCGAGCGGCGGCTGTGTGATCGTGTCGACCTGGACCGGAGTCTGGGACGAGAGCGGCGGTGACGCGAGGGCGAGCCCCGCGGTGACGGTGAGCCACGACTTCCACGTCATGTCCTGCGCCTCCTCGCTCTGCGCGCCGCACGGCGGAGATACAAACGCAGGCATCGGTTGCAACTTGAACCATCAACTCACCCACGTCAAGACCGCGCTGCCTTAAACTGGGTGCGCGACCTCAACTGGCCCTCATCTTCCCGTCATCCAGTGCCAGTCTTGAGTTGCTCGAGCAACCGCACCACCCGGGAGTCGGGCTCGAGGCCGAGGTCGCTCCGCAACCGCTCGACGTGCTGCACCGCAGTCCGCAGCGCGGCCGCCCGATCGCCCGCCGCGACCCAGGCCTCGACCAATCGCACAGCCGTCTCCGTATCAAATGGATTTACCTCGGCCGAGCGACGCCACCATTCTGCGGCGCGCCGATGATCACCCAGCGCCGATGCCGCGCTTGCCAGCGACCCTAGGGCCGTAGCGCAGCCCCGTGCAAGGCGGTCGCGCTCGTCCTCAGCCCAGCGCTCAAAACCAGGCGCTCCCTTCACAAAGAACCCGTCCAGAAACGGCCCCGTATAGCAACGCACCGCGACTTCGGGCATGCCGTTCTCCAGCGCGTCTTCGAATTCCCACACGTCGGCCGTAATCACGGTGCGATTGAGTCGTAGAGTCTTTCGGCCGAGGAAGAGGTCGGGCACGCCGAGATGGTGCCGCTGGGCGTAGAGCACCTGGTCCAAGCCGTGGCGTGCCCGCTCAGCGTCGCTTTCAGGCCAGAGGTAGGCGAGGATCTTGTCGCGGCTCAGGCCACGGTTGCGTGCAACAGCCAGGAGGGCCAGGAGGGCCAACCGGCGGCGTTGGGTGAGCGTCCCCGTCGTCGGTTCGCCCCCCACCAAGAGCGTCAAACCGCCAAACGTCCGCACACGAAGCGGTTCCATCGAGATGGTCCCGGTGAGTCCCTGCTGAACCGAGGGTTGAGGTCCCGGTCCTAACATGACCCACGAAGTCTCCGGCTGCAACTCTCGGGTGAAAGTGGTTCAAGCCCCTACAGGAGCCCGGCTTCCGCGAAGCTCACATAGCGATCGCCTCCCATGATCACATGGTCGTACACCGGCAGGTCGAGCAGCCGGCCCGCGTCCACGAGCTGCCGCGTCACCGCGCGGTCGTCCGCCGAGGGCGTGGGGTCGCCGCTCGGGTGGTTGTGCACGACGATGATCCCGGCCGCCGCCTCGGCGATCGCGGCCCGGAACACCTCCCGCGGGTGCACCAGCGAGCTGTTCAAGATCCCCCGCGTGATCAACAGATCGCCCAGGATCTGACTCTGGCTGCCCAGCGCCAGCACGTGGAACTCCTCCACCGCGAGATCCCGTAGCCGCGTCCCATAAAACCGCTGTACGTCCGCGGGTCCCCGCACGCGCTCCGGGGGCGGCTCCGTCTCGGTCCCAACGCGCCGGCCCAGCTCGAGCGCCGCCGCCACGCGGGCAGCCTTGTTCCGTCCCACGCCGGGAATCCCCGCCAATTCTGCCGAGGGCCGCCCCGCCAGACGTCGTAACGAGCCGTCGACGCGCGCCAGCACGTCGCCGGCGACCGCGAGCGCGTCACGTCCGCTGCACCCCGTTCCCAGGAGAATGGCCAGGAGCTCCTGTCCCGTGAGTGCGGCGGGACCGACGCTCCAGAGACGCTCGCGCGGGCGGTCGTGCTGGGGGTGCTCGGAAAGGCGGAGCGGCATGGGGAAGCATAGGTGACGACGGGAGACATGCGGCACCGGAATATTGCGGATTGCGGATTTCGGATTGCGGATTCGGCTTAGCGTGCTTCCAATCCGCAATCCGCAATCCCCAATCCGCAATTCACACGGCCCCGTGGCACTTCTTGAACTTCTTGCCGCTGCCGCAGGGGCACGGGTCGTTGCGGCCGACCCCGGCGTAGGGGTTCGGGACCGGCGCGCCCGGGGCCGGCTTCGATGCCGTGGGGGTGTCGCCCCGGATGAGTCCGTCGGCCTCCGCCTTCGACGCCACCATGGGCGTGGGGCGGCGTGGCCCGCCGACCGGGCCGGGACGCGGGCCCCGCACGCCCGGCCCGCCGACGTCGCCGGGGGGTGGGCCCAGCTCGATCTGCAGCTTGAGCCAGCGCTCGGCGAACGTCGCGTGCACGTCCCGCATCAGCCCGACGAACATGTCGTAGCCTTCCTGCTTGTACTCGATCAGCGGGTCCTTCTGGCCCCAGGCGCGGTACTGGATCGCCGCCTTGAGCTGGTCGAGATCGTACAGGTGGTCCTTCCACTTCTCGTCGATCACCGTAAGCATGATGTGCGACAGCGCCTGGCCGCCCAGGTTTTGGGCGCCGACCTTCGCCTCGATCTCCTTGAAGTAGTCGAGCTTGGCGTCGAACGCCGCGCGTCCCGCCTGCTGCGCGGCCCGCACCAGCTCGTCGCGGCTGCGGACCTTCGCGGGATCGGTGAGCCCCGAGATCGAAATCAGGAACTTGAGCAGGAACTCGGTCTCCATGAGCGCCCGGTCCCACTGGTAGACGTCCTTGGCGTCGCCGATCAGCTCGTCCGCCAGGCGCTCGACCGCCTGCTCGATCATGCGGACCGCCTCGGCCCGCAGCTCTTCGCCCCCCTCCAGCGCGAACAACCGCAGGGAGTAGATCACCTCGCGCTGCTGGTTCATCACGTCGTCGTACTCGAGCAGCTTCTTCCGGGCCTGGAAGTTCTGCAGCTCGACCCGCTTCTGGGCCTGGCCGATGGCGCTCGTCACCCATGGGTGGGTGATGACCTCGCCCTCCTCGGCCCCCGTGCGGTCCATCCAGCGGGCAATGCGGTCCGAGCCGAACAGCCGCATCAGGTCGTCTTCGAGCGAGAGGAAGAACACGCTCTGGCCGGGATCGCCCTGACGGCCGGCGCGGCCGCGCAGCTGGCGGTCGATGCGCCGCGCCTCGTGCCGCTCGGTGCCCACGATGACCAGGCCGCAGGGCGGGTCGTCCTGGCATTGCAGCCGCTTGATCTCCTCGGCGCTCAAGTCGGGCTTCTCGATCTGCTGCCCGAACGGCGCCTGGTGGGCGGTGATGCCGCACACCTGACACTTCTTGACGCCGGGGCCGAGTTTGATGTCGGTACCGCGGCCGGCCATGTTGGTGGCGATCGTGATCGACGCCGGCTGGCCGGCCTGGGCGACGATCTCGGCCTCGCGCTCGTGGTACTTGGCGTTCAGCACTTCGTGGCGCAGGCCGCGCCGCTTGAGCATGCGCGACAGCGTCTCCGACACGTCGACGCTCACGGTGCCGACCAGCACCGGCAGCCCCCGCTTGTGCTGCCGCTCGACCTCGTCCATGAGGGCGTTGTACTTCTCGCGTCGCGTCTTGTAGATGAGGTCGTGCTTGTCGATGCGCCGGACCGGTCGGTTGGTGGGGATGACTACCACCTCGAGCCCGTAGATCTGGAAGAACTCGGTCTCTTCGGTCTCGGCCGTGCCCGTCATACCGGCGAGCTTGTCGTACATCCGGAAGTAGTTCTGGATCGTGATGGTCGCGAGGGTCTGGCTCTCCTCCTGCACCGCGACGCCTTCCTTCGCCTCCACGGCCTGGTGCAGCCCCTCCGACCAGCGCCGCCCGTGCATCAGCCGCCCGGTAAACTCGTCGACGATGAGGACCTTGCCCTCCTGCACGACATAATCCACCTCGCGCTCGTACAACGCATGCGCCTGCAGCAGCTTGTGGATGATGTGCAGCGTCTCGCTCTTCTGAGCGTACTCGGCCTCCACCTGACGGCGCCGCTCGATCTTCTCCTTGGGGGAGAGCCGCTCGTCGTGCTCGATCTCGTGTACGGCGTGCGAGATGTCCGGCACGACGAACAGGTCGGGGTCCTGGGGCGACATCGTCTCCACGCCCTTCTCGGTGAGGTGGACCGAGTGGCCGCGCTCGTCGAGCACGAAGTACAGCTCGTCCTCGATGTGGCGCAGCTTCTGATCCCGGGCCGGCTGCTTCCGGTCGGCCAGCACGTCGAGCTCCACGCGCTGCACTTGCGACTTCACGCCGGGCTCCTGCAACAGCTTCAGCAGTTTCTTGTTCTTCGGCATCCCGAGCTGCGCCTGGTACAGGAGCGTCGCGCCCTCGTAGGCCGTCTTGTCGTTGCCGATCAGCGGCTCCGCCCGCCCGATCAGGTCGTTCGCGACGGCCGTCTGCTTGCGGACGAGCTGTACCACCTGGGTGTTGAACTGCGCGTACTTCTCGTCCGACTCACTGCCCACCGGCCCCGAGATGATCAGCGGCGTGCGGGCTTCGTCGATCAGGATCGAGTCCACCTCGTCGATGATCGCGTAGGCATGGGTCCGCTGCACGCGCTGCTCGAGCGAGAACACCATGTTGTCGCGCAGGTAGTCGAAGCCGAACTCGTTATTCGTCCCGTACGTGATGTCGCACTGATACGCCGCGCGCCGCGCCGGGGTCGAGGGCTCCGTGTCGTCGATGCACCCCACGGTCAGGCCGAGCCACGTGAACAGGTGACCCATCCATTGCGAGTCGCGCCGGGCGAGGTAGTTGTTCACGGTGACGAGATGGGCGCCCCGCCCCGCCAGGGCGTTCAGGTACAGCGGCAGCGTGGCGACCAGCGTCTTGCCCTCGCCCGTCGCCATCTCGGCGATCTTGCCCTGGTGCAGCACGATGCCGCCGATGAGCTGCACGTCGTACGGCACCATGTCCCATGGGAGCGCGTGCCCCGTCACCACGACGTCGCTGCCCACCAGACGGCGGCAGGCCTCGCGCACCGTGGCGAACGCCTCCGGCAACACGTCGTTGAGGGTCGCCTGCAGCTCCTTCACGTAGGCCGACTCGGCCCGGGAGAGCTGCTCGCTCAACACCGCGCGCTGTTCGGCTTCCGGGCAGTCGTGCTTCTCGCGCTTGAGGCGCTCGACCTCCGCCGTCAGCGCACCGGTGCGCTCGGCGACGAGCCCGCGCAGCCGCGCGGTCTGACCCTGCAGCTCCGCGTCCGCGAGCGTCTTGAGGCGCTCCTCGTGACGATGAATCGCGTCCACGATCGGACGGATGCGCTTCATCTCACGCTGGAAGCGCGTGCCGACGATCCTGGTGAACCAGCTCTTGACCATCAATCCTCTATGTCGGCCTCTGTTTCCGGTACAGCCCCCGCGCGGCGATGTAGTCGCGCACCGCGTCGGGCACGAGGTAGCGAATCGACCGGGCCTGCCGCACGCGCTCCCGGATCATCGTCGCAGAGACGTCCAGCGCCGGCACGTCGACCGTCCGGCTGATCGCCGGATGGCGCGGCGCGGGCGCTCCCGGCCGCGCGAACACGACCACGTCGGCGAGCTGCGGGAGCGCGTCGATCTCGAACCAGGCCCCGAGCTCCGCCGCCGCATCGGCCCCCAGCAGTAACGTGAAGCGGTTCCCGGGCTCCCGCTGCGCCAGGGCCCGCAGCGTGCGGACCGTGTACGACGGCGTCGGCAGCGTCAGCTCGATCCGCTCGACGGTGAAACGGGGGTTGCCGGCCACGGCGAGCTCCAGCATCTCCGCCCGCTGCTCGGGGCTGGCACCGTGGGGCGCGTGGCCGGCGGGCTTGAGCGGCTGCTCCCGCACCGGCAGGAACCGGATGGTGGCATCGAGCGCTTCGCCCACCGTCTCCGCCGCGACCAGATGCCCGACGTGCACGGGATCGAACGACCCGCCGAACAACGCCTGCACGGCGGTCAGGAGGGCGTCGCCGTGGTCGAGTCGGCCGGGCAGGACGCGTCGAGCCCCGCCGTCCGCGGGTAGTACTTGCGCAACGTCCCGCACGTCTCCTTCAGCTCGTCCGAGTACCCGATCGTGCGGTAGGAGTCCACCAGTCGCATCAGGGCGTCGACGACGCGCGCCGTCCCCTGATAGTTGGCGATGACATCCTTGAAGTAAATGATGGCGGAATCGAAGGCGCGCCGCCGGAAGTAGAACATGCCGTTCTTGTAGTCTTTCTCTGCGAACCACTCGCGCAGCTGCTGGACGTGCACCTGGGCTCGCGCCGCGGCGTCCGTTCCCGGATACCGCCCCGCGAGCTCCTGGTAGATAGCGAGGGCGCTCTCCCCGTATGAGGGATCGAGCTCGGGCTTGCGCCACAGCCTCAGGTTCGCATCGCCGGCCCGCAGCAGGGCCAGGGGCGCATAGGGGCTCGCCGGAAACTGATCGGCGACCTGCCGGAAATCGTGCGCCGCCTGGACCCGGTCGCCCGTCTGGAACGCGCACTCCGCCAGGTTGTATTTCACTTCCGCGAGCTCCGGGTCGGTGGGGCTGAGCTCGTAGCTCAGGCGCCGGAACGCGACCAGGGCTTTGCCGAAATCCCCGCGGTGAAACTGGGCGCGTGCCCGGGCCAGCTCGGCGACGGGATCGGGGGCTGGCTGGATCCGGGCTCCATGGTGACATCCCGCCGCCGCGGCCCAACCGATCAGCAGCGCGCAGCGCGTCGTCCTCATGGTTGCTTGGGCGGGTTGGGCGGCGGCGCGTCCGCTTTCCCCAGCGCATTGATCTTGTCCTGTACGCGCTGCGTCAGGGTATCCCCCGGTGTCCCGCCCGCGAGCGCCTGCTGATAGCTCTCGAGCGCGCCCGCGACGTCGCCCTGCGCGAGCTTGACGTCGCCCAGGCCCAGGAACGCTCCCCGGACCACCTCGGCCGGCGCACCCGGGGCCGTGGCCCGGCGGAACCAGTCCTCGGCCTCGGCCGGTTTGCCGGCCGCGACCAGCCGTTGCCCCTCGACCAGCGCGCACAGCCCCAGTCCCTCGCGCGCGCCGTCCGCGACCGCCGGCTCGCGCTGGCGCCGGATCACGCCTTCGAACACCGGCACCGCGGTGCTGCAGGCGTGCGCGCGCACGGCCGCCATGCCGTACACGTACAGCAGCGAATCGGTCAAGCGCGGATCCGCGGCGGCGGCGGCGGCGCCCGGGAGAAGAGCCATGGCGCCCGCCGTGTCGCCGCGATCGGCGGCGTCCAGTGCCGCGAGACGGGCGTAGCGGCCCAGCGGCCGGGTGGGTGCCACCGCGCGCAGGCCCGCCAGCCCGCGGGCGGCATCGCTGCGGTCGTTCGCGCCGAGCGCGGCCCGGGCAGTGCGCTCGAGCCCGTCGGCCGCCTCGCCGGCGCGCGACCGGTCTCCCTCACCCAGGGCGATGTAAGCGTTCACCGCCGTCGCGTAATCGCCCACGTGCAGCGCGGCCGCCCCCAGCTTCGCCTCGAGGTCCGCGTCTCCCGGGTGCGCCTTGAGGCCGAGCTGATATTCGGCCAGTGCGTCACGGTAGGAACCGCCCCCGTACCAGCGGTCCCCCAACTGCTCGTGATCGGCCGCGCTGGGCTGGCATGCGAGCGCCAGGGCGACCGCGACCGCTGCCCAGCGGCTCACCGTGGCGTCGTCCGTCCGCCGTCGCCGGATCGGGGGGGCGGCGGCGGCGGCGGGGGATCGGCGTCCGGCGCGGTCGCGCCCGCCGGCACTTGGGCGGCGCTGTCGTTGCGGGCCAGCATGGCGAGGTAGGCTTCCACGCGGGGGTCCTCGGGCCGGCGCTCGCGGCAGTCTTCCCACACGGCCCTGGCCGCGAGCCCGTCGCCCGCGAGGTAGCAGGCGAGCCCCAGCATCGCGGCGGCGTCCAGGTAGTTGGGGCGCGCCCGTACGATGATCTCGAAGTGCTCTCGTGCGTCCAGGGCTCGTCCCGCCTCGAGCAGCATGCGTCCCAGTTTATACCGCAGGTCGTGAAACGCGGGTCCCAGCGCGAGCGCCGCCTGGTACTGATCGATCGCCGTCGCCAGCCCGCCCGACTCGAGGTAGGCATCTCCCAGGCGCGCGTGCTGGTTCGCGAGCTTGGCGGCGACGTGCGCCGGAAAGCCCTGCCGCGGCACCCCGCCGACTTGCGCGGCTCGCCGGAATGCCGCATCGGCCTCGGCTTCGCGACCGAGCTCGTTCAAGACGAGGGCGCGGTGCACCAGCGCCTCGACGTAGTGCGGGTTCAACGCCAGCGCGCGATCCAGCTGCGCCAGCGCCGGGTCCTGCTGGCCCACCAGCGAGTACGACAGCCCGAGCAAGTGATGCGCATCGGCAAACGCCCGGCCCGTCGCGATCACCTCTTCCAGCAGGTGAATCGCGCCGTAGTAATCCTGGAGCTGAAATCGCTCCCGGGCCTGCGCCACCAGATGCTCAGGACTGACGTCCATGGATCGCCTCGTACCAGCGGACGAAGAGTCGAATCCCTTCCTCGATGCCGACCTTGGGCCGGAACCCGAGCTCCCGGCCGGCGCGCCGCAGGTCGGCGTCCGTGAGCCGCACGTCCCCCGGCTGGTCGCCGTGGCGCTCGATCCGCACCTCGCGGCCGAGCGTGCGTCCGATCAGCTCGATCAGCCGATCCAGCCGCACCCGGGAGCCTCCGCCGATGTTGATCGGCTCGGCGATGCCGCCGGACCGGGCACGCCCGGTCCAGGCCATGGCCGCCAGGACCCCGTCGACGCAATCCGTAATATAGGTATAGTCCCGCTCGCTCGACCCATCGCCGTGCATGCGCACCGGCTGTCCCCGGGCGATCAGGTCGGTGAACCGGTGGATGGCCAGGTCCGGCCGCTGGCGGGGGCCGTACACCGTGAAGAAGCGCAGGCAGGCGATCTGCATGCCGTAGAGGTGCGCGAAGGCGTGCGCCACCAGCTCGCCGGCGCGCTTGCTCGCGGCGTAGGGGGAGATCGGCGCGACGGCGGGGGCCTCCTCGCTGAACGGGGCGGGCGTCGTATCGCCGTACACCGACGACGACGAGCCGAACACCACGCGCCCAATCCCGGCGCGCCGGGCGGCCTCGAGCACCCGCACGGTTCCGGTCACGTTCGTCTCGCTGTACGACGCCGGGTCTTCGAGCGAGGGACGGACGCCGGGGCGTGCCGCGAGGTGCACCACCACCGACACGCCCTCGAGCGGCAGCGGGTCGCGCGCGATGTCGGCCTCGACGAAACGGAATCCCTTGCTGCGCCGCAGCGTTTCGAGGTTCCGCTCCTTCACCGCGCGGGCGTAGAACGGATCGAAGTTGTCGAGCGCCACGACCTCGTCGCCCCGCGCCACCAGGGCGTCGGCCACGTGCGAAGCGATGAACCCTGCCGCGCCCGTGACGAGCACGCGCGGGCTCACCCCACGATCCCGCGGAAGTACTCGATCGTGCGACGCAGGCCGTCCTCGAGGGGCACCCGGGGCTCCCACTCGAGCGTCTCGCGGGCGTGGCGGATGTCGGGCTGGCGTACCTTGGGATCATCGGTGGGGAGCGGCTGCTCGATGATCGTGCTGCCGCTGCCCGTGAGCTTCAGCACCAGCCCGGCGAGCTGGCGCACGGTGAACTCGTGCGGGTTGCCGATGTTCGTCGGATCCGCGCCGCCGCGCTCGAACAACCGGACGATCCCATCGATCAGATCGTCCACGTAGCAGAAGGAGCGGGTTTGCGACCCGTCGCCGTACACGGTGAGCGGGTCGCCCTTGAGCGCCTGCACGATGAAGTTCGACACCACTCGGCCGTCCTTGGGGCGCATGCGCGGCCCGTAGGTGTTGAAGATGCGGACGATGCGCGTGTCGAGCTTGTGGTACCGATGATAGGCCATGGTGAGCGCTTCCGCAAAGCGCTTGGCTTCGTCGTACACCCCGCGCGGCCCGACCGGGTTCACGTTCCCCCAGTAGCTCTCCGGCTGGGGATGCACCAGCGGATCGCCGTACACCTCGGAGGTGGACGCGAGCAGGAAGCGCGCGCCCTTGGCCCGCGACAGGCCCAGCGCCTTGTGCGTCCCGAGCGAGCCGACCTTGAGGGTCTGGATGGGATAATCGAGGTAGTCGACCGGGCTCGCCGGACTCGCGAAGTGCAGCACCCCATCGAGCGGACCCTGGACCTCGACGAAGTTCGCGACATCGTGCAGCACGAACTGAAAGCTGGGATGCTTGCGGAGGTGGGCGATGTTGGCAGGGTTACCGGTGAGGAAATTGTCCATTCCGACGACGCGGTGATCCTCTGCCAGCAACCGGTCGCACAGATGCGACCCGAGAAACCCCGCGGCCCCGGTTACGAGGACGCGCATGCGACCGGGCGACCGATACTTTCGTACACGAACCCGAGGCGCGCGAGACGCTGCGGGTCGTACAGGTTGCGTCCATCCACGATCAAGGGCCGCGACAGCGCCTGCTTGATCCGGCCGAAATCGGGGTTGCGGTACTCGAGCCACTCGGTGACGATCACGAGCGCGGCCGCGCCCTCGAGCGCGTCATAGGCGGTGCCGGCGTACGTGACGCGGTCGCCCAGCTGGTGGCGCGCCGTGTCCATCGCGGCTGGATCGTGTACGCGCACGCGCGCCCCTGCCTCGAGCAGCTGCTCGACGAGCACCAGCGCCGGGCTCTCCCGCACGTCGTCGGTCTCGGCCTTGAAGGCGAGCCCCCACACCCCCACCGTGACGCTGCGCAGCTTCCCGCCGAAGTGGCGGGCCAGCTTCTCGTACAGGACGCGTTTCTGATGCTCGTTGGCCGTTTCCACCGCGTCGAGGACGTCGAGCGACACGCCGCAGTCCTGGGCGGTGCGGATCAGCGCCTTCACATCCTTGGGGAAGCACGACCCACCGTACCCGGGACCCGGGAACAGGAACGCCTGCCCGATGCGCCGGTCTGACCCAATGCCCTTCCGGACCAGCGTGACGTCCGCCCCCACCGCGTCGCACAGCCGCGCGATCTGGTTCATGAACGAGATCCGGGTGGCGAGCATCGCGTTGGCCGCGTACTTCGTCATCTCGGCCGAGGCGAGGTCCATGAAGATGATGGGGTTGCCCGTCCGCACGAAGGGCGCATACAGCTCCCCGATCACCTGGGCCGCCTCCGGTGAATCCACGCCGACGATGACGCGGTCCGGCTTCATGAAGTCTTCGACCGCCGCGCCTTCCTTCAGGAACTCCGGGTTGGCGCACACCTGAAACGGGGTCGTCGTCTCCGCGGCGATCGACGCCCGGACCTTCTGCGCCGTGCCCACCGGAACGGTGCTCTTGGTGACCACCAGCTTCGAGCGGTTCATGTGGCGGCCGATGGTCCTGGCGACGTCGAGCACGTGCGTCAGGTCCGCGGAGCCGTCTTCGTCGGGCGGCGTGCCGACGGCGATGAAGATCACGTCGGAGCTCTCGATCGCGGCGCCCACGTCGGTCGTGAACCGCAGCCGACCGTCGCGCTGGTTGCGCGTCACCAGCGGCTCGAGCCCCGGCTCGTAGATCGGCAGGTGATTCTGACGCAGCGCCGCGATTTTCCCGGCATCCAGGTCCGCGCCCACCACGTCGTTCCCCGTTTCGGCGAGGCAGGCGCCCGCGACCAGGCCCACGTACCCCGTGCCCACGACGGCGACCTTCATCGCTCCCCCCCGCGGCCACGCAGCTGCCGCGCCAGCGCGTTGCGCGTGTCGACAACCAGGCGCGCGCTGCGCCCCACCAGCGCGTAATCGATGTCCGAGTGGTCCGTGACGATCACCACACAGTCCGCGGCGGCGAGCGCGTCGGCCGTGAGCGGCGTGGAGGCCAGATCGATGGCCTCGTCCCTGAGCTTGCGCACGTGGGGATCGTGATACCGGACCACCGCCCCGCGCTGCTGCAACAGACGGATCACGTCGAGCGCCGGGCTCTCCCGGACGTCGTCGATGTCCTTCTTGTACGCGACGCCCAGCACCAGCACCGTGCTGCCCCGCGCCGCGCGCCCCTGCTCGTTGAGACGATCCACGATCTGCCCCACCCAGTACTCCGGCATGGCGGCGTTGATCTCCCCCGCCAGCTCGATGAAGCGGGTGCGGTAGTTCAGCGTGCGCATTTTCCAGGCGAGGTAGTGTGGATCGAGCGGAATGCAGTGCCCGCCGACGCCGGGCCCGGGCGTGAATTTCATGAACCCGAACGGCTTGGTCGCGGCCGCTTCGATCACTTCCCACACATCCACGCCGAGCTTCTCGCACACGATCGCCATCTCGTTGACGAGGCCGATGTTGACGCTGCGGAACGTGTTCTCGAGAATCTTGACCAGCTCGGCCGCCTCGGTCGACGAGACGGGCACGAGCGTCTCGATGGCCGGCTCGTACACGGCCATCGCCACCCGGCGACAGGTCTCGGTGATCCCGCCCACCACCTTCGGGGTGTTATGCGTGTTCCACTTGCCGTTACCCGGGTCCACGCGCTCCGGCGAGAACGCCAGGAAGAAGTCCTCTCCCACTTTGAGACCCGTCTCCACGAGCGCCGGCAGCATCAGTTCGCGGGTCGTGCCGGGGTAGGTGGTCGATTCCAGCACGATGAGCTGCCCACGCCGCAGCGCCTGCTTGATAGAGTTGGTCGCCGCGAGCACGTAGCTCACGTCGGGGTCCTTCGTCTTTGATAAGGGCGTGGGCACGCAGACGGACACGACGTCGGGCTCACGCAGCCGTGCCAGATCCGCCGTCGCCGCGAACTTCCCCACCTGGGCGAAGCGCGCCACATCGACGCTCGCCACGTCCTGCACGTGTGAGCGCCCCTGGCTCAAGCCTTCGACCACGCTCCGGCTCACGTCGAACCCGAGCACGCGGAACCCGGCCCGCGCGAACTCCATGGCGAGCGGCAGGCCGACGTACCCCAGCCCGACGATGCCGATCAGCGCCGAGCGGTCCTGTGTCTTGGCAACCAGCAGGTCGGCGGCGGACGATGCCGTGGCCGTCACAGGTCCACCGGGGCTCCGCCCGTGGCGAGCGAGCGGGACGCCGCCTCCAGCACGCGTACGACGCGGACACCGTCGTCGGCGCCGGCGCGCGGCGGCTCCGCGCCGCGCGCCACGCGCACGAAGTGATTCAGCTCCGCGGCGAGCGGCTCCACGTTGGGAATCTTGGGGATGAAGATGTCACCCTCCCGGATCGACAGCGCCTCGCCGTACGACCCGTACTCCGGTGGCCGCTCGACGCCTTTGTCATAGATGCGGAGCTTCTCGCGCGCCTCCATGTCGTCGAACACCACCATCTGCTTCGCCCCGACCACGGTCAGTTTCCGCTCCTTGTGTGGGTCCAGCCAAGAGAGCTGCACGTGCGCCAGGACTCCGGTGGCAAATTCCATCGTGAGAAACACCACATCTTCAACCTGGCGTTGGAGATAGCTCTTGCCGTGCGCCGCGACGCGAACCGGGGCCTCACCGAGCAAGTACAATGCCACGGACACGTCGTGCGGACCGAAGCTCCATAGGGCGTTCTCGTCTGCGCGAATCTGCCCCAAGTTGACGCGCAGACCGTACAGATAGTAGATCCGACCGAGCTCCCCCCCCTGCACCAGGGCCCGCAACCGCTCGACTGCGGGGTGGAACAGTAGCAGGTGACCGGCCAGGACCGGAACTCGGCGCTCCCCGGCCGCGCGAGCCACCGCCTCCGCATCGCGCGTGCTCAAGGCAAACGGCTTCTCGACCAGGCACGGCTTCCCCGCCTCGACACATTGCAACGCCAGGCGCGCGTGCGTGGCCGCCGGCGCGGCGATGATGACCGCCTCCGCCCGGCCGATCAGGTCGGTGGCATCGGTGGTGACGTGCACGCCCGGATATTGGCGACACAGCTGCTCTCGCCGCTTGGCGTCCGTGTCGCACACCGCGGCGAGTTCGCCGTCGGCGAGGCCCGCCGCCGTGCGCACGTGGTTCCTCCCCCACGCGCCGGCCCCGATAATGCCGAGCTTGAGCCGGGTCACCGGTAGAATCCACGAATCGTCTCGATCACGTAATCCAGCTGCTGGCGGGTCAGCTCGGGGAACACGGGAAGCGACAGCACCTCCCGACACGCCCGCTCGGCCTGCGGCAGCCGGCCGGGCTGGTAGCCCAGATGCGCGAAGCAGTTCTGGAGGTGGAGCGGCACCGGATAATAGACCGCACTTCCGATGCCCTTCGCCTTGAGGTGCGCCTGCAGCTCGTCGCGGCGCTCGACGCGTACCGTGTACTGATGATAGATGTGCTCGTTCGCCGGGTCCACGGCTGGGACCCGAACGCCGGGAACGTCGCTCAGGCCCTTGTCGTAGTACGCGGCGTGGTCGCGGCGCCGGGACGACCAGGACGCGAGGTGGGGCAGCTTGGCGAGCAGTACCGCGGCCTGCAGCGAGTCGAGCCGCGAGTTGGTGCCCACCTCGTCGTGGTGGTACTGTTTGGCCCCGCCGTGCAGCCGCAGCTTGCGCAACCGCTCCGCGAGCGCGTCGTCCGACGTGACCATCATGCCGCCGTCGCCCCAGGCCCCCAGGTTCTTGCTGGGGAAGAAGGAATACCCCGTCACCCAACCCCGCTCACCCGCCATCCGCCACCCCCCGTCGATGCGGCGCCGCGCCCCGATCGCCTGCGCGGCATCCTCGATGACGCGGAGCCCTCGAGCGCCCGCCAGCGGCAGCAAGCGTTCCATAGCGGCCATCTGGCCGTATAAGTGGACCGGCATGACGGCCCGGGTACGGGGCGTGATGGCCGCTTCCACCGCGGCGGGATCGATGTTGAAGGTCCCCGGCTCGATGTCCACGAACACGGGGGTCCCGCCGGCGTTGTGGATCGTGCCGGCGGTGGCGAAGAACGTGAACGGGGTGGTGATCACCTCGTCCCCAGGTTTCAAGTCGAGCGCTTTCAAAGGAAGCAGCAGCGCGTCCGTACCGCTGGCGCATGCAATGCCGTGCTTCGCATGGCCGAGCCCGGCGATGGCCGTCTCGAGCCGCGGGATGGACGGGCCCATGACGAATTGCTGGGACTCGATCACGGCCTGGACCGCTGGCAGCACGTCGTCCTTGATCGCGCGGTACTGCGCCACGAGATCCAGCAGCGGTACGTTCACGATGTCGGTATCCGCACGGAGGGCCACGAAACTATCCGACGCGGCTGGGTTGGGCAATCGCGCGCAGGTTACCGTTCATCTCCTGGTAGCGGGAGCCACACACGGCGCACGCCGCCTGGCCCCCCGCCAGCGAGAGCCGCTCGCCGCATTGGCACATCCAGCCGACGCGGCGGGCCGGCACGCCCACCATGAGCGCGTAGGACGGGACGTCGGAGGTCACGACGGCGCCCGCGCCGATGAACGCGTATTCGCCGAGCGTGACGCCGCACACGATCGTCGCGTTCGCACCGATGGACGAGCCTCGCTTCACGAGCGTGGCGCGATACTCGTGCTTGCGCGACACGTGGCTGCGCGGGTTCAGCACGTTCGTGAACACGCAGGACGGCCCGCAGAACACGTCGTCCTCGAGGGTGACGCCCTCGTAAATCGACACGTTGTTCTGGATTTTCACGTTGTTCCCGATGCGCGTGCCGGGCATGACCACGACGTTCTGCCCGAGGCTGCAGCGCTCGCCGATGACGGCGCCGGGCATGACGTGGCAAAAGTGCCAGATCTTGGTATCCTTGCCGATCCGGACGCCGGTGTCGACGTAGCTCGACTCGTGGACGAAGTAGTCCGGCATCTAGCCGATCACCTTGACCTCGAGCTCGAGCTCGACCCCGGTCTTCTTGGCGACGGTCTTGCGCACGTGCTCGATCGCCTTGACGACGTCGGCAGCGGTGGCATTGCCCGTGTTCACGATGTAGTTCGCGTGCAGGGGCGAGACCTGGGCGCCACCGATCGTGAACCCCTTCAGGCCGCTCTCGTCGATCAGCATCCCGGCCGTGCGGGTTCCGCTCGGGTTCTTGAACACGGACCCGCAGCACGGCTGGTCGAACGGCGTGCCGGCCTTGCGCCAGCGGAACAGCCGCGCCTGCATCTCTTTGAGCTTCGCCGGCGGCTCCTCGATCAGCGCGAGCTTGGCCTCGAGCACGACCACCGCGCCGAGGTTGGAGGAGCGGTACTTGAACGAGATCTGCTTGCGGGGCACCTGCTTGATCTTCCCCTTGGCGTCCATGACGGTCGCTTCGGTCAGCACTTCGGCGAACTCCGCGCCGTGCGCGCCGGCGTTCATGTACACGCCGCCGCCCACCGTTCCCGGGATCCCGATGAAGCGCTCCACCCCCGCGAATCCCGCCTCCGCCGTGCGGCGCGCGAGCAGCGGCGTGGCGAGCCCGGCGCCGACGATCGCCGTCGCGCCCTTCATCTCGAAGCGGTCCAGGCCCTTCCCGATGCGGATCACGACGCCCGGGTAACCGGCGTCCTTCACGAGCACGTTCGACCCCAGCCCCAGCGCAAGCCACGGGAGCCCGCGCTCCTGTGCGAGGTCGAGCGCCTTGGCCACGTCGTCCGGGTCCGCCGGCAGGACGAGGTAGCGGGCCGGCCCGCCCAGCCGGTACGTCGTGTGGCGCGCCAGCGGCTCGTTCTCGAGCACCCGGCCGCGGAACTTGACCTTGGCCGGCGGGGGTGCCGCCCCCGCGGCCGGCTTGGCGCCGCCCTTGACACCCTTCACCGCCGGCGGCGCCGCCGCTTTGGACGACGCGACGGCCGGCCTTTTGCCTACGCCTGTATGGCCGGCGTGGGACTTGGCTCCAGCGCCTTTGCGCCCACTAGCGGCTGTTTTTCGACCGTCGTTTTTTCGTGCCATTCTTGCAGACTCCTCACGCTGCCCGTTCGGCTGCGCAGAGCGATGATCGCGTCGCAGGCGGCACTCGCCGCCGACATCGTCGTCGTATACGGCACGCGGTGCATCAGCGCCGCACGCCGGATCGCGTAGTCGTCCGCCTGCGTGAACTTCCCCAGGGGCGTGTTGATCAGCAGCTGCGCCTCGCCCGACACGATCAGGTCGATCGCGTTGGGCCGCCCCTCGTGCACCTTGGCCACCCGCTCGGCTGGGACCCCCCGAGCCCGGAGGTAGCGCGCGGTGCCGTCGGTGGCCACGATGCGGAAGCCCATCTCGTGGAACCGCCGCACGATCGGCAGCACGGTGGGCTTGTCCGAATCGTTCACCGTCACAAAGATCGCGCCCGCCGACGGCAGGCTTCCATCGGCCGCGATCTGCGCCTTGGCGAACGCCATCCCGAAGCTGTCCGCCAGTCCCATCACTTCCCCCGTAGAGCGCATCTCCGGGCCCAGGATGGTATCCACGCCGGGGAGCTTCGTGAAGGGGAAGACGGCCTCCTTGACCGCCACCCCGGGGAGCGGAAGGTCATCGGGAATGCCCAGTTCGTCCAGGGTGTGCCCCACCATGACCGCCGCCGCGAGCTTGGCAAGCGGCACCCCGGTCGCCTTGCTCACGAAGGGGACCGTCCGCGAGGCTCGCGGGTTCACCTCGAGCACGTAGACGATCCCGTCCTTGATAGCGTATTGGACGTTGATGAGCCCCACCACGCCGAGCGCCTGGGCGAAGGCTTGGGTGTAGCGGCGCATCTCCTCGACCTGGCGGTCCCCGATGAGATAGGGCGGGAGCACGCACGCCGAGTCCCCCGAATGCACCCCGGCGTCCTCGATGTGCTGCATCACGCCCCCGATCACCGTGCGCCGGCCGTCGGCGATCGCGTCCACGTCCCCCTCGAACGCGTCCTCGAGGAAGCGGTCGATCAGCACGGGATGCTCCGGCGCCACACGGGCCGCTTTGTCGAAGTACGCCCGCAGCGAGCCCTCGTCGTACACGATCTCCATGGCCCGTCCGCCCAGCACGTACGACGGGCGCACCAGCACCGGGTAGCCGATGCGCTGCGCCGCGGCGACCGCTTCGTTCACAGACCGGGCCGTGCCGTTGGCGGGCTGGGTGACGCCGAGCCGGCGGGCCAGCGCCTCGAACCGCTCGCGATCCTCGGCAATGTCGATGGAATCGGGCGGCGTGCCGAGGATCGGGATGCCCGCCGCTTCCAGCGGCTTGGTGAGACGCAGTGGGGTCTGGCCGCCCAGCTGCACGACCACGCCCTTGGGACGCTCCAAGCGCACGATCTCCAGTACGTCCTCGAGCGTCAGCGGCTCGAAGTACAGCTTGTCCGAGATGTCGAAGTCCGTCGACACCGTTTCCGGGTTCGAGTTGATCATGATGGTCTTGAAGCCCAGCTCACGAAACGCCAGGCCGGCCCGGACACAGCAATAGTCGAACTCGACGCCCTGGCCGATGCGATTGGGACCGCTGCCCAGGATCACGATCCCCTGGGCGCCGAGCGGCTCCGACTCGTTCTCGACGTCGTACGAGCTGTACAGGTAGGGCGTGCGCGACGGAAACTCGCCGGCGCAGGTGTCGACCGTCTTGTACGCGGGGTGCACGCCCCAGCGCCAGCGGGCCTCACGCATCGCCTGCTCGGTGGTGCCGCGCAGCGCGGCGAGCTGGCGGTCCGAAAACCCCATGCGCTTCATGCGGCGCACGTCCGCGGCGCCCGGCTGCGGCAAGGCGACGAACTCGCGCTCGGCGACGAGCAGCTCCGCCAGCTGGAACAGGAACCAGGGATCGATGCCGGACGCGGTGGCGATGTCGTCGATCGACACGCCGGCGACGAGCGCCCGCTTGATCTGGAAGATGCGCTCCGGGGTGGGCGTGCGCAGCGCGACGCGCAGGTCTTCGGGGGTGTCGCTCGTGAGGCGATCGTCCGCCAGAATCTGCCCCGCTTCCCAGCCGGAGCGACCGGCCTCGAGCGCGCGCAGGCCTTTCTGGAACGCTTCCTTGAAGGTACGACCGATCGCCATCGCCTCGCCCACGGATTTCATCTGCGTCGTGAGCCGGTAGTCGGCGGTGGGGAACTTCTCGAACGCGAAGCGGGGCACCTTGACCACCACGTAGTCGAGCACCGGCTCGAACGACGCCGGGGTAGTGCGCGTGATGTCGTTGGGCAGCTCGTCGAGGGTGTAGCCCACCGCCAGCTTGGCGCCGATGCGCGCGATCGGGAACCCCGTCGCCTTCGACGCCAGGGCCGACGAGCGCGAGACGCGCGGGTTCATCTCGATCACCAGCATTTCCCCGTCGGCGGGGTTCACCGCGAACTGGATGTTGCACCCGCCCGCCTCCACGCCGATCTCCCGGATGATGGCGATTGCGGCGTCCCGCATCCGCTGGTACTCCCGGTCCGTGAGCGTCATCGCGGGGGCGACGGTGATCGAGTCGCCGGTATGCACGCCCATCGGGTCGACGTTCTCGATCGAGCACACGATCACGACGTTATCGCGGTGGTCCCGCATCACCTCGAGCTCGAATTCCTTCCACCCGAGCACGCTGCGCTCGATCAGCGTGGTGTGCACCGGCGACAGCTCCAGCGCCCGCTCCACCATCTCCTCGAACTCGGCGCGATTGTAGGCCACGCCGCCACCCGTCCCGCCCAGGGTGAACGACGGTCGCAGGATCGCGGGGTAGCCGGTCTCGGCGACCTCGTCCACCGCCTCCGCCAGGCTGCTCACCGTTTTGCCCACCGGCGTCGCGAGCCCGATCCGCTGCATCGCCGCCGCGAACTGCGCCCGGTCTTCCGCCATCTGGATGGCGCGCGCGTTCGCCCCGATCAGCTCGACCCCGAATCGGTCCAGCGTCCCGTCGCGCACCAGCGCCATCGCCACGTTCAGCGCCGTCTGCCCGCCCATCGTGGGGAGCAGCGCGTCGGGGCGCTCGCGCTCGATCACCTTGCGGACCCACTCTGGCGTGACGGGCTCGACGTAGGTCCGATCGGCGAGCTCGGGGTCGGTCATGATGGTCGCCGGATTCGAGTTCACCAGCACGACCGCGTAGCCCTCTTCCTTGAGGGCCTTCACCGCCTGCGTACCCGAGTAGTCGAATTCGGCGGCCTGGCCGATCACGATCGGCCCGGAGCCGAGCAGCAGGATCCGCCGGAGGTCAGTCCGCTTGGGCATGGACGACCTCGCGCAGCGCATCGTCGAGCGAATACCGCGGTGCCCACCCGGTCGCGGCGCGCAGCTTCGTCGCATCGCCCACCAGGTGGAGGATGTCCCCGCCGCGCACCAGGTCCGGGTCCGCCTCCGTGAGCGGGTGCACGCCGACCAAGCCGGCGAGCCGGTCGAACAGCTGCTCCAGGGAAATTCCCTCTCCCGACGACACGTTGTACGTCTCCCCGGCTTGCCCCCGGACCAGCAACCGCACGTAGGCGTCCACCACGTCCCGCACGTGCAGGAACTCCCGCACCGGCTCGAGGTTGCCCACCTTCACCACGGGCGCGCCGACCCGTTTCGCGAACCGCAGCCGCTCGGCGAAGGCGGGCACCACGAAGCGCGCATCCTGGCCCGGTCCGGTGTGGGCGAACGCCCGCGCCACTACGACGCGCAGGCCGGTGCGGCGCCACGCCTCCAGCGCCGCCAACTCCGCGCCGGCCTTGCTCGCGGCGTACGGCGACGTGGGGGCGATCGGATCGGTCTCGCGGCGCGGCCGCTGGTCGCCACACGCGCCATACACCTCCCCCGTCGAGACTACCAGGACCACCGGATCGGCACGCGCAACGCGCTTCGCCTCGGCGAGCACCTGGACGACGCGCGCGGTGCCGGCGGCGTTCACGGTCCAGGCGAACCCAGGATCGCGCGTCGCATCCACACCCGACGATATCGCGGCAAGGTGCACGACGGCATCATAGGGGAGGTCGACCGCGCGGCGCACGGACTCGGCGTCGGTGAGCTCGAGCGGCAGCCAGCGCACCGCGTCGCGCTCGGCGGGTGTCAAGTCCGCGGCGGGCGCCACCGGCGGCGGGCTCTGCCCCGGCCGCACGGCCCCGTACACCTCGCGCCCGTCGGCGAGCAGCCGCCGGACGAGCCAGCGGCCGACGAACCCGTCGGCGCCCGTCACGAGCACCTTCACGCCAATCGCTCCAAGTCGGCGTCGACCATCATGCGCACCAGTTCGGCGAAGCTCGTCCCCGGCGCCCACTGCAGCTCGCGCCGCGCTTTGCTCGGATCGGCCTGCAGCGTATCGACCTCCGCCGGCCGCACGAAGCGCGGATCCACGGTGACGTATTTCTGCCAGTCCAGGCCCACGTGCGAGAAGGCCAGGTCGCACAGCTCCCGGACGGAGTGCATCTCGC
>Ga0209474_10001318_pt1 | contig 24591 bp, 26 predicted proteins | sample GraSoiAngelo_145_FD_185902 | JGI IMG/M metagenome (GOLD analysis project Ga0209474, IMG submission 185902) | Grasslands soil microbial communities from the Angelo Coastal Reserve, California, USA - 14_1009_05_20cm (SPAdes) (version 2) | ecosystem: Environmental > Terrestrial > Soil > Grasslands...
GCGGCAATGCGTTAGTCTTTTATCCAATCGGTTAAAAAATTCGGCAGATCAGGGAGAGTGTAACGTGAAATCCAAGGGAATACGTGCGCTTGCATATGCGGTCTCCGCCGCGATCGGTTTGCTCTATATGGCAGCGCCTGTCATGGCGCAGCAGAAAATCACCGTGTGGTGGGTGAAGGGTTTCTACAAGTCCGAGGACGACGCCCTCAACGAAGCCATCCGGAAGTTCGAGGCCAAGACCGGCGTCAAGGTCGAGCTGTCGCAATATGCGATACAGGACATGATCCCGAAGACGGTGGCGGCGCTCGATTCCGGAACGCCGCCCGATGTCGCCTATGCCGACTCCTATGACGTGCAGGCGGCGGGCAAATGGGCGTTCGAGGGCAAGCTAGAGGATCTCACCGACGTCCTGACGCCGATGAAATCCGCCTTCGCGCCGAACACGGTGGAGACCGCTATGCTCTACAACGACCAGACCAAGAAAAAAGCCTATTACGGTTTCCCGTTGAAGCAGCAGAGCATGCACGTCCAGATCTGGAGCGACATGCTCGAACAGGCCGGCTTCAAGCCGGGCGACATCCCGACCAAATGGGAAGACTACTGGTCGTTCTGGTGCGACAAGGTGCAACCCGCATATCGCAAGGCAACCGGCAGCCGCGCCTACGGCGTCGGCCAGCCGATGGGCGTCGAATCGACCGACTCGTTCCAGTCGTTCTACACCTTCATGGACGCCTATAACGTCAAACTAGTCGACGATGACGGCAAGCTCCTGGTCGACGACCCGAAGGTCAAGCAAGGCCTCATCGGCGCGCTAAAGGATTACACCAATACTTATATCAAAGGCTGCACGCCGCCCTCCTCCACCACCTGGAAGGACCCCGATAACAACGTCGCCTTCCACAACAAGACGATCGTGATGACCCACAACTTCACGATCTCGATCGCGGCGAAATGGTTCGAGGATTCGCAGAACCCCTCGCTCACTCCCGAGCAGCGCGCCGCCGGCAAGAAGGCCTACGAGGAAACCATCATCACCGCCTCCTTCCCGAACAAACCGGATGGATCGACGATCAAGTATCGCTCCGACGTCAAAACCGGGGTGATCTTCGCCGCCGCCAAGAACAAGCCGCAGGCCAAGGAGTTCGTGAAATTCCTGCTGCAGGAGGAAAACCTGCAGCCCTATGTCGAAGGCGCGCTCGGCCGCTGGTTCCCCGTCACGACAGCCGGGCAGAAGAGCCCGTTCTGGCAGGCCGACCGGCATCGCAAGGCGGTCTACACCCAGTTTACGGGCGGAACGACGCCGTTCGATTTCACCAAGAACTTCAAGTTCACCATCCTGAACAACGAGAACGTCTGGGCCAAGGCGATGAATCGCGTGGTGAGCGAGAAGGTGCCGGTGGACAAGGCGGTCGACGAATTGATCGCGCGCATCAAGCAGGTCGCGGGATAATGTGGGCCAGAGCACGAAGGTCGTCATGCCCGGCGTTGTGCCGGGCATCCACATCCTTCCTGAGTTAGGCAAGAACGTGGATGGCCGGGACAAGCCCGGCCATGACGAAAGAGGAATCTGATCGCATGGCAACAACGGCGATCATAAATTCAGATGCGGTCCCGGGCGGACCGCTGTCGGCGCGACTGACGACCACCCAGATATGGGCGTTCGCGCTGCTGGCGCCCTATTTTCTCGTGTTTCTCGCCTTCGTGCTTTATCCGATCGGCTACGGACTTTGGCTGGCGCGCCAACCGGCAAGCTACGTCACGCTGTACAACGACCCGGTGTTCGCGCGCGCGGCGCTCAACACTCTGTTTTTCCTGCTGGTCGGCATCAACCTGAAAATGATGGTGGCGCTGTTTCTGTCGGGCTTCTTTATCCAGGAACGCTCGTGGATCAAATGGCTGTCGGTGCTGTTCATCCTGCCATGGGCAGTGCCGTCGATTCCGACCATCCTGTCGGTGCGCTTCATGCTCAATCCCGAATGGGGTGTGATCAATCAGCTGATCTTCAAGTTCACCGCCGAGGACGGTCCGAACTGGCTCAACGACCCTGTGTTGGCGTTGTCGATGGCGATTGTCGTGCACATCTGGAAATCGCTGCCGTTCTGGACGCTGATCCTGATGACCGGACGGCTTGCGATCTCGCATGATCTGTTCGAGGCGGCCGATGTGGACGGCGCGAGCTGGTGGCAGAAATTCCGCTTCATCACCTGGCCTTCGGTGCGAACGCTCTATCTCACCTGCACCCTGCTCTCGATGATCTGGACGCTCGGCGATTTCAACAGCGTCTATCTCCTGACCGGCGGCGGGCCCGCCGACCTCAGCCATGTGCTTGCGACGCTCGGCATCCGCTATCTCAGGCTCGATCAGCTCGATCTCTCGATGGCTGCGATCGTTTGCGCGCTGCCGCTGGTGCTGCCGCTGGTCTATTACATGATGAAACGGCTGTCCCGATGAAGCTACCCTCCTTGCGCGAAGTTGGTATCGAGGCGAAGCTGCTGCTGATCGGCATTCCCGTGTTCATCTGGACCATGCTGCCGATCTACCACATGTTTCTGTTCGCGATCTCGCCAAAGGAAGATGCCTTCGCCGGCAAGCTCTGGCCCGATCATCCCACGCTGAACAATTTTTCCATCGTGTTCAACGAGAGGCACTATTTCCTCAGCCACTTCTGGCTGCAGCTATGGAATTCAACCGTGATCGCGGTGGCGGTCGGCGCATTTACGCTGCTGATCGCGACCGCGGCGGCGTTCTCGATCTCGCGGCTGCGCGTCCCCGGCGGCCGATGGGTGATGAACCTGGCGCTGTTCACCTATTTCATCCCGGCCGCGTTCCTGGCCGTGCCGATGTACCGGACTATGGGCACTTACGGGCTGCTCAACAATCATTGGGCGCTGATCCTGGCAATGGTGACGATCGCCTCGCCTTACGCGATCTGGGTGCTTAAACAGGCCTCCGACAAATTGCCGATCGAACTCGACGAAGCAGCGATCATGGATGGCGCCACAACGCTGCAGTTGTTTCGGCTAGTTTATATTCCGCTGATGATGCCCTCGTTGGTCGCAATCGGCACTTACGCGCTGTTGCTGGCGTGGAACGAATATCTCTACGCATTTTTGCTGTTGTCCAGGGACACCGATATCACTCTCCCCGTGGCACTCGGCAACTTCCTGGCCGCCGACGATTCGCCGTGGGAATTGCTGATGACGACCGGATTCATCTACGCGCTGCCGCCGGCTGCGATCTACTACGCCTTCAAGCGTTACATGGTCGGCGGCCTGACTGCCGGCGCAGTGAAATCGTGATGGTGTGGTGCGTTAGCACCAGACCGGAATCTCGAGCTTCCGGGTTCGATGCCTTGCATCGCCCCGGAATGACAGCAGCAACCTACAGCGGCGCGACGGTCTCGCTCCGAGCGCTCGACAGCTTCGAGGCGAGCGAGGCCACCACGATGACCACCGCGATCAAGGCGATCACCAGCGTGCAGATCGCGTTGATCTCGGGTTTTACCCCGAGCCGCACCTCCGAGTATATTCGGATCGGCAGCGTCGCCGAGCCGGGACCGGTGGTGAAGCTAGCGATCACGAGATCGTCGAGCGAGAGCGTAAACGCCAGCATCCAGCCGGCAGCGATCGCCGGCAGGATCAGCGGCAGCGTCACCGCGACAAACGCGCGCGCCGGTCCGCAGCCGAGGTCCATGGCTGCTTCCTCCAGGCTGCGGTCAATCGAACCGAGCCGCGACTGCACGACGACGGCCACAAAGCACATGGTCAGCGTCGTGTGCGCCGTTGTCACGGTCCAAAAGCCGCGCTCGGCGTCGATGGCCACGAACAACAACAGCAACGCCAGCCCGGTGATGACTTCCGGCATCACCAGCGGCGCATAGAGCATGCCGGAAAATAGCGTGCGTCCCCTGAACCGTTCGCCGCGCGACAACGCCACCGCGGCAAGCGTGCCGAGCAAGGTGGCGATAGTGGCGGAAGTCGCCGCCACGCGGAAACTCATCAACGCGGCCTCCAGCATGGCGCGATCGCCGAAGAATTCGATGTACCAGCGCAGCGACCAGCCGCCCCATACCGTAACCAGCCGCGAGGCGTTGAACGAGTAGATCACCAGGATGACGATCGGCAGGTACAGAAAGGCAAGTCCAAGCGCGAGCGCGACGGCGTTGAACGGCGACAAAGTGTTTCGCCCGCGCACCATCATCGCAGCTCCTCCAGCTCTCGGCGCTGCAGGCGATCGTAGAACAGCAAGGGGACCACCAGCAGCAACAACAGAATCACCGCGGCGGCAGACGCCACCGGCCAGTCCTTGTTGGTGAAGAATTCCAGCCACAGCGTCTGGCCGATCATCAGGGAATTGGACCCGGCCAACAAATCCGGGATCACGAATTCGCCGACGATCGGAATGAAGCACAGCAACCCCCCGGCGGCGACGCCGGGCAGCGACAGCGGGAACGTTACAAGCCAGAACGTCTGCCGCTGCGAAGCACCGAGATCGGACGCGGCCTCCAGCAGCGCCGGGTCCATTTTGGCGAGTGTCGCGTAGAGCGGCAGTATCATGAACGGGATATAAGAGTAGACCATGCCGAGATACATCGCACTGTCGGTGGAGAGCCACACCACCGGAGCCGAAACCAGATGAAGCGCGAGCAGGAGCTTATTGAGCAGTCCGTCGTGCTGCAGGATGTTGATCCAGGCATAAATGCGAATGAGAAAGGAAGTCCAGAACGGAACGATCACCAGCATCATTGCCGTCGCTTGCCACTGCCGCGGCAGCCGGGCCATCCCATACGCGATGGGGTAGCCGATCACCAGCAGGATGGAGGTCGAAAGCGCCGCGACGGCAAGGCTGCGCAGATACGACAATACATAGAGATTGTCGGAAACCAGCAGCCTGAAATTTTCGAGCGACAGCTCAGCCGCGGCGGCTTTGATGGCTTCAAAGCCCTGCATCGGATCGAATACCGGCACATAAGGCGGCTGCGCGATGGCGGTTTGCGACAAGCTGATTTTCAATACGAAACCGAAGGGCACCAGAAAAAACAGCAGCATCCACAGATAGGGCGCGATCGCGGCCAGGCGCGCCGGACGCATGAAAATGCGGCGGGCGCTCATTGCTCCAGCACCACGCAATCGTCGGGCGTGAACCAGGCCACCACGCGTTGGCTCGCATGATAGGCATCGATGTCGATGCGCGCGGTGTTCGCCATCGACGAACGCAATACCGCGCCGCTATCGAGCTTCACTTTGTAACTGGTGACGCCGCCGAGATAGCTGACGTCGGTCACGACCCCTTCGAGACGGTTGATAGCATGCGAATTGACAGCATCCGATACCGGGCCGCGGCGCGACAGTTTGACCTTTTCGGGGCGGATCGCGACGCAGACCAGACTTTTCGTAATCGGCTGCGCAGGCTCGGCGACCGCTATCATACCGGCGTCCTTTGTCGCGATCATCAGGCGACTGGCTTGGCGCGAGCCGGTCTGGCCCTCGAAAATATTGACGTCGCCAACGAACTCCGCGACCCAGCGCGAAGCCGGCGCCTCGTAAAGTTGCCGCGGGGTCGCCACCTGTTCGAGACGGCCGGCGTCCATCACCCCGATGCGGTCGGCGACCGTCATCGCCTCTTCCTGATCGTGGGTAACGATGACAAAGGTCATGCCGAGCCGGCGTTGCAACTCCATCAATTCGAGCTGGGTGCTTTCGCGCAGCTTCTTGTCGAGCGCGGCCAGCGGCTCGTCAAGCAGCAGCACCCGCGGCCGGCGCGCCAGCGAGCGGGCCAGCGCCACGCGCTGCTTCTGGCCACCGGAAAGTTGGTCGGGCTTACGCTCCTCGAGCCCATCGAGCTTCAAGAGCCGCACCATGTCCGCCACGCGCGTCTCGATCTCCAGGCGCGGCATCGCCATGCGCTTCAGGCCGAAGGCGATGTTGTCGCGCGCCGAAAGATGCGGAAAAAGAGCATAGTTCTGGAACATCATGTTCACGGGACGCTGGTGCGGCAGAACACGCGCGATATCGTTGCCGTCGAGCAGGATACGGCCTTCGTCCGGCGTCTCGAATCCTGCGAGCATCCGCAGCAGCGTTGTCTTGCCGCAACCGCTCGGACCGAGCAGAGCAAAAAATTCGCCGGCAGCGATGTCCAAAGACAGCCGGTCCACTGCCCGCAATGCGCCGAACTTTTTCACCACCGCATCGATGCGCAGCAGCGGAATGTCCGGCGCTTCTTCTGCCTTCGGTGGGTCGTCCGCCATATTCCTCGCCAGCCCGGTCGCGACTGCACGCTAGCGGCGGATCGGCATCGGCTCAAGGGAGCAAAGCGGCAGACTCGATCCCGACGTGATCAGACATGAGCATTGGCCATGAACGCGCCCAACGCCTCGCGATCCGCAGGCGGCATGGTCATTCCGAGCTTTGTACGGCGCCAGAGGATGTCGTCCGGAAACCGCGCCCATTCCTTTGCCATGAGATAGCGTACCTCCGCGCCGCTCAGTTCCGGCCCGAAAGCAGGACCGAGGTCGGACCGCTCCTTGGCCTCGCCAAGGACGGCCGCAACACGCGTCCCGTAGGCGCCGACCAGCCGTTGCGCCTCAGCCTCGCTGAGAAAACGCCAGCGCTCGCGGGCGCGATCGACCTCGGCCTCGAACCGCGCCCATTCAAAGTCGCCGCCCGGCAGCGGCGTGTTCGCGGTCCAGCGCGGCGACATCGGATAGAACGGCGCCAGCTTCGATACCGCCCGCTCAGCGCGCAACCGCGAAGTCGTGATGTCGCCGCCGAAGATCGTCAGCAGCGGCGCCTTACCGCGCCGCGCATCAAACGTTATGGCGCCATCGCTCGCGGTGCCCCTCGTTCTGGAACTGACGCCCATGTTGGCGCCGGAGACGGTCCTGATCACGTCGAAGGGTTCGACCCGCTGGCGAAAATAACGGCTGGTGGCCTCGCAGAGGTAAGAGATGTCGGCTGCAGCCATCGAAACGACGGCGGGATCGCCTTTGAACGGATGCGTGACGGTGCCGATCAGTGTGAAGTCCCGCTCATAAGGGCTTGCGAAAACCAGCCGCCGATCGACGTTCTGGAAAACATAGATGTTGTCGGTATCGAACAGCCGCCCGACGATGATGTGGCTGATCTGGAACGCGCCCGCTCTCGGGGGCGGCATACTCAAAACGATTTCCGCGACCGAGGCGGTCCACGCGCCGGTGGCGTTGGCGAGCGCCCGCGCGGTGATCACCTGGCGGCGGCCGCGATCAATCACCACCAGCCGCCAGGTGGCGAGCCGGTCAGCGCGGACGCAGCGCGCTCCGGTGCGGATGACGGCGCCGCGCTCGGCGGCGTCGAGTGCGTGAGCGATCACCAGCCGCGAGTCGTCCACCACGCAATCAGAGTATTCAAAGGCTGTGCCGAAGGGACGCTTCAGCGCATTCCCGATCGGATGATGCGTGACGTCGACCGTCGCCGAACCCGGCAGATTGCGGGCCGAGCCCAGCCGGTCGTAGAGCCACAACCCCGACCGCAAAAGCCATGGCGGACGCTCTTCGGAATGAGCCGGGAGGCCGAAGCGCATCGGACGCACCAGGTGCGGCGCGATCCGCAGCCAGATGTCGCGTTCGGCAAGCGCCGCGCGCACGCGCAGGAAAGCCCAGCGTTCCAGCATGGCGAGATCGCCATGGATCAGGCGCGGCGAGGCGGAGGATGCGGCCGAACCGAGATCACCCTGCTCCAGCAGGATCACGCGCAGGCCACGGCCCGCAGCATCGCGCGCGACGCTAACGCCGTTCAGGCCCCCGCCGATGATCGCGAGATCGAAGTCCGCCATGCGCCACCGTCTAGCCGGTCTTGCGCGCGGGCTCCACGGTGTTGCCGTCGACGCGGCCAACCAGCCCGGCATAGTGGCCGATCGGCAGAGGTTTGCCGATGAAATAGCCCTGCACCGCGTCGCAGCCTTCGTCCGCGAGGAAGCCGAGCTGCTCCTGGGTTTCCACGCCCTCGGCGACGATCGACATCTCAAGGCCGTGGCCGAGACCGATGACGGCCCGGATGATCGCCGCCGATTGCGGGTTCCGTCCGACATTTATGACGAAGGCGCGGTCGATCTTGATCTTGTCGAAAGGAAACGCTTGCAGGTAGCTCAATGAGGAATAGCCGCTGCCGAAGTCATCCATGGATATGCGAACCCCGAGTGCCTTGAGCCGCCGCAACAAGGCCAGACCGCGATCGAAATCCTCGATCAGTACACCTTCGGTGATCTCAAGCTCCAGCCTGCCCGGCGCAAGCCCGGTTTCCAGAAGGATCGAATGCACGAGGTTGACGACATCGCCATGCATGAACTGGGCCGGCGAGAGATTAACCGCGATCTGCAGCGGCATCGGCCAGGAGGCGGCCTCGCGGCACGCTTCGCGCAGGATCCATTCGCCCATCACGACGATCAGGCCGCTTTCTTCCGCCAGCGGGATGAAGTCGCTCGGCGGAACAAACCCGCGCACCGGATGCAGCCACCGCGCCAACGCCTCGAAACCGATGACTTCGCTGGAAGCGACCGTATGGCGTGACATTGCTTGCGGCTGATAATGCAGCGACAGCTCGCCGTTTTTGATCGCAACCGAAAGATCCTGATGCAGCACGCGGCGATCGCGAATCTGCTGATCCATCTCGGGCTCATAGATGCTGATCGAGCCGCGCGATTTCGCCTTGGCGCGGAACAACGCCGCGCCGGAATTGGCGAGCAGCGAAGCTGCGTCCCCGCCATTGTGCGGGAATACCGATATCCCGGTGGTGACGCCGGTACGAACCGATTTCCCTTCGATCAGGAACTCAGTCCTCAACACTTCGGCGAGTTGCTCGGCCAGCAGCATGCCGGTGACGGGTTGCTTGCCGTCGATGATCAATCCGAACTCGTCGCCCGAGAGCCGGGCCACGACCCCGCCGCCAGCCGAGTTCTGCATGCGTCGCGCCACTTCGATCAAAAGCTTGTCGCCGGTTGCGTGGCCGAAAACGTCGTTGACTTCCTTCAGGCCGTCGAGGTCGAGAGAGAGCACAGCGAATTCCTCATCGGTGCCTTCGCATGCCTCGATCATCTGCGCCAGCGCCTGCAGGAATGCGGCGCGGTTCGGCAGATCGGTCAAGCCGTCATGATAGGCCATGTGAGCCATCCGCGATTCGGTCTGGCGACGGTCGGTGACGTCCTCGTGCGTCTTGATGAGATATTGCGGCTCGCCGGCTTCATCGAGCACCGTCATGCGACGCGTCAGGAACAGCCGCAAGCCGTCTTTCGTGCTGATCGGATGTTCTTCGACGAGCAGGCCGCGCTTCTTGATCGCGGCCTCGTCCCTTACAGTGATCAGCTTGGCTTCCCTGGGGTTGAAAATATCCGCCGCCGTTAACCCGGTGGCGTCTTCGCGCCGCCGATTGAGGATGGTCTCGGCGCTGCGATTAGCGAGCAGGTATCGTCCGTCACTGACACGCTCGACGATCAGCGAGACCGGAATGTTGTCGACGACCAGCTCGAGAAACTTCTTGGTATCCTCCAATTCCTGGAAAAGCGATCGGCGTTCAGTGATATCGTCGAATAACGACATCAGGAATTCCGGTTCGTTCTTTTCGTTGCGCGCGAGGACGCGGACACTGGCCAGAACGCGCTGTCTTACCACGAATTCGTTTCGGAACTGGCCGTCGGGCGAGTTGAGCGCGGCCTTATCCGCCGCTTCGACACGAGCGGTCGTGTCGGCAGTAAAAACCTCATCGGCGCGCTTGCCGATGACCCTGTCGCGAGAAATCCGCGAGAAGCGTTCGAATGCACGATTTACAAAGATATAACGGCCGTCATCGATGTTCTTCGCGGATACGCATACTGGCACATTGTCGAGCACCGATTCGAGAAATTGCTTTGTCGACGCAAATTGTCGCGAAAGCGAGCGCTGCTCGCTGCAATCCTCATGAATGGTCACCGACCCGCCGTTCGGTGACGCGAAGAATTTGACGAGAACCGATCGGCCGCCGGGCAACTCGGTGATCAGGCCTTCCGGAGTTCCGGCGTACTTGAAGAAATCCTCGTTGCTGAGGTCGAGGACACCGCGGTCCCGCCGTAGCTGCAACATCTCAGGGCCGCTCATGCCGCGGCGAATATCCGAGCGTGCCAGGCCGTAGATTTCCAGGTAGCGATTGTTGCAGAACACGATCTGCTGCTGGGCGTCGATCATGATGACGCCGTGGTTGAGATTATTCAGCGCGGAGCTGATGAATGCATTTCTACGCAACTGCGCGCGCTTGACCTTTCGGAGCGATGAGTGGATCCAGAGCGCAACCGCTACCAAAAACGAGCAGACGACAACCCCACCAATCAGCAGTTCCCAGATCGTGTTGGGATCGGCAGAGCCGATATAGCTCGTCGGCGAAAACTTGTCGGGCGAGCCCCAAGCCGATCCAAGCGGCGCAATGACGGCAATCAGGCACAGAAAGGCCTTTGCAGGAATCAGATCCTTGCCGCCTCCCGCCCAATTCTTGTCAGCCATCGGTCACTCGCGCATTTCAGGGGCGGAGTGTCTGGCTTGCCCGGTTTGGATCGGGTAAACGCGTACCCTTGCGATCCAATAATGTGACTTAAATTATGGCAATTGCCCTCACATGATTAATGCATCGCTAATCCGAAATGGTCGCAGTCTGTTTTCAGCTGGCTCTGGGAGGTTATCCTGCTGAAGCCAGTGAGGATTTGCGCGCGATTGAACAAGGTCCGGTATCACATTAGACGCTTGGATCGAGTGGCCCACGCGCCTAGCTTCGAAGGCGCGAATGGACAAGGTTGAGTGCGTGGTCATCGGAGCCGGCGTCATTGGTCTTGCGGTCGCGCGTCGGCTGGCCCAAGCGGGCCGTGAGGTCATCGTTTTGGAAGCTGCCGAAGCGATCGGCACCGTCACATCATCGCGAAACAGCGAGGTAATCCACGCCGGGATCTATTACCCGTCTGGGAGCCTGATGGCGCGGATGTGCGTGAGCGGCAAAGGGGCGCTCTATCGATATTGCCGGGACCGCGACATCCCACATCGCAACTGCGGCAAGCTGATCGTCGCGACAACCGCAAAGGAAACCGAGAAACTGAACTCGATCAGGGCTCACGCCGAAGCCAACGGCGTGCTCGATCTACAGACCCTTTCTGGTGTAGATGCCCGCGCACTTGAGCCGGCGCTGAATTGCGATGCGGCGCTGCTGTCGCCTTCAACCGGCATTATCGATAGTCATGCCTACATGCTCGCATTACGCGGCGAGGCGGAAGATGCGGGCGCGGTCTGCGCTTTTCACACGCCGCTATTGCACGCCAGGGCGGCAGAACAGCGGATCGAAATTGACGCCGGCGGCAGCGCGCCGATGTCGCTTGAATGCCGGCTGCTCGTCAACGCCGCGGGACTCAACGCCCCGGCAATCGCGCGTAGCATTGAAGGCATGCCGATCGAGTTGATACCGCAGGCCTATTTTGCCAAAGGAAATTACTTCAGCTGCAGCGCGCGGGCGCCATTTTCGCACCTGATCTATCCAGTGCCTGGGCCCGGCGGGCTTGGTGTCCATCTCACGCTCGACATGGCGGGACAGGCCCGGTTTGGGCCCGATGTGGAGTGGGTCGAGCAAATCGATTATGCCGTCGATCCGGCGCGAGCGGAGCGGTTCTACCCGGCGATCCGGCGCTACTGGCCGACGCTGCCTGATGGCGCGTTGATGCCGAGCTATTCGGGAATTCGGCCGAAGATCGTCCCACCAGCGGTTGCGGCACAGGACTTCGTCATCCAGGGGCCGCAGGATCATGGCGTCTGCGGCCTGATCAATTTGTTCGGAATAGAATCCCCGGGATTGACCGCCTCGCTCGCGATCGCGGACTACGTCGGCGAACTGGCGAAAGCATAAGGCGACACCAAGGGGTGAGCGCATTTGGCTCATCCCCGGAAGCAGCGTCGTTGGCGGGAACTGGCTAGTGCACCGTTTCGGCGGCGGTATGTCTCAACCGCTCGATTTCGTCCTTTACCATCAATTTCCGGCGCTTCAACTCGACAATGTGCAGGTCGTCTGTTGAGAGGTGCACGAGAGCTTCATGCAATTCGTTTTCAAGAACCTTGTGTTTCCGTTCAAGTTCAACGAGATGCGCCTCAATCGCCATACGAAACCTCCTCGGTTGAATCAATTCCGATCCGGACCAGGGAATTGTACACGAGCCGGAGAATCTGTCGATGGCTATCGAAAATTGAACGATCATATTTCATTTCATATGTAGAGTGGCTGCGCATGGAACCGCGGAGCTTGCAGGGAAGGCTGGCAAGGAGGATATTAGCTCGGGCCGCTTTCGCCGACCTTTTCGCAATCTCATCGCGTTTTTCAGCTGACGTACACCATGACCGACGAAGATGAGCGCGAACTCGAAATCGAGCTCGCACGGCTGCAGCAGGAACACCGAGATCTCGACGCGGCGATCGATGCCTTGCATCAGTCTCCCGCGCCGGATTTGTTGCGGCTGCAACGGTTGAAAAAGCGCAAGCTGCAACTGCGCGATCGCATCGCCTTTATCGAAGATCAGATAACGCCTGATATCATCGCCTAAGACGTCACTCCGAGTCTTACCGCAATGCGGTGGCGAGCTGGGCGGCTGGCGAGTTCTCTCCCATCGCTTAAGGTAAGTCGCGCTGCCACTTCGAGGCGTTTGAGTGGCGCTGGACTAGCACTTGACTCCATGAGAACAAAATAGGAACATTGCCGACGACTCATACAGTCCACACTCAGGTCCCACATGGGGAACTCACCGTGTCCGAAGAACCTCTTTCAGCGTTTGACGCCAACCATTACGAGCAGGCCTGTGACCAGGCGATCGCGATGTGCGACGGAAATCTCCGCAGCACCATCAAGGCGCTGATCATGGCCAATGAATATCTGGAAGCTGAATTGCACGAACGGCAGGCAGCGGCCTCGGCCGACGATGCACCGACACCAACGAAACGAGCCAACAACGAGGCCGCCTGAATCAACCGGAGCTGGGATGATGGCCGATGCCACCTATTACGTCGCAATGCCTTTTCTGCAGGACGATAGCGGCTCGCCGGTCGCCGGCGCCGCGGAAGAATGCCAGAGTTCGTCGGGAGCACTAAGACGCGCCGAAATCTTATCGAGGTCAGCGGGCAGCATCGGCGCAGTCGCGTTCAGCCGGACGGGCGATCCCATGATGGGCGAATTTGGCGACGCCCAGTTGCTCAAGAAATTCGGCAACGTGCCGGACGATCTGGGCGGGCTATAGTACCGACGCGAATTGGAGCCTCCCGCTAGGGCTCGGCCTCATGGCGCCGTTGCGCTTTGCGCACATACATTGCGCGGTCGGCTTCCTCCAGCGCCTTCTCGGCTTCAGTATGCGGGCCGAGAATAGCCACCCCGGCTGACGCACCAGCAGTAACGGTCTGGCCGCGAAACGTGAAGGTGAGCTGGTCGACGGCTTGCTCCAGCAACGCCGCTTTGGACTTGGCATCGGTCTCGGTGAGATTCCATAGAAGCAGTGCGAATTCGTCGCCCCCGAGCCGGCCGATCACGTCGGACGAGCGCACCTGATCCGAGAGCGCCGTCACGATCGCCTTCAAGACCTGATCGCCCGCGGCGTGCCCGAAAGCGTCGTTGACCGGCTTTAGCCGATCGACATCGAGCACGATGAGCGCGCCGCTCGCATGATAGCGCTTGATGAAGGCAATCGAGCGATTGAGCTCGCGCTCAAAGCCGCGCCGGTTTGGAATATCGAGCAGAAAATCGGTGTCGGCCGAGGCCTGCAACTCATCGATGCGCGCCAGCGCCTTGGCCAATTCAGTCCTGAGCCGTCGAACCGCCGATTTGGCCTCATTGGCCGCAAGCAATCGGGGTGGTTTCGGCGGCGGCCGTTTTGCCGGTCGGGCGAGATGCGGCGCGCCGTTCCCCGCGCCTGTTTTCTTCTTCATGGGCTCGCCAATCAGACCCTTCGGTGTCTTTTTCATCATCATCGTTAACCGAAAACGGCAACCAGTTTTCGTTATCATGCTCTAAGAAGGCTTGCCGGGATTCACCAAGACAGGATAGTCCATTCCGGACCCCTTGCCACGGCTTGCCGAACCATGGGCCGATCTTATAATCCGGCCTATGTTTTTGGATTCCCGAAAGAATTGACCGCATGCCCGCCCCCGTCGCCATCATCATGGGAAGCCAGTCGGACTGGGAAACGATGCGCCATGCCGCCGAAACCCTGCACACGCTCGGGGTTGCCAGCGACAAGCACATTGTCTCTGCGCATCGCACCCCCGATCGGCTGTTCGCCTTTGCCAAGGGCGCCAAGGCGGCTGGGATCAAGATCGTCATTGCCGGCGCCGGAGGCGCGGCACATCTGCCGGGCATGACCGCATCATTGACCGAACTTCCGGTGTTTGGGGTTCCGATCGAGTCCAAGGCGCTCTCCGGCGTCGATTCCCTCTACTCGATCGTTCAGATGCCGGCGGGCGTCCCCGTCGGGACACTGGCGATCGGCAAGGCTGGCGCAATCAATGCCGCGCTGCTTGCGGCAAGCGTGCTCGCGCTGAACGATCCAGCTTTGTCAGGCCGGCTTGCCGCCTGGCGGAAGGCACAGAGCGAGGCGGTAAGCGAGCGCCCGGAGGGTTCTGCGTGACCGCTCCATCCCCGGTGACGCTGAAGCCCGGCGACACCATCGGAATTCTCGGCGGCGGACAATTGGGCCGGATGCTGGCGATGGCGGCGGCGCGGCTTGGCCTGCGCTGCCAGGTGTTTTCGCCGGACCCGGACTCGCCGGCCTTTGACGTTGTGCTGCACGGCACCTGCGCCGACTATGCCGATGTCGAGGCGCTGGAGCTGTTCGCCAACGACGTCGACATGATTACCTACGAATTTGAGAACGTGCCCGCGGCGGCCGCGATGATTCTCGCAGCGCGCCGTCCGGTGCTGCCGGATCGAAAAATTCTGGAAACGACGCAGGATCGGCTGGCCGAAAAGGACTTCGTTAAGCGGTTGGGCATCGGCATTGCCGACTATGCCGACGTATCCTCCGCGCCGAGCCTGCGGGCGGCGATCGCGCGCATTGGCCTGCCGGCCGTGCTCAAGACCCGCCGCTTTGGCTATGACGGCAAGGGCCAGGCGATTATCCGCGATGGTGATAACCCGGACCAGATATGGGAAGACCTCGGCACCAGATCGGCGATCCTCGAAGCCTTCATTCCATTCGTCTGCGAGGTCTCGGTGATCGCCGCGCGATCCGCAGATGGCCACGTCGAATGCTTCGATGTTACCGAAAACGAGCACCAAGACCACATTCTGAAAATCTCGCGCGCGCCGGCCAACATTTCGGACGCGCTGGCCGGGCGGGCGCGCGCTATTGCCGAGAAGATCGCCAACGCGCTCAACTATGTCGGCGTGCTCGCGGTCGAGATGTTCGTCGTGGAGCGCGACGGCGAGCCGGAGGTCCTGGTCAACGAGATCGCGCCGCGGGTGCACAATTCCGGACATTGGACGCTCGATGGCTCGTCGATCTCGCAATTCGAGCAGCACATCCGCGCCATTGCCGGCTGGCCGTTGGGCAAACCGGTCCGCCACGGCCCGGTCACGATGACTAACCTGATTGGCGACGACATCACCACCTACGAACAATGGCTGACCGTCCCCGGCGCCGCGGTCCATCTTTACGGCAAGGGCCGCCCGCGACCCGGCCGCAAGATGGGGCACGTGACGCAGGTCGGAACAGCGCCACCAAAAACGCCCTGATCCCAACCAAAACGCCCGATTTTGCCAGCCAGGACTGGAGCAATTGCTCCTGCGCCGGTGGACATTGCGGGGTTTCTCTGATACATCCGCGCGCTCAAGCTTAAGGCTAGGCCTTTAGCCAGCCTTTGCTTTAGCAGATTCTAATCCGATCAATTGAAAGAGGATGCCGCGTGCAGGTTCTCGTTCGCGATAACAATGTCGACCAAGCCCTCAAGGCGCTGAAGAAGAAAATGCAGCGCGAGGGCATTTTCCGCGAGATGAAGCTCCGCGGTCACTATGAAAAACCTTCCGAAAAGAAGGCGCGTGAAAAGGCCGAAGCCGTGCGTCGCGCGCGGAAGCTCGCGCGCAAGAAGCTGCAGCGTGAAGGCCTGCTCCCGATGAAGCCGAAGCCGGTGTTCGGCGCCGCTCCCGGCGCGGAGCGGGGTGGTCCCGGCGGTCGGGGTGGCCCAGGCGGGGGTTCGCGCGGCCCTCGCTGATAGAAAATTCGCTGATCTGAATCCGATGACGCGGGCTTTGGTGCCCGCGTTGTCGTTTTTGCGTCGCCGTTTTTGCGTGGTCGTTTTTGCGTCGTCGTTTTTACATCGTCGTTTTTGCGATGCTGTTTTTTCTGTTGTTATTTTTCTGTTGTTGTTTTTTGCATTGTCGTTTTTGACCCATGCATTTTGCGGCCTGGCAGGCTACCAATAGCGCCGTAAGCCGCGCGAGTATCCGCATCGATGGCCCTTCCCGATCCATTTGCTTGGCGCCCGTGGCTGCCTGCTGCGCTGGCAGCGCTTGCGATCACGCTCTCCGGTTGCTCATTTGATCTCGGATCGTTGTCATCAACTCCGGACAGGGGCGAGCCTCCAAGAGCAGCTCCGCCTGCGAGCGGCGTGGCGGAGGCGCAGGCTTTGACGATACGCGGTGAGATGCTGGCCCGGTCGGGCAACATAAAGGAGGCACTCGCCGAGTTTGATCGCGCCCTCGACATCGACCCGAACAATGCGCAAGCGTTGTATGGCCGCGGGCTGCTCTATCAAGGCGAAAAGCAGCATCAATCGGCGATCCACGATTTCACCGCCGCGAATGGGTTGAGGCCGCAGCTCGCCGAGCCGCTGCTTGGGCGCGCCATCAGTTATCTCGCGCTGGACAAATTCAAGGAAGCCGCCCTCGATCTCGACGAGGCGGTGCAAACCGAGCCGCAGAACGGACAACTCTGGAGCACACGCGGACTCGCTTACGAGCGCCTTGGCGACAAGAGCAAGGCCGCTGAGTCATACGGCCGCGCCGTGAATCTTCGTCCCAAGGACGAGGCCGCGCGAAACGGCTTTGCGCGCGTCGGCGGCAAGCCCGGATAGCTTCTGAATTATTTCGGCAATACCGAGTGGAATACCGATTTGGCCGCCAGCAGCATCTCCTCGGCGACGCTGGTATGCGGCCGCGTCTGCGGCTGCACGGACTCGGCTCGCAGATCGAGCGGCGCCGAGGGCGCTGATCCCGTCGGAATGTCGGCTGGCGGAGACGGGCGATGCGGGTCATCGGCTACTGCCGCAGGCAATGTCTCGGTTGACGGAGTGGAGACCACGATGGCAGGCGGAAGCGGCCGGATCGGCGCAGGCGACATGACCGGCGGTGGCACCGGCGAACCCGACACGAGACCGGTCGTTTCAGGCACGCGAACCGGCTCCTTTGCGCGTGAAGCGTCGCTCGAGCCGCGCAGACGATCGATGGCGGCACGCGCCAGTTCGTTTGCGTCACGATGGTCTTCCGGCATGACAACCGCCTCAGGCTGCGGGACAGTGTTCGTCCCAGATACAACAGGCGCCACAGTCACAGCCGTGGTCGAGGGCTGACTCGGCGCGCCAACAGACCTGGCAACCGCCTTTTCGCGCGGACCCGGCTGGTGTCGGCGCTTCTCTACGGCAATGCTGGCGCTGTCCGCCGGCTTCTCGGCGGATTTTTCCACCGGCTTTTCGAGCACGGCCGGCTTTTCGACGACCGCCGGCTTTTCGACGACGGCCGGTTTTTCGCCTGCCGTCTTTTCAAGCATGCCCTTTTCAGAGATGCCTCGCGCCTTTACCCCGGACTCGCGGATGTTGCCGGTAACCGCGGCAGCCTCGGACGGCTTCGCATCGGTTCTGATATCGGCATTCTTCGGCTCGGCTGTGGACGCCGTGGCGGATACCGGCGCGTTCGCGGCGGGTTTGGTGGCAATGTAGTGATTGACGATGTAGGCCCCGATGATGGTCGCAACCACCGACGGCAATATGTCCAAACCAAATTTGAAAACGTGTTTCAGCATGCGCTCGGCCACTCCCCGCGACGTTTAGTTGCGGACAGTTTGAGGCGCATTGAGGGACCAACTGCGACAGATCGGTGGCAACCCCCGTAAATGGCCGGGTTATGGTTTCAGTTCGACTTCCAGGAAAATGATTTCGTCCGGGCTCTCGTTGAGCACGTCATGTTCGACTCCGGCTTTCCGGAAGTAGGATTTTCCCAAGCCAAGCTGCGCCTTGGAACGTTCGCCGTTCGGCGCCACAATGGTCATTTCGCCGGAAGTCACCGGAACGATCACGTAATCCATCTGATGGACGTGATGTCCGGTGGCGCTCCCCGGCGCCAACCGCCACTCGGTGACGCGGACCTCCGGAGTATCGACCTGAATCTCCGATTTGGCGCTCATCGTCTTCGCTGGTCTCCAGATCTCGGGGATGCGGACTCTTGAAAGGATACAGCACTCAACGCAACCTGAGAACAGGCATGCACTCAACGGCCGTTTCATCGACCCTTTGAGGCTGCGATGAACTTTCGGGCTGTTTCCATCGCGCCGTAATTATCCAGATTATCGTGGCCGCCTTCGGGAAACCTCACGAATTGTTTCGGCTCATTGGCGAGGGCAAACAATTGCTCGCCAAAGCTCAAGGCAATGACGGAATCCTTTGCACCGTGCATGATAAGAACGGGAGCGGTGATGCGCGCTACGCGCTGGTCGGACCGAAACGGATCCCTCGTCAGCCAGCGCGCCGGCATGATTCGGAAAACCGTCGCCGCGATGTCGGCGATCGACGTATAGGGCGCTTCCAGGATGACCTCGCCGACGGGATGATCGGCCGCCACTGCGACAGCCACACCGCTGCCCAGCGAAAAGCCCCAGACCACAATGCGATCGGCCGCGTACCGTGCCGCGGTGAAGCCGTAGGCCGCCGCGGCATCCAAGAGCAGTCCCTGCTCGCTCGGCCTTCCACTGGAGCCGGCATAACCGCGAAACGACAAGGCAACGAGCCCGGTGCCATCCGAGGTGATCGCTCGCAGCCGCGCAACGAGCCCGGCCAAATAATCTCCGTTACCATGAAAATAGAGTACGACCTGGTGCCCCGGTTCTGCCGGGACATGCCAGACGATGACACTCTCGCCATCGGCCGTGCTTAGAATGTGCTCTTCAGCTTCAGGAAAACCCGCGGCGTCGGGCGCGGTGCGCAGCTTTTGCGGAATCGGAAAAATATACGACCGTTGCGTAAAAAACAGGACGACAAGACCAACGAGATAGCCGATCGATATGAGAGCGATGAGCCATTTGACGATGGTCATAATGCCTCGTAATCGGCGTCACATCCCCTTAACGATGTTCTCGGTCATCTTCTTGGCGTCGCCGAGCAACATCATGGTGTTGTCGCGATAGAACAGGGGGTTGTCGATTCCGGCGTAACCCGAGGCCAGCGAGCGCTTGATGAACATCACGGTGCCGGCCTTCCAGACCTGCAGCACCGGCATGCCGTAGATCGGCGATTTCGGATCGTTCTCGGCTGCGGGGTTGGTGACGTCGTTGGCGCCGATCACGAACGCGACATCGGCCTGAGAGAATTCCGAGTTGATGTCCTCGAGTTCGAACACCTCATCATAGGGCACGTTGGCTTCCGCGAGCAGCACATTCATATGGCCGGGCATGCGGCCGGCGACTGGATGAATCGCGTACTTCACCTCGACGCCTTCCTTTTTAAGATTGTCAGCCATCTCACGCAACGCGTGCTGCGCCTGGGCCACGGCCATTCCATAGCCGGGCACGATAATGACTTTCTGCGCGTTCTTCATGATAAACGAGGCATCGTCGGCAGACCCGAGTTTCACCGGACGCGCTTCCGCCCCCGGCCCGGTTGCCGCCGCGGTCTCACCGCCGAAGCCTCCAAGGATCACCGAAATGAACGAGCGGTTCATGGCGTGGCACATGATGTAGGACAGGATCGCGCCGGAGGAGCCGACCAGCGCGCCAGTGATGATCAGCGCCGAGTTGCCGAGCGTAAAGCCGATGCCGGCGGCGGCCCAACCCGAATATGAATTCAGCATCGAGATCACGACCGGCATGTCGGCGCCGCCGATCGGAATGATCAGCAGCGCTCCGAGCACCAGCGCCAGCACGGTGATCAGCCAAAAATCGAGCGCGCCGCCGGTTAACACCAGGCGCACGACAAACAACAGCAGCGCAAGGCCGAGAACGATGTTGATGATATGCCGCGCCGGCAGAATGATCGGCGCGCCGCTCATGCGTCCTGACAGCTTCGCGAACGCTATTACGGATCCCGTGAAGGTCAGCGCGCCAATGGCGACGCCGAGCGACATTTCAACAAGGCTCTGCGCATGAATGTGGCCTGGCGTACCGATGTCGAACGCCTCAGGCGCGTAGAACGCACCGGCTGCGACCAGCACCGCGGCCATGCCGACCAGCGAGTGGAACGCGGCCACCAGTTCCGGCATCGACGTCATCGGCACGCGCCGCGCGATCAAGGCGCCGATCGAGCCGCCCATCGCTACTCCCAGGACAACCAGCACCCAACCGATGCCGTCGGCAGGCGGATGGGCGGCAAGCGTTGTCGCCACCGCGATAGCCATGCCGATCATGCCGAAGAAGTTGCCCTGCCGGGATGACGCCGGGCTCGACAGCCCGCGCAGCGAAAGAATGAACAGTACCCCGGCGACAAGATACAAGACCGCAGCAAGATTGGCGTTCATCGACGAACCCCCTCTTCTGTCATCAACCGCGAAAGCGGATAATCCAGTAATCCGAAATCGTCGTGAATGGAGAAACGGTCACAGCGTACTGGATGCGCGGTTTTCGCCGGGCACGACGACGTCCTGTTCTGGAGCATCACGCTGCTCATCTGGCTCTCTTCTTGTACATGCCCAGCATGCGCTGAGTGACCAGGAAACCGCCGAAAATATTCACGCAGGCAAAGGTCAGCGCGACGAAGCCGAAGCCGCGCGCCCACGCCCCGCCGCTGCCGACCATTGCGACCCCTACCGCGAGCAGCGCGCCGACGACGATCACCGACGAGATCGCGTTGGTCACCGACATCAGAGGGGTGTGCAGGGCCGGCGTCACCGACCATACGACGAAGTAGCCGACGAACACGGCGAGAACGAAAATTGATAGCCGGAACACGAAGGGATCGACGGTCTGCGCGATATGATCCATGGCGGCTCTCCTCAGGTCTTCGGCTGAAAGTTCGGATGAATGACGGCGCCGTCCCTGGTCAGCGCGGTGGACTTGACCAGTTCGTCGTCCCATTTCACCGCAAGCGACTTGGTGGTTTTATCGATCAGCGTCTCGATGAAGGAAAACAGGTTGCGCGCATAGAGGCTCGAGGCCGAGGCCGCGACACGGCCAGCCACGTTGGTGAAGCCTACGATCTTGATGCCGCCAACATCGGCGACTTCGCCGGGACTGGCGCCCTCGACGTTGCCGCCGCGCTCGACCGCGAGATCGACCAGCACCGAGCCCGGCTTCATCGATCTCACCATTTCAGCGGTGACGAGGCGCGGCGCGGGCCGACCCGGAATCAACGCGGTGGTAATGATGATGTCCTGCTTCTTGATGTGCTCGGCCGTAAGAGCCGCCTGCTTGGCCTGATACTCTTTCGACATTTCCTTGGCGTAGCCGCCGGCGGTTTCGGCCTGCTTGAACTCTTCGTCCTCGACCGCAAGAAACTTGGCGCCGAGACTTTCGACTTGCTCCTTGACCGCGGGCCGCACATCGGTCGCGGTGACGACGGCGCCAAGCCGCCGCGCAGTCGCGATTGCCTGCAGGCCGGCGACGCCGACGCCCATCACGAACACTTTGGCCGCCGGGATGGTGCCCGCCGCGGTCATCATCATGGGAAAAGCCCGCCCAAACGCTTCCGCCGCCTCGATCACCGCGCGGTAGCCCGCCAAATTGGCTTGGCTTGACAACACGTCCATCACCTGCGCGCGGGTGATACGTGGCATTAATTCCATCGCAAACGCCGCTATGCCTGCCTCGGCCATCGCTTGCAGCGCCGCTTCGTTGCCGTAAGGGTCCATGATGGCGATAACCAGGGCGCCGCGCTTGTAGCTGGCAAGTTCAGAAGGCTCAGGCCGCTTCACCTTGATGATGATGTCGGCATCCCTCAGTGCATCGGCGCTGACGCTGGCGCCGGCCGCGGTGAATTCCGAATCCGGCAAGCCGGACTTGATGCCCGCGCCGGGCTCGATTGCGATGTCGACGCCGAGAGCCTTGAATTTCTTCACAGTATCTGGCGACGCCGCGACCCGCGGTTCGGAGGGATCGATTTCCCTGGCAACGGCAATCTTCATAAGCCCTCCGGCGGCGCGAGTGCACGCGGGCAGCCGCCGGGCGGCGGCCCAACTAACGATCGATCAGGTCAAAAAAATCGCCATCATCGCGAGAATGACGATGACAGCGGCCGTGCCATATTTCACCAGCATGATGAAGCCATCGTAGGTCTGCTCATGGGCCGCATAATCGTTGCCCTCGGCTGTCGTGTAGGCCACCTCGTTATGCTCCGCCATCAGTGTCTCCGGTCCATGTTCGGGTCTGCCGTGGAATTACCGCAATCCATCCGAGAGAGCAACGGCGATGGGCCTTTTTGCCCCAGCCAGAGCAGCTCGCGCCTCAGGACATGGCTTCCAGCTCGTCGATCATGCCCGCGATCACCGACAGGCCGCCTTCCCAGAATTTTGGATCCTTGGCGTCCAGCCCGAACGGCTTGAGCAGCTCGCAATAATGCTTGGTGCCGCCGGCCGCCAGCATCGCCAGATAGCGGTCGGCGAATCCGGTCTGGGCATTTTCATAAACCGCGTAGAGCGAATTTACCAAACAATCACCGAACGCATAGGCGTAGACGTAAAACGGCGAATGAATGAAATGCGGGATATACATCCAGAAATTCTCGTATCCCGGACGGATGTCGATCGCGGGTCCAAGGCTCTCGCCCTGCACGCTAAGCCAGATTTCGCCGATGCGCTCGGCCGTCAATTCGCCCTTGCGCCGTTCAGTGTGGATGGCGCGCTCAAACGTATAGAACGCGATCTGTCGGACCACCGTGTTGATCATGTCCTCGACTTTGCCGGCAAGCAGCGCCTGGCGCTGCTTGCCGCTCCTGGTCTGTGCCAATAGCCGCTTGAAGGTCAGCATCTCGCCGAACACGCTGGCGGTCTCGGCGAGCGTGAGCGGGGTCGGCGCCATTAACGCGCCGTTCTTGGCGGCGAGCACCTGATGCACGCCATGACCGAGTTCATGGGCGAGCGTCATCACGTCGCGCGGCTTACCCTGGTAGTTCAGCAGCACGTAAGGGTGCGCCGAGGGTGTGGTCGGGTGCGAGAAGGCGCCGGGGGCCTTGCCTGGCCGGACGGGCGCATCGATCCAGCGATCGGTGAAAAATCGCTCGGCTATGCCTGCCATCTCGGGCGAAAATCCGCGATAGGCCGTCAGCACCATGTTCCTGGCGTCTGGCCAGCCGATGCTGGCGGTGGCGGCAAACGGCAGCGGCGCGTTGCGATCCCAGTGCGCCAGTTTCTTCTTTTTAAACCAGCGTGCCTTCAATTGGTAATAGCGATGCGACAGCCGGGGATAGGCGGCGCGAACCGAAGCAACCAGCGCATCGACGACTTCGCGCTCCACCCGGTTATTGAGGTGGCGCGAATCTGCCACATCCTGGAATCCGCGCCAGCGATCGGAAATCTCCTTGTCTTTTGCAAGCGTGTTGGTGACCAGCGCAAAGGTCCGTTCGTTGGCCTTGAAGGTTTTCGCAATCGCCTGCGCCGCCGCCCTGCGTTTTTCGCCCGCGCGATCCTGCAGCAAAGTCAGGGTCGGCTCGATCGCCAACTCCTTGCCGCCGATCTTGAAACGCAGGCCGGAGATGGTCTGTTCGAACAACCTGTTCCAGGCGGCATAACCGCTCTGGGATTTCTCGTGGAACAGTTGCTCTATCCGATCCTCGAGCTGATACGGCTTGTCCTTGCGCAGGTCCTCGATCCAAGGCCGATAATGCGCCAGTTCGGGCGTCTGCATGGCGCGGTCGATCACCGCGTCGTCGATCCGGTTGAGCTCGAGAGCGAAGAACAACAGGTGCACCGACGCATTGGTCAGCCGCTCGGAGACGTCGCCGTAGAACTTCGTGATCGCCGGATCGACGCTGTCGCCGGCATGAACCAAACCGGCATAGGAGCCAAGACGCCCGGCGACATCGTCGATCGCCTCGTAGCGCCTGATGGCTTCCGCGAGCCACTTGCCGCCATCCTCCTCCGCACTCCTTTTCGCGAGCTTGCCCTTGTAGTCGGTCTCAAACGCGGCGCATTCGCCGTCCAGCCTTGTCAGGTCGCGTGTGATTTCCGGCGCGTCGATACCAGAATAGAGATCGGCCAGGTTCCATTCCGGCAATTTGCCGGTCTTGGGCTTGGCGGAAGGTTTGATGCCGGTTCGTTTGCGTTGGGCGGCTGACTTGCGGACGGCGGATGTGGAGCGCGAGGTCATCTTGTTCGAAACCTGTCTTCAATCGAACGGTGGCGGGTGAGAATGGCAAGGTTTAAGCGGACATTAATCGGCATCGGCGAGAGT
>Ga0209474_10001320_pt1 | contig 24581 bp, 19 predicted proteins | sample GraSoiAngelo_145_FD_185902 | JGI IMG/M metagenome (GOLD analysis project Ga0209474, IMG submission 185902) | Grasslands soil microbial communities from the Angelo Coastal Reserve, California, USA - 14_1009_05_20cm (SPAdes) (version 2) | ecosystem: Environmental > Terrestrial > Soil > Grasslands...
GCTCGTCGACGAGCAGCACGATGAGGAACGCGTCGGGGTGATTCGCCGTCACGGCGTGCGCGATGTCCTGCAGGAGCACCGTCTTGCCCGCGCGCGGAGGCGACACGATCAGGCAGCGCTGCCCGAATCCGATGGGCGTGAGCAGGTCGATGATGCGCGTGCTCATGTCCGTCGCCTTGTGCTCGAGCTTGATGCGGCGCGACGGGTAGAGCGCGGTGAGGTTGTCGAAGAGGACCTTTTGCGCCGCTTCGACCGGCTCCTCGAAGTTGATCTCGTCGACCTTGAGCAGCGCGAAGTAGCGCTCGGAATCCTTCGGCTGCCGGATCTGGCCCTTCACCATGTCGCCGGTGCGCAGATTGAAGCGGCGGATCTGCGACGGAGACACGTAGATGTCGTCGGGCCCGGGCGTGAAGCTGAAATCCGGGCTGCGCAGGAAGCCGAAGCCGTCGGGCAGGACCTCGAGGACGCCTGCAGCCTCGATGAGCGTGTCGGACTTCTGGGCCTGCAGGATGTGGAAGATGAGGTCCTGCTTCCGCAGCGCGCCGGGAGCCTCGATATTGAGGTCCTTCGCCAGCTTGGCGAGCTGCAGGATCTTCATCTCCTTCAGTTCGGAGAGGTTCATCGGGATCTTCGTGGCGGCTTCAGCGGGGCACATGACTTGTGTGGTTCTGGGTCGCAGCACGCCTCACCGGCGGCGCGACGACGGTCGTGGGATTAGCGGAACGACAGCAATGTAAGGACGGCGCGCGGCGTCTGTCAAACCTTTCCTCGACGGAATGACGCCTCCCGGTACAGTCCGTCGCGGGAGGGTCGATGCCGCATCGGCGTGCAGTTTCGCTTTGCCTGTTGGTCGCCGCAGTCGCTTGTGGAGGAAGCAGCGGACCTTCGCGCCCCCCGGTCGCATCGGTCACTCTGACCGCGTCCTCGTCCGGTCCGCTTACCAGCCTCGGCGACACGCTCGTGCTGACCGCCGTCGCCCGCGACGCCAGCGGAGCACCGATTCCGGGCGTGGGCGTCGCATTCACGAGCAGCAACGCAGCCGTGGCGACCGTCACCCAGGGCGGTCTGGTCACGGCGGTCGCGAACGGAGTAACGACGATCCACGCCGGTGCCGAAGGAAAAGAGGCGACCATCGACGTGACGGTGGCGCAGGTCGTCGCGCAGGTCCTCGTGACGCCAGGGTCGATCCGCGTGCCGGCGGGCGAAACGCCTCTCTTTCGCGCCTCGGCCGTCGACGCGCGGAATCATCCTGTCTCCGGCGCCGCGGCGCCCGTGTGGACGACGACCGACGCAGCCGTGGCCACGATCGGAGCAGACGGGCGCGCGACCGTTTCCTCCGCGGCGGCTGATGGAGCGGCCGCAACCGCCATCGCGACCGTAGGGACCGTGTCGTCGACGTCTGGCGGTGTGATGACGGTGGACTCCACTGCCGTCTACGTCGAGACGATCACCGTCACGCCGGAGGGTCCCATTTCGTTCTCGAAGCTGAACGACACGGCGCAGCTGTCGGCCACGGCGACGAACCCGCGGCAGGGCGACGTCACGTCTAACGTCACCTTCACCTGGTCGAGCAGCTCGGCGGCCGTCGCGGGCGTTTCGAGCGCCGGCCTCGTGACGGCGCTGGCGAATGGAAGCGGCACCGTGAGCGCGACTTCGAACGGCGTGAGCGGTTCGGTGGCGGTCAACGTGGCGCAGGTCGTGGCGAGCGTGACGGTCGCTACGTCGGGCGGCGCATCGAGCGCGTCGCTGGCCAGTCTGGGCCAGGCCGTATCGCTCGTCGCCACGGCGTTCGACCCCGGCGGCAGCGCCGTCTCCGGAGCGACGTTCAACTGGTCGAGCGATGCGACGTCCGTGGCGTCGGTGTCCTCGTCCGGCGTGGTCACCGCGGTTGCAAACGGCACCGCGCACATCACGGCGCGGGCGACCTCGAACCAGGTACCGAGCCCGGCGCTCACGGTCACGGTACAGCAGGTAGTCACATCAGTGGCAGTACTACCCGCGACGGCTTCAATCCCGCGCTGCACCATGCAGCAATTCAGCGCTACGCCGAGAGACGCTCGCGGCAACACGGTCGTCGGAGCACCCGCTGCTACTTGGGCGAGTGCGAATCCGTCCATTGCGACGATGAACGGAAACTTCGCCACCGGGGTAAGTACCGGCGGACCCGTGGCCATCCAGGCCACTGTATCCGGCGTAACCGGCTCGGCGCAGTTGACCGTGAACGCTTCCCCAATCGTGTTGAACTGGCCGGGCGCGTTCGTGAACGTCACGACCTGCGTTGGCCAAACGATCGTGTGGCGCAACACGGACACCGTCTACTCGCACACCGCGACAGGCACGAGCGGACCGCCGACGACAGGGGACATCCAGCCGGGGATGAGCTCGGTCCCGCAGAGTTTTCCGGCCCCTGGGACGTATCCGTATCAATGCGATTACCACCCCAGCGAGACGGGCACCGTCACCATTCGATGAGCGCGCAGAACAGCCCGCGCCGCTGACGGGCCTTTGTTACATTCGCGCCGCGATGAGCGTCGCCGAACGCGCCGACGAGCTGCGCAAGCAGCTCCGCGAGGCCAACTACCGCTATTACGTCCTCGACACGCCGACGATCTCGGACGCCGAGTACGACCGCCTCTTCCGCGAGCTGTCCGAACTGGAGGCGGCAAATCCGGAGCTCCGCACGCCCGATTCGCCCACCCAGCGCGTGGGAGCGCAGCCGAGCGACAAGTTCGCGAAGGTGCAGCACCGCCGGCCGATGATGTCGCTCGCGAACGTCATGAGCGAGGAGGAGCTGGTCGAGTTCGATGCACGCGTCCACAGGCTCCTCGGAGACGACCCGGTCACATACGTATTCGAGCCCAAGCTCGACGGCCTTGCCGTCACGCTGACGTACGAGCGCGGGCGCCTCGTCCAGGGCGCGACGCGCGGCGATGGGCAGTTCGGCGAGGACGTGACTGCGAATCTGCGCACCATCAAGTCGGTGCCGCTCCAGCTCGAGCACGGCGCGCCGTCAATCCTCGAAGCGCGCGGCGAGGTGTTCATCCGCAAGGCCGACTTCGCGAAGCTGAACGCGGAGCGCGAGGTGGCCGGCGAGCCGACGTTCGTGAACCCGCGCAACTCGGCGGCCGGGTCGCTGCGGCAGCTCGATCCGCGCGAGACCGCCAAGCGGCCGCTGTCGATCTTCTTCTACGACGTCGGTGACACCGGCGAGCTGCGCTTCACGTCCCACTGGCAGAAGCTGCAGAAGCTGAAGGATCTGGGCCTGCGCACCAATCCCGAGAACAAGCTGGCCCATTCGCTCGACGAGGTTCGCGCCTTCTACGCTGACCTTTTACAGCGGCGTCACGACGTCGCGTACGAGATCGACGGAACGGTCGTGAAGGTGGACAGCGAGGACCAGCGGCGCCGCCTCGGTTCCGTCTCGCGCACGCCCCGTTGGGCGGTCGCGTACAAATTCCCGGCCGAAGAAGAGGCGACGACGGTCGAGGATATCCAGGTGAGCGTGGGCCGGACGGGAGCGCTGACCCCGGTGGCGTTCCTCACGCCTGTTCACGTCGGCGGAGTCACGGTGTCGCGCGCCACGCTGCACAACGAAGAGGAGGTCCGCAGGAAGGACGTACGCAAGGGCGACCGCGTGTTCCTGCGGCGCGCCGGCGACGTCATCCCGGAGATCGTCCGCGTCATCGTCGAGGCGCGTCCGCCCGGAGGTCTTCCGGAATTCCAGATGCCCACCCACTGCCCGGCGTGCGGCGCCGAGGTCTACCGGGAAGGCGCGATCACGCGCTGCACCAATCTTTCCTGCCCGGCGCAGCTGCACGGGCGCCTCCGCCATTTCGCCTCGCGCGCCGCCATGGACATCGAAGGCCTCGGCGATCAGACGTGCACCCAGCTCGTCGAGCGCGGGCTCGTGAAGACGCCGGCGGACCTGTATGCGCTTTCGCGCGAGCAGTGGCTCGGGCTCGAAAGAATGGGCGACAAGTCGGTCGACAATCTCCTCGCGGCGCTGGAGCGCAGCAAGCAGACGTCGCTGAGGCGGTTCATCTATGCGCTCGGCATCCGGCTGGTTGGCGAGGCGACGGCGCGCGCTCTCGCGCTGCAGTTCCACAATGTCGAGCGGTTCATGGATGCGACGCTCGACGAGCTGCAGGCGGTGCGCGACGTCGGTCCCGAGGTGGCGCAGCAGATCTCCGAGTTCACGCACACGGCGGAGAACCGCGAGGCAGTGAAGCGCCTGCTGGATGCCGGCATTCGCCCGGCGCCCGAGGCGGTGGATGCGCAGGGTCCGTTCGCCGGGAAGACCGTTGTCCTCACAGGGTCGCTGACGGGATACTCGCGGGAGCAGGCGAAGGCGGAGATCGAGCGTCGAGGAGGACGCGTCTCGGGATCCGTGAGCCGCAAGACGGATCTGATCGTGGCCGGCGACGACGCCGGGAGCAAGCTGAAGAAGGCCGCCGAGCTCGGCGTCCGCGTCGTGGACGAGGCGGCATTTCGTGCCCTGCTAGAGGAGGGACACGCATGAGCGACGAACGCGACCGACGCTTTACCGATAGACCTCGATGGTGGCGAAAGGAAAGACGCCCGGCGGACCGCCAACAGGTGAAGACGATCCGCCGACGATGACCGCGCCGCCGCCCGCGCGGAGGAAGGCCACGTGGCTTTCTCGCGCCGTCCCCATCGCGCCGGTCTCCGAAAAGGACCCGGTCTGCGGGTCGCGCAACTCCGCCGCGGACGTCAGGGAAGCGCTCGCGCCGATACCGCCCGCGACGAGCACGCGCCCGTTGGGGAGCAGGGTAGCGGTGTGGCGCGCTCGCGCCGTCGCCATGTCCCCGCTCGGCGAGAACAGGTCGGTCTTTGGATCGTACAGCTCGGTGCTCGCTCGCGGAACAGGGACCGTTGCCAACCCGCCGGCGTATCCCCCGATGAGCAAGACCGTTCCGTCCGCGAGGAGCGTCGCGCTGTGCGAGTAGCGGGCCAGTGGAGCTCCGAAAGTGAGAGTGAACGTGCCGCTCTGCGGGTCATACAGCTCCGCGCTCGGCACGGCTTCCTGACCGTTGTCGGTCCCACCAGTCACGAGGACCCTTCCGTCGGGAAGCCGTGTCGCCGTGTGTTGGATCCGGCGGACGACCATGCTGCCTGTCGGCGTGAACGTGCCGCGCGCCGGATCGTAGAGCTCGGCCGTCGCGGTCGAGACGGGCATCCCGAAGCTGCAGTCCCTTCCTCCAGCGATGAGCACCTTGCCGTTCGCGAGCAGCGTGGCGGTATGCCCGCACCGCGCGAGCGTCATGTTTCCAGTGGCCGAGAAGGTGCCGGCCGGTGGGAACGTCGTCGATGCGTCATACAGCTCGGCACTCGTATCGCCCGAGCCGCCGGCGACGAGGACGCGGCCGTCGGGCAACAAAGTCGCGCTACAGTCTGCCCGCCCTTTCGTCATCGGGCCGGGGGGCGCAAGGGCCGTCCCTTCGGGGTCGGGGTTCAGGAGCTCGGCTTGATTGGCCTCGAGCGCCGCGGGGTCCATTCCGCACGTGATCAGGACAAGTCCCGATCTGAGTACCGTGCTCGTATGACCGCTGCGGGGAAACCGCAGGGTCAACAGGGTCGGCTTGAACATTCCGACGATGACTTTGGCCGAGGCTCGTACGATGTCTCCCCCCGTCCCGGTCACGCTCAGGTTGAAAATCGTCGTCGCCTGCAGCGGCGGTGTGCTGACCGAGAAATCTGAAAGGACCGGACCGATGCCATTGTCGAGCTGCCCCTGTCCGCCGAACGTGCCGTTCAACGTCGACGTCTCTCCGATCGCGACGTGCGATGGGACAGCGGTGAAACGCGTAATCGTGGGTTGTTGCGGCGGCACCGGGTGGTCGTCTCCGCCTCCACAGGCGAGAGATGCAGCGGTTGCGACGGCAGCAACCAATGAGGCGATCGGTCTATCGATGTACATCCAGCCCTCCAGACGCCTCCTTGCGATACACACTTACAAGCAGGGTCTTGTCAAATGGATCTGGATGCAGCCTGATGAGGTGACGAAAGAGCAAACACGCGGCGCGGTTCAGTACTTCGGTTTGCGAGCGCTCCTGGAGAAGACCTCACTCGCGGAGACAGGCTCATGAGCGACCGCATTCGCGCCGAGATCGTTGTCAGAGGCCGCGTTCAGGGCGTGTTCTTTCGCGCGAGCGCGCAGCAGGAAGCGCTCGCGCTGGGGCTTACCGGGGAGATCCGCAACCTCCCCGATGGTGCCGTCGAGGCGGTCGTGGAAGGAGAGGGCCGGGCCGTGGACGACTTCGCCGCCTGGTGCAAGCGGGGTCCGCCGTCCGCGCGCGTCGAGGATGTGAAGGTGAAGATCGGCTCCTGCCGCGAAGAGTTCCGCACGTTCACGATCGCGCGCTGATCCGTGCGCGGCGGCCGCGTCCTGGCCGTCACCGGCCCGTGCGTCGGCGGACCCGACGCGGGTGCAGTCGCATGGCTGGCCGCGGCGATCCGCGCGAAGGCGACGGCGAGTACGACGCAATTCGCCTGACACGCCGAATACGCGCCTCGCGAGGCGGCCGCCCGCAGAAGCCTTGACCGCCGCAGCGCGCCGCTCTAGACGAAGCCGCCATGCAGCTGCCCGTCCTCGAACGCCTCATCCTCGGCGCGCAGAAGCCGTCGCGCTACGCGGGCGGCGAGCTGAATGCCGTCCACAAGCGCTTCGACCGCGTGGCGCTGAAGTGGGGCCTCGCATTCCCCGACACGTACGAAGTCGGGATGAGCAATGTCGGTTTCCGATTGCTGTACCACGCGCTGAACGAGCGGCCCGACGTCGCGTGCGAGCGCTTCTTCATGCCTTGGCCCGACATGGAATCGGCGCTGCGCGCGGAGCGGCTGCCGCTCTTCTCGATCGAGAGCCGCGCGCCGGCATCGGCGTTCGACGTGCTCGGATTCACGCTTCAGTTCGAGCTTTGCTACACGACGGTGCTCGCGATGCTCGAACTGGGAGGCGTGCCGCTCTTCTCGCGCGAGCGCCGCCGCGACGACCCGCTCGTGCTGGGTGGCGGGCCGTGCGCGTACAACCCGGAGCCGGTCGCCGACTTCTTCGATGCGTTCGTCGTAGGAGAGGGCGAAGAAGCGATCCACGAGATCAGCGACGTCGTCGCCGAATGGAAGCGTTCGTGCGCCGGCCGCGAGGACCTCCTGTGGCACCTCGCCGAGATCCCGGGCGTGTACGTCCCGTCGCTCTTCAGGCCACGCTACGGAGCCGACGGGACGATCGAGGCGATCGAGCCGCTCAAGCCGGGGTACGAGACGGTCGTCCGGCGCATCGTTCCCGACTTGAACCTCGTGCCGCAGGCGGAGAAGCCGATCGTACCGTTCATGCAGGCTGTGCACGACCGACTGCCGCTGGAGATCCAGCGGGGCTGCACGCGCGGGTGCCGCTTCTGCCAGGTCGGGATGATCACGCGGCCGACGCGGCAGCGCGATCCCAACCAGGTCCGCCGCATCGCCGAAGTGGGGCTGGAGGCGACTGGCTACGAGGAAGTCGGGTTCCTCAGCCTTTCCGCGGGCGACTACTCCTGCATCAACGGCGTGCTCGAGGACTTCTTCGACGAGTTCGGACCGGAGAACGTCGGCATCTCGTTGCCGAGCTTGCGCACGGAGACGATGAACGCGCGCCTCGCCGAGCAGATCGCGCGCGTGCGCAAGAGCGGCTTCACCGTCGCCCCGGAGGCCGCTACCGAGCGGATGCGGCGCGTGATCAACAAGGGCAACGCCGAGAAGGACCTGCTCCACGCCGTCGACACGATCTTCGAGGCGGGCTGGGAGCTGGTGAAGTTCTACTTCATGATCGGGCTGCCGACGGAGCGTGACGAGGACGTGCGCGCCATCGTGCAGCTCTGCGCGGAAGCGCTTCGGCGCGGCAAGAAGCTCCAACCGCGCGCCGAGATCAACGTGGGCGTGTCGACCTTCTGCCCCAAGCCGTTCACGCCATTCCAGTGGGACCCGATGATCCCGCTTCCCGAAACGAATCGGAAGCACGGCCTGTTGCGCGACGAGCTGCGCAAGCTCGGCCGCGGCTATCGGGATCTGCACGTCAAGCCGCACGATGCGCGTCAGGGAGCGCTGGAAGGAGCACTGGCGCTCGGCGACCGGCGTCTCTCGACGGCGGTGCTGCACGCGTACCGCGCCGGGCAGCGCCTCGACGGCTGGACCGAGCACTTCCACCTCCAGACGTGGCAGGAGGCGTTCGCGCGCGCCGAGGCGGAGCACGGCGTCGGACTGTCCTTCTTCGCTCACCGCGAGAAGGGCAAGGACGAAGTGCTGCCCTTCGATCACATCGATTGCGAAGTGACCAAGCCGTACCTGTGGAAGGAGCGGATGGCGTGCCTTAAACAAAGCGCGACGCACGATTGCGCCTACGGCGACGAGCGCTGCACCGCGTGCGGCGCGTGCGATTACGAGGTGGTGGACACCATCGTTTACCACCCCGAGGACTACAAGCTGCAGCGCCGCTCGCCGGTCCCGGAGGCCCCGGAAGGTCGCACGACGCTTCGACTCCGGTACGCGAAAGAGGGGTGCGCCGTCGCGCTCAGCCATCTCGAGACCATGACGGCGCTCCTGCGAACGTTCCGCCGGGCGAAGCTGTCCATCCCGCACACGCAGGGATTCCATCCCAAGCCGCGCGTGAGCTTCGGCCCCGCGTGCCCAGTCGGGACGGAGAGCCAGGCGGAGTACCTCGACCTGGAGCTGCACGGCAGCCCCGACGCAGCGGACGTCGCCGAGCGCATCCGCCGCGAGCTTCCCGAGGGGTTCCGCCTGCTCTCGTGCGATCGCGTCGACGGCACGTCCGAATCGCTGAGCAGGATCATCCGCGCCATCGAGTACCGCGTGCAGCTCCCGGACGGCGCTCCGGATGCGGCGCAGCGCCTGGCCGAGTTCGCGGCCCGGGCTGACGCGGCGGTCCTGCGCGAGCGCGAAGGTAAGACCCCGGTGCGCATCGATTTAAAGGCCGCGGTGCAGTCGCTGGAAGCGGCGACCTCGCGTGAGCTCCGCTTCACACTCCGCGCCGGCGAGAATCACGCCACCGCCCGGCCATCCGAGCTTCTCTCGACGCTGTTCGGCGCTGAGTGGGTGAAGCCCGGCCTCGCCCGCATCGTCCGCGAGAACGTCATCTTCGGCACGCCCGCCGCCGGAGAGGCATCTCCACCGCGCGAGGACTTTGCATAGGCGCTGCGCCTACAATGAGCGCGTGCAGTCGCGGACGATCACGCAGACAGCCGAGCGGCGTACGCCGCGGCGCGGTGAGGCGCCGTATCTGTTCGTGGTGTTGCGATGCGACGCGCCGCTCGAAGCGACCTGGCGAGTGTCGTTGGCGCATTCGGACACCATGGTGCTCGGTCGAACCGATCGGCACGAGCTGTCGCGCGACGGTCGATCCGTCCGGCTCGGTATCCCGGATCCAAGGATGTCCGGCGCACACGCGCTGCTGCAGCGCGTGCTGGGCGAGTGGATCGTGGAAGACACCGGGTCGAAGAACGGCACGCTGCTCGACGGCCGCCGGATCGATCGCTCTCCGCTGCACGACGGCGCGGTGCTGGAGCTCGGCCAGACGCTCGCGCTTTTCCGTTCGTCGTTGCCGGAAGACCCTGCCGGTCTGCTCGACAGCGAGGCGCTCCACGCAACACCGCTCGCGCTGCGGACGCTTTCACCGGCGCTCAACGTCGAATACGAGCGCGTCACGCTCGTCGCCCGCTCAGCCGTTCCCGTCCTGCTGCGCGGCGAGACCGGGACTGGGAAAGAAATCGTCGCGCGCGCCATCCATGAGGCGTCCGCGCGTAAGGGCGCGTTCGTCGCGGTGAACTGCGGCGCTCTTCCGGCGACTCTTGTCGAATCGGAGTTGTTCGGATTCCGGAAGGGCGCCTTCTCCGGTGCCACGGAGGATCGCCTCGGCCTGGTGCGGAGCGCCGACGGCGGCACGCTGTTCCTGGACGAGATCGGCGACCTGCCTGTGTCCGCGCAGGCGGCGCTGTTGCGCGTGCTACAGGAGGAGGAGGTCCATCCAATCGGAGCGACGAAGCCGCTCCACGTCGACCTGCGCGTGCTCGCCGCGACGCACCGCAACCTCGAGGCGCTGGCGGCGGAGGAGAAGTTCCGCACGGATCTGCTCGCGCGGCTCTACGGATACACGTTGCGCCTCCCGGCTCTGCGCGATCGGCGCGAAGACTTCGGCCTGCTCGTCGGAACGTTACTTCGCATGCTCGTCCGCGACGCTACGAAAGTCAGCTTCACCGCGGACGCAGCCCGCGCCCTTCTCATGCACGACTGGCCGCTGAACGTGCGCGAGTTGGAGAAATGTCTCGCGGCCGCGGTGGCGCTCGCGACGGATGGACGCATCGAGCTCCAGCACTTGCCGGAGTCGGTTCGCTCGCCGCAGCGGAAGCAGGAGCAGGGCGCTTCATCGCCCCCCGCTCACCTGTCCGATCAGGATCGCCAGCATCGCGACGAGCTGATCGAGCATCTGCGGCAGCAGGGCGGAAACATCACCGCCGCCGCGAAAGCGATGGGGAAACCGCGCACGCAGGTGCAGCGCTGGATCCGGCGCTGGAACATCGACCCGCTGTCATTCCGCCGCTGAGCCCCTGCACCGGCGTGTGGCGCCGCTGCGGCGCCTCACGCTCGCGGACCCGGAAATCGCCTCTCCCGCTGGTAATCGGCTTTTGGCGACTGGCACGCCGGCTGCTCTGAGGCTGCGGCAAGGGAGGCTAAATCCATGAAGAGAATCCGTGAATGGGGATTTCCGATCGCTCTGGTCCTGGGATGGGTCATCGCGTCCGCGTACACCGTCTCCGCGCTGGTCGAAGCGAACGCGCAGCACCAGGTCGTCACGACCGCGTCCGCTGCGCGGACCTGAGAACCGCACCCGAACCCCGCCGGGCGACAACCTGATCCGCGCGGGCTGTCGCCCCCACGTCGCAGGGGTGGGGAAGCGGCTGACCCGTCGACAAAGCGGCAATCCAGGCACGTTTGCTTGCTGCGCCCGATACCGGGTGCTAGCCTCGCATGAGTCGCTCGGGATTTTCCGGTGCCCGGGCGCGTTTCTGGGGAGCAGACCGGCTGCGGGGTCTGACGGCGCGCGAGGCGCGCCACCCGGCGGCTCGGAGGCAGGAACGGGTGTCCGTCCAGGCTTCTCCATTCGCTTTCGCGTGCGGGCGTCTCGACGCCCCGCCGCATTCGCCCGCAACGTGCGCCGACGCGCACGCGGGCCCGTCACAAGGATCCTTCGATGTCCAACATCTTGGTGATCAACGCCTCGGGTCAGGAGACCCGCGTGGCGCTGATCGAGCAGGGGACAATTTCTGAGTACTACCTGGAGCGGAAGAACGAAAAAGGGATAGTCGGCAACATCTACAAAGGAAAGGTAGTCCGGGTCCTCCCCGGGATGCAGGCCGCGTTCGTCGACATCGGCCTGGACAAGGCGGCGTTCCTCTACGTCGCCGACATCGTTTCCGATCCCAGCTTTCCGGGCTTTTCCGAAGAGATCGAGATCCAGGCGGGCGCCACGGAAGGCGATCCGCTGGACATCGACGACGTCGTGGAGCCCGTCGAGGATGCCGGCCTGAACGCCGGGTCGAGCGACGCCGCGCCCGCGACCTCATCCACACCGGAGCCGGCGGCGTCAGCCACTGCGCAGCCTGAATCGGCGCAAGCGGCCGCCGTATCCGCCGCAGAGACGCTGGCGCCTGTCGAGTTGGCGGAACAAACGGCGGTCGCGACTGGTGAACCTCAGGCTCCTCCCGAGTCCCCCGTCGGCACCATCGTTCCTTCGGAGCGCGAGCCGGAGCAGCCTTCGACCGAAGCAGCGGCAGGCGTTCCAAGCGACGACGTCGTCCACCTCTCGCCGGAGGACGCGCTGGACGACGACGAGGAAGAGGAAGACGACGAGGACCTCGATGAAGGCGATGCGGCGCACGCCGCAGCGGAGGCTGCGATTGCGGCGGAGCAGGCCACCTCGAGCGAATCGTCCGCTGCCGTCGCACCGGCAGAGGTGGCGCCGGCGGCGCAGGCCGCTCCGGCACAGACGCCGGTGGAAGGAAAAATCGGAGTTCCCGCCGAACAGCGGCCGGCCGCGCGCGAGCGCCGCGGGCGCCGCCGCGGAGGCCGCGGCCGCCGCCGTGGCGGCGTGGGGAAGCCAGGCGAGGATCGCGCTCCGGCGCCGGAGCAGCGCCAGCACCAAGCGCGCGATCGTCAGAGCGAGCGCAAGGGCAACAACGGGCACGCGCACGGCAAGCGCGCGCAGATCCAGGACATCATCAAGGAGGGCGACGAGGTCATCGTCCAGGTGGTGAAGGACCCGATCGGCTCCAAGGGAGCGCGCATCACCTGCCACATCTCCCTCCCGGGTCGGCACCTGGTGTTCATGCCGACCGTCGACCACGTCGGCATCTCGCGCCGCATCGAGAACGAAAAGGAGCGGCGGCGGCTGCGCGATCTCGTCGACCGCTTCCGCCCGCCCGGCACGGGGTTCATCGTGCGCACGGTCGCGGAGAACGAGCCGGAGGAAAAGCTCACCGCGGACATCAAGTTCCTGCTCGGCCTGTGGAACGAGGTGGGCAAGAAGCGCGAGAACATCAAGGCGCCGGCGCTCATCCACCCCGACCTCGATCTCGTACTGCGCTCGGTCCGCGACCTGTTCTCGGACGATGTGAACAAGCTCGTCATCGACGAGCGCGCCGAGTACGAGCGGGTGCGCACGTTCGTCGAGCAGGTCGCCCCGGAGCTGAAGGACCAGGTGGAGCTGTACACCGGCGACGAGCCGATCTTCGACGAGTACGGGATTGAGCAGGAGTTGCAGAAGGCGCAGAACCGCAAGGTGTGGCTCAAGTCGGGCGGCTACATCATCATCGATCAGACGGAAGCGCTGGTCGCGATCGACGTGAACAGCGGGCGCTACGTCGGCAAGAAGGGCGCTGGCGCTTCGCTCGAAGACACGATTACGAAGATCAACTGCGAGGCAGCGAAGGAGATCGTCTACCAGCTGCGGCTGCGCAACATCGGCGGCATCATCATCATCGATTTCATCGACATGGACAAAGGGTCCAACCGGGAGAAGGTCTTCAAGACGCTCCAGGAGGCCCTCGGCGCCGACCGCGCGAAGACGAACGTCCTCAAGATCAGCGACATCGGCCTGGTGGAGATGACGCGCAAGCGCGTGCGCGAGAGCATCACGCGGCTGACGACGGAGACGTGCCCCATCTGCGACGGCCGCGGCCACGTGCGCAGCAAGACGACGATGGCGTACGAGATCATGCGCGAGGTGCAGCGCGCCGCTCGCAAGCAGCGCGAGGACCAGATCGTCGTCTCCTGCCACCCCGAAGTCGCCAAGTTGCTACAGGGTCCGGAGCGCGAGGCGATGCGGCTCCTCATGATGAAGCTCAACAAGAGCATCACCGTGCGGCCGCAGCCGCAGTACCACGTCGAGCAGTACGACCTGCACGGAAAGTGGTCGCGGCCGGATCTGCAGCAAGCGCAGCGCGGCCTCGCCTCGCGCGGCGGCGCTGGCCAGCGCGCCGGCAACGGCGGCAACGACCGCAACGACCGGCGCCGCGACGAGCGGCGCCGCGAAGGCGACGGGCGCCCGCCGGAGGCGACGTCGCAGCAGAAGGGGGACACCGAACCCGTCGCGGAGAAGGTGGGGGACTGAAGAGCTTCACAAATCGGCGGCTCGCGTCGGTGTGGCAGCGCGTGAATGCGGTGCCCGCCGCGCGGCGGTTCCTGCGGGCCGTGACGCTGCTCGCTCACGGCTTCCGCGGCGAAGCGATCACGCTGCGCGCGTCGGCGCTCACCTACCTGACGCTGCTCTCGCTCGTCCCGCTGCTGGCCGTCGTGTACAGCGTGGTCGATCTGATCAGCGGCCAGGCGCCGTTCCGCGATGCCGTGCAGAAGTACGTCAACGAGCAGCTGGGAATCGGCGCGGGCGCGGCCGTCGCCGGCGCTCTGACGACGTTCACGAACAAGGCGACGGTGAAGACGCTCGGCGCGATCGGCTTCGCGCTGCTGCTCATCGCCTCGCTCTCATTGTTGTGGAACATCGAGAGCGCGTTCAACCACATCTACGGGGTGAAGCGGCCGCGCCGTCCCGTGCAGCGGCTCCTCACCTATTGGGCATTCCTCACACTCGGCCCGGCGCTCCTCTCCGCTTCGCTCGCCGTCACCTGGCAGATCGGCCAGATGCAGGAAGCGCACGCGCACCACGGTCACGCGGGACACAGCGAGGCACTACACGTGCTGGCGGCGCTCTCGTCCGTGGCGCTCACGTACGTGGGGCTTGCCTTCCTCTATAAAGTGCTTCCCAACGCGCGCGTGCGTCTGCGCGCCGCGCTGACAGCGGCGTTTGCAGCCGGGACGGCGTGGGAGCTGGCCAAGTTCATCTTCGCGGACCTGTCCGCGCGCATGGTTCAGGTGCACAAGATCTACGGCTCGGTCGCCGTCCTCCCCATCGTCCTGACCTGGATCTACATCTCGTGGTTCATCACGCTGACGGGTTGCCGCCTCTGCTACGCGATGGACGCGTCGCGCGATCCCGAGGCCAGTCCGCTCCTCAAGTCCGCGCAGGCGCGCGAGACGTTCATCGCGCGCGTGATGGTCGCGCTGGCGCAGCTGCATGGCCGCCGCGCCGCGCCCATCGGCGTGGCGGCGCTGGCCGACGACATGCGCATGCCGAAGCGTCTCGTCCGCGAGTCGCTGCGGGTGCTCGACCAGTCCGGTTTGGCCGTTGAGACCCGGCGCGGCGGATGGTTACCCGCGCGCGACCCAGCTCGGATCAGCATGGCGGAAGTACGCGCCGCAGCGCGCAGCTCGCTAGGGTTCCCCAAGCACGAACCCGACGAAGTCGCGCAAGCTATCACCCACGCGTGGGCTCGCGCCGAGGGAGCGGCTGCGCAGGTCCTGGAGGAATCGTTGACCGACTTTCTCTCCCGGCTGCGCCAGCCGACCGGGCTTCAGGGGTACGAGGCGACTCCAGAGCCCCCCCGAGCCACCCCGCCTGCCGCCGTGACCTCGCCTGACCCGCGCCGCTCGTGACGTGGACCGGCGCAGTCCAGCTGTAGGGAATTGTCGTCTGCTGAACGGCCATCACTGCGCTTGCTCGCCCCCCGCCGCATCGGGTAACGTTCCCAATCGTCGTCGGTTTTTGGCGCAGCAGCCCTCCCGGAGTCCGAGAAAGCACATGCTGAAGAGCGACCTCATCGCCATCCTCGTGGCCAAGCGACAGCTCACGCAAAAGCAGGCGGAGCTGACCATCGAGACGATCTTCGACTCGATGAAGAAGGCGCTTTGCAAGGGCGACAACATCGAGATCCGCGGGTTGGGCGCGTTCCACGTGAAGAACTACGAGGGGTACCACGGGCGCAACCCCAAGACCGGAGAGGTGATCCCGGTCAAGCCGAAGCGCGGCATCCTCTTCCGGACGGGCAAGGAGCTGCGCGACCGCGTGAACCGCGGAGGCAAAGGCGCGGAGTCCGCGCCCACGCCCGCCAAGTCCGAGACCGGCACCGCTTAAGTCCCGGTTACCGGGACACCATACTCATCTCCGCCGAGTTGCGTATGGTGTCCCCGTATTTCCCGTATTTCATCTTCGCTGCAGGTGTGCGATCCCTCGGGGCTCGCGCCCGTGAGCCGCGCCTTCCCAAAACTTCGTTCGCTTTCCGACGCGATGTGCAGCGCGCAACGCCCGCTGCGCATCCTTCGCGCGCTGGCGTGGGACCGATCCGTCCACGAGCGGTTCCTCGCGCGTCGAGGCCGCGAGCTACCCTTGGTGGAATACCAGCCGCTCGGCTTCGATCCGCGCGAAAAAGTCCGTGAGCTACAGGCGTTGCGCGCCAAGGCGCGCGGCGACAACGCCGTCGAGCTGCTGATGCGCGGCTTATGCGATCAAGCGGTGCTCATCTGCCGGCTGCTCGCGGCCCGCGGGACGAGGCAGTTCTACCGCCACTCCGTCGAGTTGTTCGGTCATCCGCGCGACGGCTATGAAGAATCCGCCGAGGACCTGGAGAACCTCGAGGTGGCGCGCTACTGGGCATCGCGCCCGCCGGCACGACACGAAAGCGCGACGCTCACCGCCGAGCAGTGCGCCGCCCGCATTCGCCGAATCATCGCGCCGGTGCTGGGCGACCGGTGCGAAGTGAAGCTGTCTCGCCGGCTCACCGCGTACGCCGCTGCCGGCGGGAGCAGCATCGCCGTTCGCATGGACGCGCGCTTCACGCCGCGTCAGGCGCGCGCCCTCGCTCACCACGAAGGATTGTGGCACGTGCTCACGGCGCTGAACGGCTCGGCGCAACCCGTTCTCACCATCCTCGCTGCCGGACTGTCCGGATACACCGAGTCGCAGGAAGGCGGCGGGATCGTCAGCGAATATCTCACCGGGAATGTCACGAACGACCGCTTCCGTGAGCTGGCGGACCGCACGCTCGCCATCGACCGCGCCGCCCGCGGCGCCGACTACGTCACGGTGTGGCGCGACCTAGCGTCGCGCTGGGGAGAAAAGAAGGCGTGCCATCTCGCCGAGCGAGTGTTCCGGGGCGGCGTCCTCACCGGCGGTGCTCCGTTCACCAAGGACGCCGTGTATCAGCGCGGCTACTGTCGCGTGTACAACTTCCTGCGCGCTGCGCTCGATCAGAACGACGACGGGCTCGTGCAGGCTTTCTTCACCGGCAAGATGAGCGTCGACGATGCGCCGGCCGTGCGCGCGCTGATGGATGAAGGTGTGGTATCGGCGCCGCGCTACGTCCCGGACTGGTGGCGCAAGCGCGACCGCCTCGCGGCGCAGGTCACGCATTCAGTGACGCTGAATCGCTTTCCCGTCGCCGCCGTGAAGGAGCTCTGGGGGTCGCGCGACGGATCGCCGCCGCTCACGCGCGCGCGCGACGAGGCCCGCGTTCACTCAGATTGACACCCCCTCGACCGCGCGTATACTCCCGCGTCCCTCAAAAATGCGTGGGTATTCGTGTGCCCCGCGAAGGGTGGTGATTCCGAGAATGCCGGGCGTGCGCGTCAAGGAAGGCGAGTCGTTCGAAAACGCGATGAAGCGCTTCAAGAAGCAGTGCGAGAAGGCAGGCATCCTGAGCGAGATCAGGAAGCGCGAGCACTACGAGAAGCCGTCCGTCAAGCGCAAGAAGAAGGCGCTGGCGGCGAAGAAGCGCGCCCTCAAGAAGGCACGGAAGGGAATGATGTAGCCCTTCCTCGAGCTCGGAATGCACTGGCTTTTGCGCGCCTCGTTGTAAGCGGTAAGCGCGCAAAAGCCGCGTCTCTCAGGTGGACATGCTCAGCGAACGGATCGACGCGGACATGAAAGACGCGGCGCGCGCACAGGACAAGCGCCGCCTCGGCACGCTGCGGATGCTCAAGAGCGCGCTCAAGTATCGCGAGATCGAGACGGGCAAGGCGCTGGAGGATCCCGAGGTCGTCGGCGTCGTCCAGACGCTCATCAAGCAGCGGCGCGATTCCGCGGCGCAGTACAAGGCGGGAGGCCGACCCGAGCTCGCCGACGCCGAAAATGCCGAAATTGCCATCCTTGACGCTTACCTCCCCCGGCAGTTGTCCGATGCGGAATTGCAGGCTGCCGTGCAGGAAGCCATCTCGGCATCCGGAGCGAAAGGACCGAAAGACATGGGCGGCGTGATGAAAGTGCTCATGCCGAAGGTTCAAGGAAAAGCGGAAGGCAAGCGTGTCAGCGAGGCGGTGAAGGCGGCGCTCGCCGCCAAAGGCTCGTGATGAGCTCGGCTGCGGCGCGGCCGCTTCCCGGGAGCAGATTGGCTGGGCTGAGCGACGACAAGCTGCAGGAGCTGCGCGACCGGGTCGACGTCGTCGCGGTGGTGCAGCGCCGGGTCGGGCTGAAGAAGTCGGGGCGCGACTGGAAGGGGCTGTGCCCGTTCCATGGCGAGAAGACGCCCAGCTTCTACGTCGTCCCCGACAAGAAGATCTTCCACTGCTTTGGCTGCGGCGCGACGGGCGACGCCATCAAATTTGTCATGCAGCTCGACGGCAAGAGCTTCCGCGAGGCCGCCGAGCACCTCGCCGGCGAGGCCGGAGTCGACCTGAAGCCGGCCGACCCGGAAGAGGTGAAACGCAGCGCGCGCCGCGCGGCGCTGGCCGAAGTGAACGAAAAGGCCTGCATCTTCTACGAGCGAGTCCTGTGGGAGCACCCCCGCGGCGCCGTCGCTCGCGATCACCTCAAGGCACGCGGGATCGCCGTCGAGACGGCGAAAGCGTGGCGGCTGGGCTACGCGCCGGAGCTGTGGGACTCGCTGTGCAAGTCGCTCGCGCGCGGGAAGGTGGATCCCGGGCTCGTCGAAGAGGCGGGGCTCGGCGTTCCGCGCAAGAAGCAGCAGGGACTGTACGACCGATTCCGCGGGCGGCTGATGATTCCCATCCGCGAATCAGGCCGGACGGTCGCCTTCGGCGGCAGGCTGCTCGAGGGGCAGAGCGAAGCGAAGTACCTCAACTCGCCCGATACGCCGCTGTACACGAAGGGCAGTGTCCTGTTCGCGCTGGACAAGGCGCGCGATGCCATTCGCACCGAAGGCGTCGCGCTCTTCGTCGAAGGGTATTTCGATGCGATCGGTCTGCACCAGGCTGGTGTCCAGACGGTGGTCGCCACGTGCGGCACGGCACTGACGGAAAAGCATCTCGACATCGTCCAGCGCGCCGGCGCGCGCGAGTTGGTGTTCGTCTTCGACGGAGACGCGGCCGGCCTGCGCGCTGCGCAGCGCGCGTCCGAGATCGCCGCTTCCGCGTCAGTGCCGGCGCGTGTTCTCGTCCCGCCGGGTGGCGAGGACCCGGATGAGACGGTGCTGCGGCTGGGGGTGAAGGGGTTCCGCGAGCTGATCGCCTCGGCGCAGCCGGCGCTCGAGTTCCTCCTCGACCGCGCCCTCCAAAACGTAGGCGGCCCGCAGACGCCGATCGAAGAGCGCGTGCGCGTCGTCGACGCCGTGGCGGGCATTGTGCGTGCCGCTCCCACCGCGCTTGCCCGCGATCTGTACGTGGAGAAGGTCGCGCAGCGCATCGATGCTCCGGTCGACGCAGTGCGGCTAGCCCTCGAAGGCAAGCGGCCGGTGAAGAAGCCGGCGCCACCTCCCCGGCAGGCTTCCGCGCGGCCGGTCGCGCCCGAGAACCTGGCGCTCGTCCGCGAAGAGCTGGCGATCCTCGCATACGCCCTTTATTCGAACGACTTCGCAAAAGTCGTGGAGGATTCTGGCGCGCTGGCGCGTTTCACCGTCGCGGCCGTCCGGGAGGTCGCGGAACGTGCCGTCGCCCACGCCCGGGAAGGGAAGCTCACCGCGGATGCTCTCATTTCGTCCATCGACTCGGACCGCCTACGGGCCGCTCTTCTCAGGGAACGCGAGGAGCAGGATCGGGCGGGACGGTCGCGGCGGGACCTGGATTTGAAGCTTTCGCACCACCGCCGCATCGCGGAGCAAGAGGCCGCGTTGCGGAAGGCCTTGAAAAATCCGCGCGTTGAGAGAATCCGGCCTCGATAGGAAAACAGGCGCGCGGCACTTTGACCCATTACTCTCTTTGATTCGCTTGGAATCCGGAGCAGACCACGATGCCCCATAAGAAGTCCGCCGCAGCTGAACGCCTCCACGGCGAGCGCAAGCGGAAGCCCGCGCACGCGAAAAAGGGCGGGAAGGCCGAGGGCCGAGGATCCCCTGGGCACGAGAAGGCGAAGAAGGGCAAGGCTGCCCGGCCAGCGAAGGCTGCTCCCGTGCCGCGCGTCGCGCACGCGAAGGACCAGCACCTCGACCCGGGCAAGCTGAAGGGCAAGGAGAAGCCTCCCCGCAACGTCGTTAAGCCGGGCGAGGAGGAGGAGACCGAGGAGCCCGAGCTCGAGGCCGAGATCGTCGCGGAGATCGAGGACGACGAGGAGCTCGCCGCCAGTCCCGCGGGCGACGAAGACGAAGACGAAGACGAGGAGGATGGCCCCTCCGGGAAGAAGCCGGGCGGGAAGGCCACCGACCGCAAGGAAGTGCGCGACCTGCTCGCGATGGGACGCGACAAGGGCTTCCTGACGTACGACGAGGTCAACGACGCGCTTCCGGCCGACATCGTCTCGTCCGACCAGATCGACGACGTGATGTCGATGTTCGGCGACAACGACATCGCCATCGTCGACGAGGCGAACAAGGTCAAGCTCCCCGATACCAAACCGCCCGAGCCGGAGCCGGTGCACGCCAAGGCCGAAGAAGAGGCGGAGGAGAAGAAGGAGCAGGAGGAGGAGGACAACTACTCCAAGTCCAACGATCCCGTCCGCATGTACCTGCGCAAGATGGGATCGGTCTCGCTGCTCACGCGCGAAGGCGAGGTCGAGATCGCCAAGCGCATCGAGGACGGCGAGAAGGAAGTCCTCGAGGCGGTGCTGCACTCCTCGATCGCCATCAAGGAGATCATCCAGATCGGCGACCGGCTGCGGAAGGGCAAGATGCGCGTGCGCGAAGTGATCCGCGACGCGCCGGACGAGGACGACGAGACGTTCGACGAGCAGGGACGCGCCGATCAGGTGGTGAAGCTGATCGACAAGATCCGCCGGCTCGACCGGGACAACGAGAAGCTGCGCGAGCAGCTCGACAGCAAGACGAAGAAGCTGTCGGCGAACAAGCACAAGGAGCTGCGCGAAGAGGTCCTGCGCAACGAGCAGCAGCTGGCGGAGACGCTTGCGGAGATCAAGCTCAACAAGCGGCAGATCGAGCGCATCATCGAGAACTTGAAGAAGCTGATCGAGCGCGTCGACGACGTCGAGCGGGAGATCAAGAACATCGAGCGCCGCTCCGCGATGACGCTGCGCGACTTGAAGGTGCTGCTCCGCTCGGCGGAAGAGGACAACAAAACGGGGCTCACCGCGCGCAAGCAGCTCAAGAAGATCGGGTTCACGGACGACGAGATCGCCGAGATCGGGCGGATCATCGCGGCCGCGCCGCGCAAGGTGAAGCGCGTCGAGGAAGAGGCGATGCTTCCCGTGGACGAGCTGAAGCGCAGCTACAACGCGATCATCGCCGGCGAGCGGAAGGCGGAGAAGGCCAAGGCCGAGCTGGTGGAAGCGAACCTGCGCCTGGTGGTCTCGATCGCGAAGAAGTACACGAACCGGGGTCTGCAGTTCCTCGACCTGATCCAGGAAGGCAACATCGGCCTCATGAAGGCCGTGGACAAGTTCGAGTACAAGCGCGGCTACAAGTTCTCCACGTACGCGACGTGGTGGATCCGGCAGGCGATCACGCGCGCCATCGCCGATCAGGCGCGCACCATCCGCATTCCAGTGCACATGATCGAGACGATCAACAAGCTCATCCGCACCTCGCGTTACCTGGTGCAGGAGATCGGCCGGGAGCCAACGCCGGAAGAGATCGCCGAGAAGATGGAGCTGCCGCTCGACAAGGTCCGGAAGGTGCTGAAGATCGCCAAGGAGCCGATCTCCCTCGAAACGCCGATCGGCGAGGAAGAGGACTCGCACCTGGGCGACTTCATCGAGGATAAGGCGATCACCTCGCCGTCCGACGCGGTCATCAACATGAACCTGGCGGAGCAGACGCGGAAGGTGCTCGCCACGCTCACGCCGCGCGAGGAGAAGGTCCTGCGCATGCGGTTCGGCATCGGCGAGAAGTCCGACCACACGCTCGAAGAGGTGGGCCAGGACTTCGAGGTGACGCGCGAGCGCATCCGCCAGATCGAGGCAAAGGCGCTGCGCAAGCTGCGTCATCCGTCGCGCAGCAAACGCCTGCGCAGCTTCGTCGAGAACTGAGCGGACGCGGCTTACAGTTCGATCGTCACTGCCTGCGGCCTGACGTGGCAGGCGTCCTTCGTGACGACGATGTCCGTGATCGTTTTGCTGCTGCTGTCCGCTGTGGCCTCGACGATGTAGGCCCCGGCGCGCTCACCGGCGCCTGCATAGATGCACTGCATCCCGCCGTCGGCAGCGATCCATTGCTGCGAATGCAAACGCGACGTCTCGACCGCACACCTCAAAAGTAGTAGCCGAGGCCGCCGTGGACGCCGAAGTGCGCGCTGCCGTCGGCGGGCGTGAACGCCAGCGCCGCGATGACGCTCACGGTGAATGGTCCGGGACGCAGCTCGAAGCCGCCGCCGAGATTGGTCCAGATGTAGCGCGAGGTGTCCGCGCCCGTGACGATCACGTTCGACGCTCGCTGCTGCTTCGTGTTGCCCGCGAGCGTCAGCTCGATGGCGATGTTGAACCCGCCGCCCGTCGCGAAGAGCTGACGGACGCCTCCGCCCAGCTGGACGCCAGGAAACCCGGCGCCCACGCCTGCCTCCAATGCGGTGCCGGTCGAGGCGACCCAGCTGATCGCCGCGCCGACGAGCCCATAGGGAGCGTAGTCGTTCCCGAACTCGCCGCGAACGGAAAACCCGCCGAGCTCCGATTCGCTGCGACGGCCTCCGCGCGTCAAATCGACGACATCCGCTTGGGCTGCGCCAGCGAACAACACGAGAGCGAGCAACGGTCGGGTCTTCACGCGGCGGCATCCTAGCCGCTCCCGCACCAAAATGGTGCGGGTTTGCGGCTACGCACGCGGAGCGTGACTCTGGGCGTCTGCGTTCCAGGTAGACGCCCTCCTCCGTTTCTGACATCCGAAACCGACGAAATCGGCGCATGGACCCGCACGATGTGCTCTACGATGCGACCGGGCCCGTAGCTCAACGGTCAGAGCAGCCGGCTCATAACCGGTCGCATGCAGGTTCGACTCCTGCCGGGCCCAGTGCGGAACTTCGCGCGCGCGCCGGGCGTTGACAGATCGGCGGTCGGAGGTGCACAAGCTTGCCCCCCGGAGCGCGGGGGAGATGGTGTGAGCGAGGACACGTGTCGCGTGACAAGCTGAGGGCATTGGAGGCGCTGCAGAAGGTCGATCTCCAGATCCGCGATCTCGCGCAGCAAGCGGAAAAGCATCCAGCGCGGCTCAAGCAGATCGAGTCAGAGCGCAACCAGGCCCGGGCGGCACTCGACGCGCAGCGCGGACGGCTCGCGGACAACGAACGAGCGCGGCGGCAGAACGAGCAACTCCTGCAGCTCGAGAGGGACAAGGTGCGCAAGTGGGAGTCGCGCCTCTCCGAGCTGAAGACGGCGCGCGAGTACGCAGCGCTCGCCCGTGAGCTGGACATCGCAAAGAAGACGAATCAGACGGCGGAGGAGGAGATCCGGCGTCTCGCCGGCGAGTACGAGGAGCTCAAGAAGGCGACTACGGATCTCGAGAAGGCGCTCGAAGCGAAGGAAGCCGTCGTCGAAAGCGAAGGTAAGCAGATCCAGCAGGTGCTCGCCGGGCTCGAGAGTCAGATGCAAGCCCTGGACAAGGAGCGCACCGCGCTGGCGACGCACGCGGATCGATCGCTGCTCTCCAAGTACGAACGGATTCGCAAACAACGAAGCGGGGTCGCCGTCGTCCCGGTCGTGGGGATGACGTGCAAGGGTTGTCAGCGGAACATCCCGCCGCAGATGTCGAACAACCTGCGCACCGGCACCGAGATCCTGACCTGCCCGAACTGCCACCGCTTCATCTACTACGCCGAGGCGGAAGCCGAGGCTGCGCCGGCCTGACGTGCGCGCGTCGCCGGGGCAGCTGCTGCTCGCCCTAGCCGAGCACGGCTCTCTGGACGGCGCGTGTGCGGCGCTCGGGATCGAGATGGAAGACGCGCGGCGCCTGCTGCGCGGCGCCGCGAAGCAACTCGGCGCCATCGATTCGGAACCAAAACACATGGTCCGCGCCACTACTCCTGGCCAGCTGCGGCGCGTTCGCGTTTTCAGCGACGGAGCCGCGCGCGGAAATCCCGGGCCCGCTGGCGCGGGAGCCGTCCTCCTCGATGACGGCGGCCACGTCATCGAGAGGTTGGGCCGATTTCTGGGGAAACAGACGAATAACGTCGCCGAGTATGAGGGACTTCTGCTCGGATTGCGCAAAGCGCGCGCTCTCGGTGTGCGCGAGGTCGAGGTCCGGGCGGACAGCCAGCTGCTGATCCGCCAGCTCCAAGGCAGCTACGCAGTGAAGAACGAGGTCCTGAAACGGTTGCACGCCGAGGCGCTCGCGCTGCTGCGTGCCTTCGACAAGTACGAGCTCGTGCACGTTCCGCGCGAAGAGAACGCGCTCGCGGACGAGATGTCGAATCGGGCGATCGACGAGCGGCTGAACGACACCTGACGCGAAATCCTCCCGCGGTTGGCCAGCTCTCCGTCTGTGTTACATTGCGCGTCGGTCGGAGCCGCCCGGGCGGACGCTGGCGCAATCACGCGCGAGAGGAAAGTCCGGGCTCCACAGGGCAGGGTGCTGGCTAACGGCCAGCCGAGGCGACTCGCGGGAGAGCGCCACAGAAAAGAGACCGCCTGCCGCGAGGCAGGCAAGGGTGAAACGGTGCGGTAAGAGCGCACCGCGCCGCCGGTGACGGCGGCGGCACGGCAAGCCCCACCCGGAGCAAGAGCAAATAGGGGAGCGCCGCCGCGCGCGGCATCGGTGGCCCGCCGAGCTCCCGGGTAGGCTCGCTCGAGGTCCGCGGCAACGCGGGTCCTAGAGGAATGTCCGCCTCCCCCGTTCCGGCGACGGCGCGGGGAGACAGAACCC
>Ga0209474_10001323_pt1 | contig 24574 bp, 20 predicted proteins | sample GraSoiAngelo_145_FD_185902 | JGI IMG/M metagenome (GOLD analysis project Ga0209474, IMG submission 185902) | Grasslands soil microbial communities from the Angelo Coastal Reserve, California, USA - 14_1009_05_20cm (SPAdes) (version 2) | ecosystem: Environmental > Terrestrial > Soil > Grasslands...
CGGCCCGCTTGCCTCGGGCACCTCACCGCGGTGGCTTTGCTCTGCCGCGGACTCGGCGATCGCCCGCCAGCGTGCCGTCCGCTCCGGGGACGACCGCGCAACCGACCGCTCCGCCTGCACGGCGATGAATCTGTGGACGCCGACGGCGGTACCGCCCTCGATCACCGCGTCGAAATCCGGGTTGGGTAGCAGCGCCTGCAGGAGGGTGACCCTGGTATTCGGCTCACCCTGGACCGGCCGTACCGCGGTGATCTTAGCGACGACACGACTACCAGCCACTTCCACGACGTCGAGCTGATACTCGTGGCCGTTCGATACAGCGACGCCCCGCTCCCCTGCACGGATGCGCAGCACGCGCGCCAGATGGTGACCCTGCTTGCCATCGACGATCACTCGCTCATGGCCGATCCTCGACGGCTCGATGAACAACCAGAACACGCCGGCCCCATGGTATCCGGCCCGACGACAGAAGGCCGTCGAGCTCGCGTTGTATTCGCCAGCATGCCACCCGCCGATGTCCCAACGCAGTTGCATCGTGCGACGCTCAGGATCGCCGCGATCTCCTTCTGGGGACTGGCCACCATCGTGATGGCCACAACTTTCATCGGAAACGACCTGCACGTCAACTACACCACGGAATGGATAGTTACCGGCCTGGCCTGCGTCGCCGGGGTTGTGTGCTGGTTGGTGCCCTGGGGACAAATCCCCGCGAGCCGCTTCATTCCCGTCGTGTTCGGTGGCATCGGGATGTTAACGGTCGGTCTCTTTGCGACGGGTGGGACGCACTCCCACCTCACCGTTCTTTTCCTCGTCATCATCGTGTTCACCGCGTCGATTCTCGAGTTCCGTATCGCCATCGAGGCATTGGTCGTTTCAGTTTTCGCAGCTGGGCTTCCGTTGGTGCTGCAAGGTTGGGACGGGTTCTATGTGCGCTCGCTCGTGTTGTTGGCAGTGTCCATGGTGATCTGTGCCTACATCCCGGCCCTCGGGCGCAAGGCGTTGCGCGACGAGAATCAGCTCGCGGAACGGCGTCGCAGAGAGCTCGAGGAAAGTTACCTCTCAACCATCGAGGCGCTGGCGGCGGCACTGGACGCGAAGGATCGCCACACCGAGGCGCACTCCCGAGAGACTGCCGCCCTGGCACGGGCGGTGGGCCAGCGCCTCGGATTGGAGGAGGAAACCCTGCGCTTCCTCGAGTACGGCGCGCTGCTGCACGATATCGGGAAGATCGGCATTCCCGGATACGTTCTCAACAAGCCCGGGCCGCTGGATGACGAGGAGACCGCCATCATGCGGGAACATCCGGTAATCGGGGAGCGGATCGTCGCCTCAGTGCCGTTCCTGAGTCGGATCCGCCCGATCGTCCGCGCTGAGCACGAACGATGGGATGGTCACGGATATCCGGATGGGCTCAAGGCTGGGCAGATTCCCATCGAGGCCCGCATCATTCACGCCTGCGATGCCTTTCAGGCGATGTCGAGCGACCGGCCATACCGGCGTGCCAGGCCGCGCGACTGGATCCTCAACGAAATTTCCGCGCAAGCCGGCCAGCAGTTCGACCCGCGGGTGGCGGAGGCGCTGCTCGCGGTGATCGCGTCCGGGGAAGCCACCGTCAACGGGACCGCCGATCATGCTGTGCTGGAGGACAGGCGGCTGCCGGAAGCGCACTCCTGGACGCAACATCTCGACGCCATCCAGCAACTGGGGGCGCGCCTCGCGAACATCAGCAGCGTGCCGGAGATCTGCGAGACCATCGGCCAGACCATCACGACCCTGCTGCCCTACGACCAGTGCCGCATCTACCTGCTGGAAGATGACGGACGGACGCTGAGCCCGGTCTACTTCAGCGATAGCCATCGCGCCGAGTACGACGGTGTAACCGCCGAAACGCTGGCCATCCAGATCGGCCAGGGAATCACCGGCTGGGTGGCCGAGACCAAACAGGGGGCGCTGGTTGACGACGCGGAGCGCCATCCGAAGGCGGTCCACATCCCCAGCACCACCGAAAGCGACGAGTCGATGCTGGCCGTTCCGGTGATTTTCGAAGACAACCTGATTGGTGTCATCGTCAACGTCAAAGTCGGCCTCCATCAGTACATCTCCGACCACCTGCGGTTGATGACTATCCTTGCCAACCAGGCGGCCGTCTCGATCTCCAATGCGCGCTTGATCGAGCGGCTCGCCGCCACTGCTCGGACCGACCCGCTTACCGGCTTGTCGAATCGGCGCGCCTTCGAACAGGCGCTCGAAGACCGGCTGGGTGCGCCCGTCGCCGAGCCATTCTCCGTGATCATGCTCGACGTCGATGGACTCAAGCAGGTGAACGACGCCCGTGGTCATGCGGCCGGCGACGCCGTCCTGAAGCGGGTGGCGTCGGTGCTCACCGCTCATCTCCGCCAGGCGGATGTCGTGACCCGATGGGGCGGGGATGAATTCGTCCTCCTGATGCCCGGAACGGACCAGGTGGGCGCCGTCTCGCTGGCCCGCCGCGTCGGTGGAACGTTGCGCGATGCCGAGGACCCGGCCGGCGCGATCTCGGTGTCGATCGGGACCGCCTCGTTTCCTGCGGATGGCAGCAGCGCTGATGGACTGCTGGCGGCGGCGGACCGCTCGATGTACATCGACAAGCGACAGCGGGTCGCCTGATCAGGTGGCGGCGAGCTTACTTAGGTTGCCGCGACCCGAGCCCACTCGTCGATGTTCCAGGTCAGCCCGCTGGGGCCCGGGTCGGCTCGAACCACGTAGTCCATCACATTCGCTTTGAAGCCGCGACCCTCCATCTCCTGCGTCGCACGGCGCGACAGAATGATCACCGGCAGATGCCGAGTACTGTCGGTCGTGCGAAGGCGTTGCAGCGTGGCAAAGCCAACCTCTTCACCCAACCGAAGATCGAGGAAGATCATGTCGGGCCGTAGGGCGGCCACCTCTTGCATCACCTGCTCGTCGTTCGACACCACCTTCACCTGATAACCATCGAGCTCAAGCTTCAGCTTGTACATCTCCGCAACCGCAGGATCGTCCTCGATGAACAAAACCCGGATCGTTTCTTCGACGGGATGCTTCATGGTGGCCATCTGGGTGTCCCTTCACGACTGAGCCGATTCCGCCTGCCTGCCGCTCACACTAGAGATGTCGCGGACGCCTGTCAATGATCGGCTTGCCTTCTACTCCCGCTGATACGGCTGACGAACTTCTTCGGGTAACTGGTACCAGCTCACCCGATCGCCGATCCTCGCCCGCAACTTCCATTTGAGTGATTTCGGCTGCCTCTCGATCCGCTCCCACAGCTCATCCAGGCGTTGATTGACGCGGTCGGCGTCCACCTCGAGGGCAGTGGCGGCGCCGCGGACGCGCTCGATGTTGAGCTGGAGCGTTCGGTACAGACCCCAGTCCTCAGACGTGAGATGGGCCAGATAGCCCGCGTTCATAGCGTCGTCGTCGTGGTCGGCGATGGGATGATCGAGCAGGAGTGCGATGGTGTCCACCAGGTCCTTCATGTTGATCTCGTAGACCTGCAGCTTGCTGAGTAAAAGATCGGCCGGGGTGAGGGTGGGACCATCATGGCTGAGCCGGCTTCCCAGCTCGATGACATGGCACATTTTCATCCGGTCGATGAAGATATCGATCTGCCGACCGTTCACGCCGTCAAGGTAGAGCAGGCGCTGGTGCCCGTTCAGGGTGTTGAATCGCTGATCGCCCTGGTAGCCGAGCGACTCGAAGAGTTTTTGCACGGACCGCTGCTGCTTCGAGGCGGCGACGAAGTCGAGATCGCCGTACCGGCGCTTGAGCGGCGCCTTCCTGGCGCTCGGGGAATGCAGGTTGACGGCCGCGCCCCCAACCAGCTTGACCGGAACCCTGGCCTGTTGCGCCGCCGCCGCGATCCGCTCCGCCTCAGCGATGATGTCATCGACGGGGACGCTTGCGCCAGCGGCCAGCTCAGGCCTCCTGCACGTCGACGATGATGGTCTTCAGGTCGGTCATCTGTTCGATCGCGCGATGGCCACCGACCCGGCCGATACCGCTCTCCTTGCCGGCCCGGCCGCCGAAGGGGATGTGAGCCTCCCAGTAGTTGGATGACTCGTTCACGTTGACCCAGCCGGTCTCGAGCCGCTGGGCGAAGCGCAGGGCGCGGTCGATGTCCCTGGTGTAGACGGAACCGAGCAGGCCGTAGGGTGAGTCATTCGCGATGGCGAGAGCCTCGGTTTCGTCGGCGAATGGAATGAGGGGAGCGATCGGACCAAAGGTCTCCTCGCGGCTGACCCGCATCGCGGGCGACACATTTCGCAACACGGTGGCCTCGTAATACAGCCGGGTCGGATATCCATCCGCCCGCCGCCCGCCCTTGACCACGGTCGCGCCGCGGTCGACCGCGTCTCGCACGTGTTCGTCCATCTTCTGAGCGACCCCTTCGTTGTTGAGGGGGCCCATCGTCGTGCGGTCATCGAACGGATCGCCCAGCTTGATCGTGGTCATTGCCTCCGTCAGCTGCGCCAGGAAGGCGTCCTGGATGCCGTGCTGAACCAGAATGCGCTCGCCTGCCGTACAACTCTGCCCGGCGCACAGGAAGCAGCCGGTGATCGTGCCTTCCGCGGCGCGGCCAAGGTCCGCATCATCGAAGATGACAATCGGGCCGTTGCCACCCAGCTCGAGCATCACGTGTTTGCCGGCGGCCCGTCGCGCTACCGATCGGCCGGTCTCGGTCGAGCCGACGAAGCCAATGCCGGCGACAAGCGGATGCCCCGCGATCTCATCGCCGACGACCGAACCGGGACCGGTGACCAGGTTCACCGCGCCTGCCGGAAGGTCGGCTTCTGTCAGGCATTCCATCAACTTCACGGAGATGGCCGAGGTCGAGGTTGCCGGCGCCCAGACAATGGTGTTGCCGCCGGCCAGCGCCGGGGCGATCAGCTCGGTCGCCATCGTCAGCGGCCAGTTCCAAGGGGTGATCACGCCGTAGACGCCGCGGGGAACCCGCAGGGTAAAGACCAGCTTGTTCTTGGCCATCGACGGGATGACATTGGTCTCCAGGCGTTTGATGTCCTCGGCGGCGATTCGGAAATATTCGACGGCTTCCCCGACTTCGCCGAGCGCTTCCGTCTTATACGGCTTTCCCTGGTCGAGGCTGAGCCAGCGGGCCAGATCTTCGCGCCGGCTCTCCATCACGTCGGCCACCCGGTGCAACAGGGTCGCCCGCTCGAAAGCGCCGAGCCCGGCCATTGCCGCCCGCGCCCGATGCGCCGCCTCGACGGCGCGGGCCGCATCAGCCCGGGTGCCTTTCGGCAGGGTGGCGATCACCTCGCCAGTTGCGGGGCTTACCGCTTCGAACGTCGCCTCGCTTTCGGAGTCGACCCACCGGCCGCCCACGAACATCTTCAGGGTCGGGGTTTTTTCGACGACCTTCATCGTGCTCCTCCTGCACCCGCCAGCATCGGCAGCTCTTTGAGCCGTGTCATCTGCGGGTCGTACAACGGCTCCTTGACGACGGTGGCCGGGTACCGGCGAGCGAAATACTGCACCTCGACCCGAGAGCCTTCCTCGGCATGGGCCAGCGGCAGGTAACCATAGATGATGCTCTTTCCCACCGTGTAGCCGTAATTCGCGCTGGTGACGTAGCCGAGCACCTGGCTCGTTGAGGAAGCGGACGCCTGGGGAAAAATCGGTTCTTTGCCCAGCACGGCGACGGCCGGGTCATCGAACGTCATGCACGCCAGCTTTCGGGTGATGCCCTGCTGTTTGATCCGCAGGAGGGCATCGCGACCGATGAAGTCCCCTTTGTTGAGACGGACGGCAAAGCCCAGGCCGGCCTCATACGGGTTGTACTCGCTGTGGATGTCGGCACCCCACAGGCGATATCCCTTCTCGAGCCGGAGCGAATCGAAGGCACCACCGCCGAGCGCGATCACGCCGAGCGCCTGACCCGCCTTCCATAGCGTGTCCCACAGCCGCAACCCATACTCGGTTGGCGTGTACAGCTCCCAGCCCAGCTCACCGACGTACGAAATCCGAATCGCATAAGTGGGAACCGTGCCGATCGTCAGCGACCTGGCGGTGAGGTAGGAAAACGCGGCATTCGAAACGTCCTCCTGGCTCACGCTCTGCACGAGATCGCGCGCCCGGGGGCCCCAGACGCCGATGCAGCACCAGCCGGAGGTCAGGTCCTTCAGATGGACCCTGGAATCATCCGGCAACTGGCGACGCATCCAGGCCAGGTCGTGCATCCCGACGCCGCCCCCGGTGACCACCCAGAAACGCTCGTCGTCGACCCGGGTGACCGTCAGGTCGGTCATGATGCCGCCGCGTTCATTGAGCATTGCGGTGTAGGTCACCTTGCCGACCGGGTGGTCCATCTGGTTTGCCGCGATCCGCTGCAGATAGGTAAGCGCCCCTGGCCCCGACACCTCGATCTTCTTAAAGGGGGTCGCGTCGAAGAGCACCACCCGCTCCCGCGCCGCCCGATGCTCGAGGGCCTGGATTGGCGACCAGAACCTGGCCGCCCATCCACTCCGCTGAGGGACCGCGCTCTGCGAGTCTCCCTCCCCCCTCGTGGGGGAGGGTCGGGGTGGGGGCCCATTGCCCTCGTACCACTGTGGTCGCTCCCAGCCTGCCCCCTCGAGGAACATCGCGCCCAGCGCCTGCTCGCGGTCGTAGAAGGGCGTCAGACGGAGTTTGCGCGGCGTTTCCATCGGCTGGAGTGGGTGGATGATGTCGTACACCTCGCGGTAATTCTGGGCACCACGGGCGCGTAGGTACGAGCGTGTCAACGCGTGGGGATAGAACCGGTTCAGGTCTTCTTCGCGAAGGTCGAGATCCGGCTCGCCCTTCACCATCCACTCCGCGACGGCGCGAGCGGCACCAACGCCATGCGTGATCCAGACGGCCTCGCAGGCCCAGAAGCCGCGCACATCGAGGGATTCGCCGATCAAGGAGTGGCCGTCGGGCGTGAATGAGAACATCCCGTTGATCTTCTCTACCAGCTCGGCCGACTTGAGCGCCGGGTAGAGCTCGGCCGCATATCCGAGGGAGGGTTCAAAGAGATCGTCACGGAAGGGTGCGCAGGACGGCATCCGACCGTCATCCCAGGTTGAGCGAAGCTCCGGCGGGTCAAGCAGGACCGGCTCGTGCCGGTAGGCGCCGATCAGGTAGCTGCGGTGATCCTGGCGGAAGTACATCGAGCGATCCTGGTGGCGGACAATGGGCATGGATTGCCAGCCGGTTTCTCCGGACAACTCGGGCAGGGGATCGGTGATGCCGACCAGGTGTTGCAGTGGCTGAAGCGGGATTGGCACGCCGGCCATCCGGCCGATCAACGGGCCCCAGATGCCGGCCGCAGTGAGCACGTGCTCCGTCCCAATGCGGCCCTGGTCCGTCTTCACGGCAACGACGCGCCCCTGGTTGACGTCGATGCCCGTCACGCGCGTGTCGGCGAGGAATCGGGCTCCCGCCGCCTCAGCCATTTTGGCCAGGGCTTCCGCCGCCTGTACCGCCCTGACGGTGCCATCGCTCGGCACATGGATGGCGCCGTAGAGCTGATCGGTCCGCATGATGGGCACCAGGCGCGCGATCTCATCGGGGCCGATCAGATGGGTCGTCAACCCCCAGGCGGTCGCATGGCCATGCTTGCGCTTGAGCTCCTCCCACCGTTCCGGCGTCGAGGCCACCTCCAGGCTGCCCACCTCCCAGTAGGTGGGTTCGCCGTCGAGCTGGAGGTTGCGGTAGGTCTCAACCGTGTCCATGGCGAAGCGGCAGGTGGTGCGCGCGACGTTGTTCTGAAACACAAGGCCCGGCGCGTGCGACGTCGATCCGCCCGCCCGGAATAGCGGTCCCTGGTCGACCACGACGACATCGGACCAGCCGAGCCGGGTGACGTGATAGGCCGCGCTGCAACCGACGATTCCGGCGCCGATGATGACCACCCGCGCCCGGTCCGGGAGGCGTTCAGACCCGGGCATGCAGGATGGCGTCCTTGCGGACCTCGATGAAGGCCTGGAGCTGAGCGTCGACACCCGAATCGATGCCCGGATCGGCGTAGTCCTTGAGCAGCTGTTTCCATTTTTCGTTCGCCACCCGGTCGGCGGTCCGCGAGCCGTTCCGCTGCCAGCGGTCGAAGTTCTCGGTCGACGAGATCCAGGGCCGGTAAAAGCCGGTCCGGTAATGCCGCATGGTGTGCTCGGAGCCGAGATGATGCCCTCCAGGGCCGACCTCGCGAATCCCGTCCATGGCGAATCCTTCGTCGTCGAACGGGATGCCGCGACTCAGGATCCACTCGAACATCCGCAGCGCCTCGACGTCGATGATGAATTTCTCGTACGAGGCCAGCAGCGCCGATTCCAGCCAGCCCGCCGCGTGCAGCACGAAGTGCACCCCGCCGAGCACCGTCGGCCACATGCACATCATCGATTCGTACGCTGCCTGAGCGTCCGGGCCCTTCGACGATGTCAGCGCGCCTCCACCCCGAAACGGCAGCTTGTAGTGGCGGGCCATCTGGGCGCTGGCCAGGATGCCCATCGCCGACTCCGGTGTGCCGAAGGCCGGACTACCGGACTGCATGTCGATGTTGGTCAGGAACGACCCGTAGATGCACGGCGCTCCTGGACGGACGAGCTGGATCAGCGTGATCCCGGCCAGCGCCTCGGCGGTCTGCTGCGCCAGTGTCCCGGCAAGCCCCATTGGCGACATCGCGCCCGCCATCAGGAAGGGGGTCGCGATCACGGGTTGGTTCGCGGCCGCGTACTCCAGCAGCGCGCCGAGCATCCGGTCGTCGTACCGAAGCGGGCTGTTGACATTGACCAGCGCCAGCAGCGCGGGCGTTTTCTCGATGGCCTCCCGGCCACCAAAAACGATGGACGCCATCTCGATCGAGTCGCGAGCATTCTCCTCCGAGATCACGCTGCCCATGAATGGCATGTCGGTCCAGCGGATGTGGGAGTAGACCATGTCCAGGTGGCGCGTCTCCAGCGGGAGGTCCTCCGGTTCGACGATCGTCCCGCCGGCACAGTGGATCTGCGGAGTCGCTTGCGCCATCTTGTCGAAGTTCGTGAAGTCGTCGATGGTCGCACCCCGCCGGCCGCGGTCGAGGTCCGTGATGAATGGCGGACCGTAAACCGGGGCGTTGACCATATGGTTGCCGCCGATGACGATGGCGTTTTTCGGATTGCGTGCCTGCACCGGGAAAGTCGCTGGAACCTTCTTGATCTGCTCCTCGATAACGGCGCGGTCGAAGTGAACGCGGTTCTCTTCGATCTTCAGCCCGGCGCGGCGGAAGTGGTCGAGGGCTCGGGGGTGCAAGAAGTCGACGCCGATCTCTTGCAAGATCAGCATGGCGTGGTCATCGATCTGCTGAACCTGCTCCTCGGAGAGGATGTCGTACGGCTTCAGCGTGTTGGTCCACATATCGTGTCAGGAGCCGGCGTGGGCCAGAGCCCGGGCCACCTTGCGGTGGCGTCCCGCCTCGAAGGCACGGGCGTAGATCCGCTCGTAATTTTTCGCGTCCACGTCCCGCGGATTGCCGATGCTCTGCGAGTCGGCGGCAGCCTTCTCGGCGAGCAGCGGGATTTCGTCCTCGGAGAACCCGAGCTCATTGAGCGAAGGGATGTCGAGGTCTTCGGTCAGTTGATAGACGTATTCGACGCCAACCTCGGCGGCCTTCCACACCGGTTTAGATCCGACCTCGAGACCCAGCGCCTGGCCGATCCGGGCGAAGCGCTCGGGCTCGCCGGCATAGTTGTACTCCATCACCGGAGCCAGCAACCGGCCGGTGAGGGCCCCGTGCGGCGCATCGTGCACGCCACCCGCCGTCTGGCTCATGGCATGCGCCGCACCGGCCGAGTCCGTGCCGTAGGCCAGGCCGGCCAGCATGGCGGCCATGCTCATGTGGTAGCGCGCCTCCAGGTTGTGCCCCTGGGCGTAGGCCACCCGCAGGTAGCGGCCGCAGTACTCCATCGCCAGCAGCGCCACCGCGTCGGTGAATGGCTGGTGGTAGGCCATCGTGTAGCACTCGATGGCGTGGGTGAGCGCGTCCATGCCGGTGCCGGCGGTGACTCCTGCGGGGAGGTTGACGCTCAATGCCGGGTCGACGAGCGCGACCCATGATGCGATGTTCGGCGTGCCGCCGACGTTGAATTTCACCTTTCGGTCGGGATCCGTGATCACGGCCCAGAGCGTGACCTCACTGCCGGTACCGGCGGTGGTCGGAACCGCCACCAGTGGCGGGATGCGCGAGTGAATCGGATCCTTACCCCATTCGTATTGCGCGATGCTGCCACCGTGCACGACGACGACGCCGATGCCCTTGGCCGCATCGATCGAGCTGCCCCCGCCGATCGCGACCAGGCCGTCGCAGCGCTCCGACTGGTAGTAGCGGGCGCCGGCGTCGACCAGGGCGATTCCCGGATTGGCGCGAACCTCGGCGTAGCTCACCGGATCCAGGCCGGCGGCGCGCAGTGGCTTCAGTGCCTCGTCTAGCAGGCCGGCTTTCACGATCCCCTGATCCGTGACGACAAGCGGGCGCTTCATGTTCAATGCCGCGGCCTCCCGGCCGAGGGCGGACAGCGCCCCAATCGCGTGCACCATCCGGGTCGGTGACTGGTATGCCTTCAGGACAGTGTCAAGCACGGCCAACGAATCTCATCCTCCTTCCACCGTTGAGCGGAGACCTTTGGTATACGCCGAAAGTCTCTTCTGAGATCCGAACTCTGTCAAGGGCCCTCACGGCGGGCCTCCCGCAACCAGCCTTCGAAGCGATCCGACTGCATGAGATCAAGAGCCCGATTCCATCGGGTCGTGTAGTAGTCATTGAAATCGAAGTCCAACGTCGAGATCTTGGCCTGGATCGCCCCCCAGAGCGTCCAGCCGACGTCCGACATGAGGGCAAACAGGTTCATCCGGGCCAGCTGCTGGCGGTCGAGCCGGCCGAAGTACGCCTCACAGAGCACGGCTCGCAAGCCATCGTCGAGGCTGGCCTCCTGCGCCGTGTTCCCCAGGTCGAAGCATGGATCGTTGTTCCCACTGAGTTCGTAATCAACGATTCGCAACCAGCGACCGTCGTCGATGAAGTTCTCGCAGAGCAGGTCGTTGTGACAGGAGACGCTGGGGAGCGCACCAACCTGGAGCGCTCGCTCGATTTCCGCCAGCAGCGGCAGCCGCTCTCGATAATCGGCGGGAATCCGGACCTCGTGCTCCTCGACGATCCGCAGGTAGGTCTCGATCAGCCGGAACATGTCGAAGTCCTTCAAGAAGCGAGGCGCTGCGTGCAGACGCTGAAACGACTCGGCCATACGCCGTGCCATCCGCTCCGATTGCAGGGTCTGTGCCGACATCGTGGGTCCTTCGATGAACTCGAGAACCATCACGTTCAGCTCCGTGACGTGTTCCAGCACAGCCGGACCGATGCCGGTGCTGGCCGTGGCTCTGGCGTTATGGACCTCATTTACCCGGTCAATCGATAGCAGCTCCGTCGACGTTCCGGGGATGCGCATCACGTATCGTTCGCCGCCGGCCTCGACCAGGTAGTTTTCGTTGGTCAACCCGCCCGACAGCGAAGAAATCTTGACGTCCTTGCCTCGCCACAGCGAGACGCGACCGACGGCTTCTTCAGCTCGCGACAGGATTTGCGTCATGGCCGACCAGTTGTTCGCGCCTCAACACCGCATCCGTGCTCACCTCGGCCGGCACCCGCCGACCGAAGACGTCTACCTCGACTTGCGCTCCGGGTCCCAATCCGATCGGCAGATAGCTGTAGGCGATGTTGCGCCCGACGGTGAAGCCATACGCGCAACTGCGTATCCGGCCGACGATCGACCCATCCGCATAGACAGCCTCTCCACCGTAGATGGTGACGTACTGGTCCTCGCCGACTAGCAGGGTGCGCAAACGCCGCCTGACGCCAGCGGCTTTTGCGACCATCAGCGCCTCACGCCCATTGAAATCGCCTTTGTCGAAGCGGACGCAGAACCCGAGCCCGGCCTCCAGCGGATTGTCCAGCAGGGTGAGGTCGGTGCCGTAGTAGCGATACCCCTTCTCCATCCGCAGCGAGTCGAGCGCTCGGTAGCCACCTGGTCGAATGCCAGACTTCCGCCCGGCGGCCATCAAGCGATCCCACACCTGCACTGCAAGGCGAGGCTCGACATAAAACTCCCATCCCACCTCGCCAACGTAGGTCACCCGCTGGGCGAAGGCCTCGAAGTCCCCGATGCGGATGTTGCGAGCTTGCATGAATGGGAAGCCTTCCTCCGAGACATCGTCATCGGTCACCCGCTCCAGCACCTCGCGGGCCCGTGGTCCCCACATCCCGATCACGCACAGCTCGTCCGTGGTCTCGCGCAAGTCAACCGGCCCATCCTCTTCGCGTTGCTCCAACCGCAGCCAGCCAAGGTCGCTGTTCACATATCCGGCGCCGGTGACCAGCCTGAAACGATTCGGGCTGAGCCGGGTGATGGTGACGTCCCCAGCCATCCCGCCACGGCGGTCAAGGAGCTGGGTGTAGACGACACTGCCAACCGGCCTGGCGATCAGGTTGCCCGCGACGCGCTCGAGTAGCGGCAGCGCTCCGGGACCATCCAGCTCGATCTTTCCGAACGATGTCATCTCGATGATCCCCGCTCGTTCGCGGAAGGCGCGATGCTCCTCAGCCTGCATCTCGAACCACGGTGGCCGGCTCCAGCCGAAGCGGCGCTGGTCGGCGCCCGCCCGCCGCCATGGACTGCCCGGGTCGAAGTGCTCGGGCCTCTCCCAGCCATGTTTCTGCCCGAAGACCGCGCCGAGGTCCTGCATCCGGTGGTGCAGGGCGCTGGTCCGGCGCGGCCGGCCCCACTCGTCGGCGTCGTATGGATAGCGCAGGAAGTAGTAATAGCGATAGGCCTCTTTCGCCAGCTCAGCCACATAGCGATGGTCGCGGTGGACCGTACCGAAGCGCCAGGGTCGGTAGGCATAGAGGTCCAGCTCGCTATCTCCCGCTGTGATCAGCTCCGTCAGCGATTTCCCGATCCCGCCGGCGCCGCCGAAGCCGTTCAACGACAGTCCGGCCGCCATGAACAGCCCACGGACGCCTGGTATCGGCCCCAGCAGCGGGTTCGCGTCGGGTGTCATCGCGTCCGGATGGCAGACGAGCTTCACGATGCCGGCCTCAGCGATGAAGGGAAACCGTCTCGCCGCCCCTGCCAGCAGGGGCTCGAACCGGCGTTGGTCCGGCGGGACGGAGGTCCCGGCATGCTCCCAGGGAACGCCGTCGATCCATCGGGCGTTGGGGTTCAGCTCGTAGCCGCCCAGTACCACACCGCCCGCCTCGGCCTTCCCGTAGATGAGGTTGTCCGGGTCGCGGAAGCAGGGCATGTCGTGCGGGAGCGCGGCGCCCTCGACCGCCTGCAGCGCGGCGTGCTGGTGATCGACCGGCGTGGACACCGCGAACGCTCCGGCCATGGCCGCCACCTGGGGAGCCCAGATGCCGCAGGCGACCACCACCACCTCAGCCTCGATCCGGCCGGCCTCCGTCCGGACCGCCTGCACCGCCCCTCGCCCGGAGAGCTCCAACCCGGTCACGCGCGTACCCGTCATCACCGTCACCCCCAGGTCGCGGGCAGCCTTTGCCAGCGCGAAGGTGGCCGTATGAGGATCAATGGCCCCGTCCGCCGGCACCCAGACCGCCCCGAACAGCGAATCGGTGCTGATGGCGGGCATCAGCTGGGCGGCGTGCTCGGGCGAAACGATCTCGACGTCCAATCCGATCGCCCGGGCGCGACTGACACCGCGCTGCTGCTCCATCAGTTGTTCGCGACTCGAGGCAAAGCGCAGGCTGCCCACCGTCTCGAAAACGCCAAGACGGCGATACAGCTCGATGCTGTAGCGGCGAAACCGCATCATGGTGGGGGACGGATTGAACTGGGTGACCAGTCCCGCCGCATGACAGGTCGAGCCGCTGGTCAGGTCGGCCTTCTCCAGCAGCACTGTGTCTCGCCATCCCGCCTGCGCCAGGTGGTAGGCAACGCTGGTGCCGGTGATACCGCCCCCAATCACGACGACGCGCGCACGGCTCGGTAGTTGAGTCATGCGCGCGCCGCTCCGTCAGAACGAACGACTACTCAACAGGGATCTCCTGATGGATGCGAGCCAGGTCGATGCCCTGCCGTTTGCGCACCACGCGTGCGACCACATAGATGACGATGGCGACAAGGTAGGTCCCCGCGAAGTAGATCGGGGACGCGCTGTTGATGGAGAAGGACGTCCCATAGACGGAGTTGAAGGACCACTCCGCGAGCATGAACAGGAGGAAGATCGCGCTTACCACGCCCGTGATGGTGATGACCGGGATGCCCGCAATCCTGAAGCGAGAGATCGGCGAGTTCTGGAAGATGTCCTTCCGGCGCCAGGGCAGGATGGCCGCGGCGATCGATGTCCCCAGGAAGGTGATCGCAATGACACCCGTTGCCCATAGGAAGATCCCCTGCAAGCTCGTCCCGCCGTAAGCCCAGAGGGCGCTGATCACGAGCGACGGCACGATCATCAGGATCAGCGAACCGTAGGGGACGCGCCGCTTGGCCGAAATGTTGGCGGCCCACTCCGGGAGTACCCGGTCGAAGGCGGCCGCGAAGATGACCCGCGTCGATGAGAGGAAGAGGGTTCCCGCCCAGCCGAAGAACCAGAGCCCCATGACCACGAGCAGGAGCGCCTGGAAGAGGTGGTTGGGGACGAGCCATCCGGCGAGCATGACCGGGTAGGGCCAGATCCCTACGGGCGGCGCCGGTGAGCCGGCGACGAAGATGCTGTTCCAGTACGCGGCGTTGGATGCGTAGTAAAAGTCCCAGCCGATCGTCTTGACGATCAGCAGGATGATGACCGCCACCAGCGCCACGGTCACCCACAGACCCCAGAACATGGCGTTAAAGACCTTGCGGTACTCCTTCGCCCCGCGGACCTCACCGTAGAGGGTCGCTCCCCAGACCGGCCACAGCAGGTAGAAGGCCAGGAATGGGAGGAGCAGCAGGGTCGGGGTGAAGCCGAAGTTGCCGAACGAGATGCCGGTCGTCCCGCCCTTGGTCGCGGCATCGAGCGTGGCCTGGTAGGCATTGCCCGAGGCGCCGAAGAGCGAGGCCGCCTCTCGGTTGAAGGCGCTGACGAACGCCTCGTGGCTCGAGAACAGCAGAATCCCGAGCATGACGAGCAGGCCGCCCATCCCCAACCAGAAGCAGAACCGCTGGATCTTGGCGTAGCCCTCCATGCCCAGGGTGATGACCCAGCTGACAAAGGCGAGCACGATCAGGCAGCTGACAAAGATGCCGGTCTTGCTGCCAAAGAACGTGGCCAGATCGGGCAGACCCAGCGTGTATGCCAGTGGCGCGAAGAACTGGACGACGAGGATATTGGCGTAGATCGGGGTCCACAGCCAGAGCGTGAACCACCAGCCGGTGATCGCCAGCACGAAGCCCACCGCGCCACCCAGGATGCGGCTCTGCCAGGCGTAGTCGCCGCCGGCGCGCGGCATCACGCTGACCAGCTGCGCATACGTCAGCACCAGGAACGTCACCAGCACGCCGGTGAGCAAGACGGCGCCAAGGAGCTGACCATTTGGAATCGCGTAGACGAACGACATGCCGTAGAGCCCAAGCGTGACCAGGTTGACCGACCAAAATGCATATAAGAAGGCGTCGAACGTCGACCAGGCTTTGACGAGGCCCGTGGCGTTACGCAAAAACAGCGTTTGCCGGGGCGGAGCTTCCGTCGTTGTCGCCATGTACTTCCTCCTTCGAAATTTGATCAACAGCCGCCGACCGATTGTTGCTCTACCGCTTCACCTCCTAGCCGTTGACCAGCTGGTAGTTCTTGATCCCCTTCTTCGGGTCAAGTTCGATGATCGACGCGAGCAGCATGCCTTCCTCGTAGGCGCTGCCGGGATTGATGGCGAGCGTCTTGCCCAAGCGGGTGATGCCCTTGCCTTCGTGGATGTGGCCGTGCAAGGAGAGCATCGGCTGGTATTTGTCGATCGCCTCGCGCACCGCCGTCGAGCCGACGTGCCGCAAGGCCCGTCCCCCGTGCAGCGGCTTCAAATTTTCGTCCAACGCCGGTGCCTCGTCGAGCGATGTGCCGTAGGGCGGGGGATGGAAATTGAAGATTGCGCGGCCCATGTTCTTGATATCGCGCAGCATCGGCTCCATTCGCTTCGCCAACTCCTCTTCGGGTGCCTCGCGGTAGGTGTGCCACGGCGTTGGATTGGCCCAGCCCGACGAGATCATTTCGTAGCCGCCGATGTCGATCATTTTTCCCTCAGCGAGCTCGACCCGCGGGGCGTTCGCGATCACCTCATCGATTTCGATCTCGTCGTCGTTCCCTGGGGCGACGAAGATGCGCACCTTGCTGTGCTTGAGCTTGTCCTGAGCCATCTGCATCCAGCGCTCGACCGTCTTGCACATCTGCTCGGTGAACAGCGTCTGGACCTTCTGCGGATCTTTCTCGAGTTCTGCGACCTGGGAGGAGGTCATACGGACCGGGTAGTAACCTTTGCGCTGGACCTGCGTCTCGACGTCGGCGACCTGGTCGCGGCCGACCCGCTGCGAGACGCCGGACAGAGTCAGCTCATAGCTGTCGCCGTCCTCGACGATCGGGATCATCGCCTTGCCCGTCATGTCGCCGCCGCAGATCAGCACGCCGGCGTCGTAGAACTTCGCGGCATTGAGGAATTTGCGCCAGCAGACTTCGGACCCGTGAAGGTCAGTCGCGTAGAAGACTCTCACTGTTTCCCCTCCCTACAGAACTTTGCGGATGGCGTGTTCGAAGCCTGTGACGTGTTGTCGCATAACCGCTTCCGCCTGGTCGGCGTCCCTTAAAACGATGGCATCGAGCAGCCGGCGATGCTCGGTGACGGCTTCTTTCAGTCGAATCCCGCGATCAAGGCCGAGGAACCAGATACGAAGACTGAGGTTGAAGCTTTCCTCGAGCATCGACTGCAGGAAGGCGTTGCGGGTGGCCTGATAGACCTGCCGGTGAATGCGCTGATCGAGGCGCATGAGAGCGTGGACGTCGGATTCATCGATTTTCGCCAGTTCCGCAATCAGCGCTTTCATCAGCGTGCGATCGGCGGCGCCGGCGCGATCGGCAGCCAGCCGGGCGGCGTAGCCCTCGGGCTCGACCCGCACCTCGGTAAGGCGATGGAGGTCGGTGAGATTGATATCGCAGACGAACGTGCCGCGGTGTGGGACGAAGGTGACCAGATTTTCGTGCGCCAGCCGCTGCAGCGCCTCGCGGATCGGCGTCCGCCCCAGGCCGAGCTCCTGGCGCAGGCGAGCCTCTTCGATCACCGATCCTGGAGCGAGCTTGAGCGTGACGATCTGATCCCGGATCAGGAGGTAGGCGCGCTCGCCCTGGGAGCGCACTGAGCCGCTTTCGAGGACGACGGTATGCAGTGTCGCCTCTGGCGTGCGGCGTCGCGGCGGACGAGCGGTCGTGAGTTCGCTCGCCAAGCTTCCCCTCCCGTATATCGGCCGTACACCAGCGATATATCGGCCGTAGGCGCACGCTAGCACCGAGCCCGGCGGCCGTCAATGGGGAATTGGCCGCTCGGGCAAAAAGGCATAACGTAGGGGCGACACCACCCGTCTGTTTGGCCGAGATGGATCCACCCTTTCCCGCCCCCAGCTCGACGCCGCGGACTGCCGCTGAGGACCGAGGGTTTTACCGATCTCCGCAGCGCGTCGCGGTCCTATCCTTCTTCGCTCCGGTCACCTATGAGCTGTGGTGGCTGTGGCAACTCTTCCAATTCACGGGCCGTGAGCAGTTTCCTCGTACCCGCGCGTTCTGGTGGCTTTTGGTTCCCTTCTACAACTTCTACGTGATTTACCAGCAGCTGGACGACCTCAAAAAGGCACTGGAGAGCCATACGTCATCGATCCGGTTCAGCTCGGCTGGCGTGACCTGGCTGCTCATTGTCGCCACGGTCATCATCAACGCGTCGAATCGCCTTTCCGGGCCGGCGGAACTCCTCGTGTTCGCCGTTGGGGGCGTGCTGCTGGCGGTCGCAGCCTTACTCGTACAGCAGGCCGCCAACAGCTACCAGGAGCTGCGCTATCCGGGGCGCCCGCCGCAGGGCATGAGCGCGGGGGAGTGGATCGCAACCGGTATCGGTGTCGCCTTCCTGCTCCTCGTCATTCTTGGAAGCTTTCAGCCGGTTTGACGGGCCCGGGCTCTTGTCAGATTCCTCGGGCACGGCTACACTTGTTGTGCCATGAGCACCGGTTTTGCACTGCGCAACAAGGTGCAATCCCTCGACCGGGCGCTCGAGATCCTGCGTCTGCTGGGCAGCGAGCCCGAGATGCGGGTCACGGACCTGGCCCGCCGCCTCGAAGTTCATAAGTCGACCGTCTTCCGGCTCCTCTCGACGCTCCAGGAGCACGGCCTGGTCGAGCAAAACCCGACCACCGAGAAATACCGGCTCGGATACGGCCTCGTCCGGCTGGCCGGCGCCGTGGTTGCGGAGCTCGACCTCGCCCGGGCGTCGCGGTCCGTGTTGGAGGAGCTGGCGACCCGGACGGGGGAAACCGTCAACCTGGCGATCCTGCAGGGCGAACAGGTCGTGAACATCGATCAGATCGCCGCGCCGAACCTGGTGGTCAACGTCAACTGGGTTGGGAAGCAGACGCCGCTGCACGCCACTTCCAACGGCAAAGTGCTGCTCGCCTACCTCTCAGAGGACGAGCGGCGCCGTCTCCTGGACCGGTCACTACCCCGACTTACACCGCGAACCATCACCGATCCGCGCATTCTGGAGAAACAGCTGCACCGCGTCCTTACGGATGGCTACGCCTTTACCCTCGAGGAGCTCGAGCTTGGACTGAACGCCGTTGCCGCGCCGGTTTACGCCGCGGATGGTCGCGTGCAGGCCGCAGTGAGTGTCGCCGGCCCCTCGTATCGGGTGACGCCACAGCGATTGAGTGACCTAGGGGAGATGACGAAGGACGCGGCCGCCGCGATATCACGTCGGATGGGCTACATCCGCAACGAAGGAGGGGAGACATGAGTCGCGAGGAAGAAATCCGGCAGGAGCTGTTCGATCACACGCTGAATGGGCACGCCCCCGAAGTCAAGGCGCTCACGCAAGAGGGCCTGCAGCTGGGGATGGACCCCATGGACATCCTCTTCAAGGCCCTCATTCCGTCGCTGGAGGAGGTTGGCCGCCGGTTCGAGCGCGGCGATTTCTTCGTGCCGGAGATGCTGATCGCCGCCCGGGCGATGCAGGGCGCGCTGGTCATCCTGCGGCCGCTGATCGCCGAGACCGGTGCGAAGCCGATCGGCAAGTACGTGATCGGCACGGTGAAAGGCGACATCCATGACATCGGGAAGAACCTCGTGATCATCATGTTGGAGGGCGCCGGATTCGAGGTGGTCGACCTGGGCGTCAACTGTGCTCCGGAGAAGTTCGTGGAGGCGGTCCGTGCCAACGAGCCGCATATCGTCGGGTTTTCCGCCTTCCTCACCACCACGATGCCGATGTTCAAGGTGAACATCGAAGCGCTGCAGAAAGCTGGACTCCGCGACAAGGTGGCAGTGATGGTCGGCGGCGCGCCCGTCACCGAGGAATACGCAAAGCTCTCCGGCGCCGACCATTACGCACCGGATGCGTCGATCGCCACCCGGATGGCCAAGCAGATTGTCGGCGCGGCTCAGGCGGCGGAGAGCCAGGCGTTGACCCAGGCCGTCGAGCTGATCGACAAGACGCTGAAGAAGGGCTGAGCGCGGTGTCGGTTACCGAGCGGCTCGTCCTCGCTGTCGAAAAGCCTCTCAAGGAGGCGATCTGGGGCTGCCGGATGTGCGGCCAGTGCATTCTGCATTCGACCGGCTTGAGTTGTCCGATGCGCTGCCCGAAGAATCTTCGCAACGGGCCTTGCGGCGGCGTCCGGGCGAACGGCAATTGCGAGGTCTATGCCGACCAGCCCTGCGTTTGGGTGGAAGCGTGGGAGGGCTCGCGACGCTTGCCGCTCTTTAAGGATCATATCGAGCACCTGCAGAAGCCGATGGATTGGCAGCTCCAGGGAACGTCGTCCTGGATCAACCTGTTGCGTGGACGTGACCGGACCGCGCCCAAGGGCTGGGTGGCCCATGACCACTCCTAGCCGGCTGGCCGGCCTGTTGGGCGAGGGCCGTTTCGTGGTCACCGCCGAGCTGTCCTCCAGCAACAGCGCCGATCCGGAGGCGACCTGGCGCCGCGCCGAGGTGCTTCGCGGATCCGTCGACGCGATCAACTGCACGGACAACACCGGTGCGCACGTGCACATGTCGTCACTGGCGGCGGCCCATCTCCTGGTGGAGAAAGGCCTGGAGCCGATCATGCAACTGACGGTGCGAGATCGTAACCGCCTCGCTCTGCAGGCCGATCTGCTCGGCGCGGCGGCTCTTGGTGTTCGGAACCTCGTGCTGATGAGCGGCGACGACGTGACTGCGGGGGATCATCCCGAAGCCCGCCGCATCTATGACATCGACTCGATGCAGCTCCTGGAGGTCGCCTCCGCGATGCGCGACCGCGGCACCTACCTCAGCGGGAGAAAGCTGGAGCAAGCACCCTCGTTTTTCATCGGGGCCGTGGAGAATCCGTTCGCGCCGCCCCTCGACTTCCGCCCGCTGCGGCTGCAGAAAAAGGTCCGGGCGGGCGCCGAATTCATCCAGACCCAGCTGGTCTTCGACGTGCCGATCTTCAAGCGCTTCATGGACATGGTCGGCGAACTGGATCTTCAGAGAAAGGTCTTCATCATCCCCTCCATCGGGATCCCTCGCTCGGCTCGCGGCGCCCGCTTCATGCAGCAGAAGGTGCCGGGCCTGCATGTGCCAGAGAGTCTCGTGAGCCGCCTCGAACGGACAGCGCCCGCACGGCAAGCCGAGGAAGGCATTCAGATCGCCGTCGAGCTCGTCAGGGCGGTGCGCGAGATTCCCGGGATTGCAGGCGTCCACCTGATCGGCATCAAGTGGGAGGAAGGCGTGGTCCAGGTCGCGGAGCGGGCCGGCTTGCTGCCACGGCCGACATTGAGCCCGCTCGCGTCGGTCGGAGGCCGCGGCTGATGCATACGGTGGTCCGTTCGCGCTCGAAGGAGGTCGTCATCTCGATCGACCGACCGTTCGTCATCATCGGCGAGCGGATCAACCCGACCGGCCGCAAGATTCTTGCCGCGGAGATGAAGGCTGGGGTCATGAACCGGGTCCGGGCCGACGCCCTTGCCCAGGTCGAGGCCGGCGCCCAGATGCTTGACATCAACGCCGGCGTCCCGGGTATCGACGAGCCCGCCCTGCTGGTGGCCGCGATCAAGGCCGTCAGTGAGGTGACCGACGTTCCGCTCTGCATCGACTCCTCGGTGATCGAGGCGCTGGAGGCCGCGCTCGCCGTCTACGAGGGCAAGGCCCTGGTCAACTCGGTGACGGCGGAGGACGAGCGAATGGATCGGATCCTGCCGATCGTCAAGAAATACGGCGCCGCGGTCATCGGCATGAGCAACGACGAAACCGGCATCACCATGGTGCCGCAGGAGCGGGTGGAGATCGCCCGCCGCATCATCGACCGCGCGCGGTACTACGGGATCCCGGCGGAGGACGTTGTGATCGACCCGATCGCGATGACGGTCGCCGCCGATCCCCAGGCCGGCGTCATCACGCTGGAGACGATGCGCCTCATCAGGGAGCAGCTGAGCAACAACATGACCTGCGGCGCCTCCAACGTGTCGTTCGGCCTGCCGGATCGCCCGATCGTGAACGCCGCCTTCTTCTCGGTGGCGATGCATGCCGGGCTGACCTGCGCCATCACGAATCCACTGGTGCCTGAGGTGCGCAAGGCAGTGCTGGCATCGGACCTGTTGCTCGGGCACGACGAGTATGCGATGCGCTGGATTTCGACCTTCCGCCAGGAACAGAAGAAAGCCGCTGCTGTCGAGCCGGTGACCCGGTGATCCAGAGGAAGCTCGAGGTCGTCTACCAACCGTTCGATAAGGCGACCAGGGTCCCGCCCGGCACGACCCTGTTCAGTGCGGCGCACTGGATCGGCCTGCCGATCGATTCCACCTGCGGCGGCCGTGGCACCTGCGGCAAGTGCAAGGTCCAGGTGCTCCAGGGTGCGGCAGAGATCACGACCGCCGACCGCAAGCAGCTGCGACCCGGCGAGTTAGAGGCTGGCTGGCGCCTCTCCTGCCAGGCGAAGGTTTACGAGGACACGACCGTCACCGTGCCGGAACTGCTTCGGGTGCCCAAAGCCGCCACCATGGGCGTCAACCGGCTGGTGCTGCTCGACCCGAACGTGCGCAAGGTCTTTGTGGAGCTGAGCGAGCCGACGCTGGCGGACCAGCGCAGCGACGTGGAGCGCCTTCGCGACGCCCTGACGGCGGAGGGTTTCGACATGAAGGTCGATCTTCTGGCTCTGCGGACGTTACCGGCTCTCCTTCGGAGCGCCGAGTTCAAGGTGACCGCCGTGCTCGGTGGCGATCATCTGATTGCCGTCGAGCCCGGGGATACGCGCGAGGAGAGCTACGGCGTTGCCTTTGATCTCGGCACGACCACGGTGGTCGGCACCTTGATGAACCTGCGCACCGGCATGGCCGAGGCGGTGCGCTCGACCCTCAACGGCCAGGCGCCGTTCGGCGCCGACGTCATCTCGCGGATCAGCCACGGGATGCAGGGCGAGGAGGCGAAAGCGGAATTGCGCGACGCGATTCAGCGCACCATGAACACGATCCTCGCGGAGCTGTACGAGGCGGCCGGCGTTGCTCGCGACCGGGTTTACGAGATGGTGATCGTCGGGAACGCGACGATGCTCCACCTTTTGTTCGGGATCGACGCCACGCCGATTTCGATGATGCCGTTCACGCCGGCCTTTAAGGAGCCGCTCTATATCCCGGCCCGTGAGGCGGGGCTCGACATCCACCCTGGTGGCTATGTCCAGACTCTTCCGCTCATCGGGGCGTACGTGGGCGCCGACATCATCGCCGGCGTGATTGCCACCGGCCTCGCGCGTGAGGACAAACTGCGCGTCTTCGTCGACGTCGGCACCAACGGCGAGATCGTGCTCGGCTCGGCGAAGCGCGTGCTGTGCACGGCGGCTCCCGCCGGACCCGCGTTCGAGGGCAGCCAGATCCGCTGTGGCATGCGGGCGACCGACGGCGCCATCGAGGGCGTGACATTGACCGACCGCGTGGAGCTGCAGGTGATCGGAGGCGACATCGCGCCAAAGGGGATCTGCGGATCGGGGCTCGTTGATACGGTTGCCCAGCTGCGGGTCGCCGGGCTGCTCGATCCGTCGGGTCGTATGCGAAGCCGCGAGGAGGTTCCCGAACACCCCCTATCCGACCGGCTGATCAACATCGACGGGGTGCGAGCCTTCCTCCTGGCTGAGGGCGTGTACCTGAGTCAGAAAGATGTCCGCGAGCTGCAGTTCGGAAAGGGCTCGATTGCCACCGGCATCAAAGTGCTGATGGACGTCATGGGCGTCAAGACGGCGGACCTCGATGAGGTCTTGCTCGGCGGATCGTTCGGTTCCTACCTGAATCCGGAGAGCGCCAGGATCATCGGGCTGGTGCCCCCCGTGGATGTGGACTGCATCTTGTCGGTTGGCAACACCGCGGGCGAGGGCGCCAAGATGTCCCTGCTGTCATTCCGTGAACGGCAGGTCGCCTTCGAGCTGCCGGACAAGATGGAGTACGTCGAGCTCTCCGGGCGCGCGGACTTCAACGACTCCTTCGTCTCAGTGCTGCAATTCGCGGAGCTCGAGGCGCTGCGATGAAAAAGATGGCACTCCTGATTTGCGGCGCCTTAGGAAAAGAGGTCAAGGCCATCGTCGACGGGCACGGTTGGGAAGTCGATGTCTACGGTGTTCCGGCCATGCATCACTTCTATCCCAAGAAGATCGTCGAGGCCGTCGATCGCCGGCTGGCCGAGCTCGCGCCGCGCTACGGTCAGGTCGTCGTCGTCTATGGCGATTGCGGCACCGCCGGCGCCCTGGAACCCATCCTTGCGCGGTATGGATCGGTCCAGCTGCGCGGGCCGCACTGCTATGAGATGTTTGCCGGCGCGGACTTCGACCGTATCGTCGACGAACGGCCGGCGACCTTCTTCCTCACGGACTGGTTGGTTCGCAACTTTGAACGCGCCGTCGTACGCGGGCTCGGCATCGACCGCTACCCGGAGCTGAAGGCGGTGTACTTCCGGAACTACACCGATCTGCTCTATCTGGCGCAGTTCCCAGACGAACGCCTGGTCGAGAATGCGCGGGAGATCGCAGACTACCTCGGGCTCCCACTGGAGGTTCGCCAAACCGGGCTCGGCGCACTCGAGACGCGGCTCGCCGAGCTGATCGAGGCGGCCGCTTGATGGCGAAGTACCAGGTGATGTTCTGGAGGCACATCCCGGCGCAGGTCAAGGCCTGGGACGAAAGCGGGGAGGTGAAGCGCATGCTACCCGACCGTTTCCAGGCCGCCATCGACGCTTATGCGATGAAGGATGGATCGACCGGCATGGACGCCTATCTCGAGGCCTGGCGTTGGGGTGACGAGGGAGAGCGCGCCGGTTCGCCGGAAGATGTCGCTGGCGCGCTCGTTAAGGAATTGGATGCCGCCAACCCGCGGTC
>Ga0209474_10001324_pt1 | contig 24570 bp, 17 predicted proteins | sample GraSoiAngelo_145_FD_185902 | JGI IMG/M metagenome (GOLD analysis project Ga0209474, IMG submission 185902) | Grasslands soil microbial communities from the Angelo Coastal Reserve, California, USA - 14_1009_05_20cm (SPAdes) (version 2) | ecosystem: Environmental > Terrestrial > Soil > Grasslands...
CGCCACCTTGGGAGTCTCGCCGCTGCGAACCACTAACAACACCCCGTCTGCCTGCACCGAAAGAATGACGGCATCCGTGGCTGCCATGACTGGCGGCGAATCGATGACAATGAACTTGAATTTCGTGCGCAATTCGACGATCGCGTCCGCGAGCTTGTGCGAAGAGAGCAAATCCGCGGGATTGGGAGGGAGAGGCCCCGTAGGAATGGCGACCAGATTGGGAATTGCAGGGTGCGGGATGGACACGAGATCCAAACTGGATACGCCTGCGAGATAAGAACTCAAGCCGGCATATTTCCCGGCGCCAAGATTGAGCAAACGCCCGATTCCCGGTTTTCGAAGATCAGCGTCAACGAGCACGGTGCGGTCGCCGAGTTGCGCAAGAGTGACAGCCAGATTCGCTGCCGCGGTGGTTTTCCCTTCCCGCGGCAAAGCGCTGGTAACCAGAATCACTTGCGGAGAATGCTCCGCTTGCGAAAGAAGGATGGAGGTACGAAGGACGCGAAAAGCTTCCGACATCTGCGACTTCGGAAGATGTTGGGCCACCAACTCGATGCGTTTGTCGTGGCCATTTTGGGAAAAGTCCGGCAGCATGCCGCGGCGCTTGTGACCGTTGGAGCCCGCAAATTGCGGAACGACCGCGAGGGAAGGCAGCCGCGCGAGGGTTTCGATGTCGTCGGGCGTCTTCACCGTGTTGTCCAGATATTCTCGCAAGAGCGCCAGCCCGATGCCGCCCACGAGGCCGGCGAGGAAAGACAACATGATATTCTTGCCTTTTGCGGGCCGTGCGGGAGTGGCGGGTACCATTGCGGGATCGACAACGCGAATGTTGGACGAGCGCAAGGCGCCGGAAATCGCGGTTTCCTTCATCTTGGTCATTAGGCCTTCGTAGAGCGCCTTGTTGGCCTCCGCTTCCCGCTTGAGGATGTTGTACTCCACCATCTTTTCGGCCATTTGATTGGTTTCCGCTTTGGCCTCATTGAGCGCGTCCGCCAGCAATGTTTCGCGCTGGCGGGCTTCGCGATAATCGCTTTCGAGAACTTCGAGGATTTTCCTTTTCTCTTTCTCGATGTTGTCGTCAATGTCCTTCAACTGGGCTTTGAGCCGCAGCACTTTGGGGAAATTGGGACCATATTGCTGGAGGGCGTCCGCATAATCCGCCGACGTCTCCCCTCGTTTCTTCAGCAACTCGGTGAGAGCCGAATTGCTATCGAGCTGGGGGACGGCATCCAGGTTGCCCGCTTTGGCAAATTCGTAGAGGGACTCCTTCTTCATGCGCTCGGCCTGGGCATCCGTGTACTGCTTGTTGATGTCGCTCAGCCGCTGCGTGGTCATGTTCTGTTTATCGTCGAGCGTCCATATTTGATTCTGGCGCTCGTAGGCGATGCGCGCGTCTTCCGACTTTTGGACTTTTATTTTGAAGTCCCGCAGTTGGTCGGCGAGCCAATCAGAGGCTTGAGACGTAGCCTCGTACTTGCTGCGGTAATTCTGCTCGATGTAGGTCGCGATGTGGGCGTTGACGGTGCGCGCGGCAAGCCGCGGGTCGGTGGATTCGAAGCTCACGTCCATCAAGCGGCTGTTGGGAACCCGCCTCACACTGAGATTGCCAAGGAATGCGGCGAGTTCGGGCGGGCGGGTCTGGTTCGCGAGATTGCCGTTGGCAACAGCCTCCGAGATGCCGCCGGACTCGGCGAACTCCGGACGAAGGGCGAGACCATTGTTGCGGATGGTTTGCAGTGCAAGCGTTTCGCTGGTCAGGATTTTTGACTGGGTCTCGATGTAATTGTCCGAATCCATCATGTAGTCGTAAGAATCCGCACCCTGAAAAGGCAGGATGTTCGCATTCTCTTTATCAATTTCAATGCGGGCCGTGGCGACGTAGACGGGCTGCATGCGGAACGTGGCGATGCTCACGATGGTAACCACCGAGAGCATGAACGACACGATGAGCCATTGGTGCTTGCGAAGAATGAGCAGGTAATCGTACAGATGAGGCTCGCGCGGAGACAAATCAAACGAAGCGAAGCGGCCTGGGATGGGTACCAATTCCACGTTGCCGTTCGAGCCATTTTCGTGGGGAACAAGTTTGTTTTCGTCTGTCATTTTTAGCGATACGCAAGCCGGTACAGAGCTACGCCGGAGCCCAGCGCGAAGCCAAATTCAGCGGCGCGGAAAAGGGCCTGCTTCGAACCGCTTTCCGGCACATACAGAATGTCGCTTGGCTGAAGCCGCAGGTCCTCCGCCTTGCGATTGAGAACTTTTTTCAAATCGATGGGCACTTCATGCTGCTGTCCCAGGTTGTCCTTGCGCACGATGACCGCTTTGTCGGACTTTGCCGTTCGCGTCAGGCCGCCCGCCAGGGAAAGAATCTTTAGTGTCGTCAATTGCGCGCGGTCATTGGAAAGGACGTAGCCCCCCGCGCGGCCGACGGCGCCGAGCACATAGACGACGCCCGCGTGAGGAACGGTGACAATGTCTCCGGCCTGGAGAGCGATATTGTTCTTGGTGTCACCGGTCTCCATGACGTCGCTCAGGTTGATGGTGATCGTGTTAGCGAGAGGAGGCGGTTCGGCGCTTGCAGAAGGATTCGGCGAGGCTGCGGCGGCGCCGGACGCGGGAGATGCGGCAGGCGCGGGACCTTTCGTTGCGTCTTGCGAGGCCGTGGAAGGACCCTGGGCGAGTGCGTTGGCTGGAGAAGGCTTAGAGGAAAGCAGCTGCTCCGGGCCGATTTCCGGCGGCTCTCCTGAATCTGGAAGCGCGTCTTGCGACGGCCGCGAGACAATAATCGTGTCGCCCGCGTCACTTGAAATTCCGCCCGCCTCCGCCAGAACTTCCAGGAGCGTTACCGGGCGGTCGGCTTCATAAACCATCGGGTGAACCACGGCGCCAACAACCGTAATGGGTTTGCTCTTGTGTTCTTTGACGCTGACACTTACATCCGCGTGCGTCACCAGGCCGTTCGCTTCCAGCATCTCCGCGATTTTTTGCTCCGCTTGCATTTCCGTCAGACCGGCGACATGCAGGCGCACGGGAAGCAAAGGAATGCCGATCGTGCCGGTCTGGCTGACACGCACTTCGCGGCTCAATTCTTCCACGTCAAAAACGTAAATACTGAGGAGGTCCCCGGAACCGATCACGTAGTCATGCGGCATCGTCCGCAGAGTGGCGGAAAGCTCACGAATGCGGTCATTGACCTGTTGCGGAGTTTCAAGGACGGGTTGCCCGCGTCCAGCTTGCGCGCGGCAAGTCGAAGACAGCGGCAGCAATGCGAGCAAGGCTCCAGATAGCAGACACCCCGCCGCCGCACGCAGTGTGGCTGGCTGCATGAATAGATGACCCCCGCGTAATTATACAGCCATACGGAAGAAGTCAATCAGGATTTCGCGAGCTATGGCGGTGGGGGCGATTTGGCGGGATGGAAGGAGATTGTTGGATCTGCGTGGTGGCTAGATGAGCCATCAGGAAGAAGAGCCAAAGGTTGGATGGGATGTGGAAGTTGAAGTCCACCAAAGCGTGCACCAGGAATCCCGCGCAGGCAACTATTCCGGAAAGTTGCAGCGCCCCTGGAAACGAAAAATCACTCTGCCGGAAAAGGGAAAACGATTTGAGAAGCAAAACCCCGAGGAACCAGGCGCAGCACAAACCGCCCAGCGCGCCCGTTTCAGCAAGAGTTTGCAGGTAATCGTTGTGCGCGTGATTGACGACTTTGGCGTCATAAAGGGTCTCATAAGGAGGGTACGCGATTTGAAAAGTGCCGAGTCCGGTGCCGGCGAGCGGATGGCCGAGAAAAATGTGCCAGGCGCCTCTGCGCATGGCGGCGCGCTTCCCTTCAGTGACTTCGAGCGTCTGCATGGACGAAAAGCGCTGCAGGATTCGACCCACGCCCAGCCAAGTAACGATCATCAACGCCGCCAGCAGCACCGCGGACACCGCCAGGAGGCGCTTCGCCAAGCCGCGGCGGCGAAGAAGCAAATAAACGAGCAAGGCAAATTGGACGAAGAAGCTCACAATGCCTCCGCGGGAGGCCGACAGGAAAAGGGCGGCGATCGGCATAACCGCGAATAACCCAACGACGGCCAGGCGTTCGCGCCGTACTTTTCCCAACACCAGCGGAACCAGCGCCAAGGGGATGAGGAGTTCCATCAGTCCAGCGAAATGGTTGCGATTGACATACGGACCAAACGGTATGCCCCCGTAAGTGAGTTCGCGAACCCAGTAGAGTTTTCCATTGAAGGTGAGGTGCTGGAGAATGCCGAACACACTGATTACGAAGCCGAGGCCCATTCCAAACCACACAAATGCGCGCCAGTCTTGAAGCGTGCGAAATGCCTGCACGCATAGAAACAGAAAAAGCAGGGTAGCCAGCAAAAGCAACAACTCAATGCGCGTGCTGAAGGGAGATGCGGTCGCGCGAAAGAACCACTGGCCCACGCCGACGAGAAAAAAGAGAGCAAGCGGGGGGAGCAGAGGCGAGCAAAACGGCTGCTCCTGCTCGTTGAAATAAAAACGCAAAGCCCAGATCAAGAAGAGAAAGGCAACGCCGGTCTGCAGAACGGCACGCGCCCAGTCTTCCACGCCGCCATGGGCGAGAACGGCAAAGCTGATCAAGGCGCACAGGCCGAGCCGCAAAAATTTCATGGTTTGCGAGGCTCCGCAGAGACAGGAACCAGCCCGACGTCATCCACCCAGGCAATACCCTGGATTTTGTCGTCGAATTCCTGGCTGGGCAGGCGGGCCACGCAGACCTGCATCTCCTGAACTTTCTTTCCAGAGGACCACGGACTGTCGATGCGCGTCCAAGGCTGGGTGCCGCGAAGATCGCTGGTCACGACCGTCGCATGGTCTTGCGTTCCTATCGCGCGCAGTTGGAACCGGATGCCCTGTTCCGTGGTTATGGATAACGTTCGTACCCAGGCAGAAAAGTGGTACGCCGTTGAGGGCTGGACTGCGACCTCAGCGCAAGGCCCGTTGAGGCCGAGATTGTATCTTCCATTAAATAGCAGACGCAGCGAACGACTTCCGGAATGCTTTTCGCGGGTATCAAGACTGAACTGGATGCCTTGAGCTCCCCCTGGAAGAGCCCACGCAAAGCCGTTTCCAAAGATACTGGATTCGAATCCGCCATCCCACACAAGGGAATCCGCGGGGCCCGGAAGGTTGCCGTAGCCGGCAAAATCCGCCGCCTGCTTCCAGACGCGCTGGGCTTCAGAGACTTGCTTTTCGTGAAGGAGTGCGGCGACGAGGTAATAGGTGTAGGTTTCGAGCGGCAGCTTGGGATGAAGGGCTGCAAGCCTATTCCAGATGCGGACGGCATTTGCCGTATGGCCTTCGCTAACCTGGTCGAAAATTGCCGTGGTATAGGCATCGCTCGCCGGAGGAAGCACGCGATCCATAACGAAGTCGATATTCGGTTCGGCGCTCAAGGCGCGGGAAAGAGCCTCCGCTCCACGCTTCGGTTCGGCTTGTACGGCCCGGCGCATCTCGAGAAAAGCAGCGTCCAATTCGCCCTGCCGGAGAAGAAAATTGGCATAGCGCCAGGAGATTTCGGCGGAAAGGGGATAAGCGCTTTTCGCATGAAGAAAGGCGTCGCGCGCGGCCGGAACATTTCCTTCGGTTTCGTAGGCAGTTGCCACGTCCGACCAAAGATCCGCAGAACGAGGGTTGAGCGACAGAGCTACATTGTACGCTTGGAGAGCTCGCGCCGTGTCCGGCTCTTCGAGGCTGTATTGCCAATAGCGGCCGAGCAGGAGCCAGTTCTGGAAGTCGCGCGGCTCAAGGCGTGTGGCATGCTCATACCCCTGACGAGTTTGCAGTCCGACATAGTGAGCGGCAAGCGCGTTTCGAACGCTGAAGTAAGACAGGAACAGTAAACAAACAAGAGCAAAAGCGAGCACGACGGCGCGCTGTTTGGAACCAAAAGAACGGTAACTCATCCCACGGTACTCTGCCTAGACCACGAAATAGTTGCAAGAAAAATTCGCCGAGAGAGCGCGCTTGCTCGGACAACCAAATTGCCGGACGTGAAGTCTATCTCAATGTTCGCCAAGAACTGGGTTGCTGCGGGACGGGGCCGACGGTAGAATGCAGTTCCAGCACCGGAGCTATTCAAACCCAAATTCTTCGTTGTACCGGTTTCGCTTCGAGCGCAAGCTTCGAGGCGGAATGCATTGAGCTGCACGGCGTTTGGAGCGTCCCCATTTCGGTGCCCACGGCCATTTCATCGACGCAAAGGGTGTAGGGATTGAGTGGTTTTGTCTGCATCTTGCACGGGGACGATGCCCCAATAGAACGCGGGCTATTGCAGTCCCTCACGGATTTTCTCTCCTTCCGCGGACCCGATGCGCAAAACATCTGGATGGACCATTCGATCGGAATGGGCCACGCGCTGCTGCGGACCACGCGTGCGTCGAAAAACGAACAGCAGCCGGTGGGCCTGGAGGAACGCTATTGGATTGTGGCGGACGCCCGGCTGGACGCCCGGGAAGAACTGATTGCTGAAATCCGGAACAAGAAAGAAGGCGCGTATTTGGAAGCGCCAGACTGTGAATTGATTTTACGGGCGTACGCGGTGTGGGGAGAGGCTTGCGTTGATCACCTGAGAGGCGATTTTTCGTTCGCCATCTGGGACAAAGAGAATAAGAAGCTTTTCTGCGCGCGCGATCACTTCGGCATCAAGCCCTTTTACTACGCCCGGCTCGGAGGAATTTTTCTCTGCGGCAATACTTTGAACTGCATTCGTCTGCACCCGCGTGTCTCGGACGAGCTAAATGAAACCGCATTAGGGGATTTTTTGCTATTCGGGCTGAATTGCGATAACTACACCACCATTTTTCGCGACATCCAGCGCTTGCCACCGGCCCATGCGCTCACCATGTCGCCCGGCGGTTTGCAAGTCAAACCCTATTGGGCGCCTCCAACGCAGGGGCGCGTCCGCTACAGGGATCGTAGGGAATACGTCGAAAACTTTTCTTTTCTGTTTGAAAAAGCAGTCGCCGATCGTCTGCGCACTGACCGTGTCGGAGTCCTTTTGAGTGGCGGGCTGGATTCTTCAGCGGTGACGGCTACAGCCAAGGAGGTATCTGACAGGAGACGGCCCGTCGAGATTCAAGCGTTTACGCATGTATATAGGTCGCTAGTACCTCATAACGACGAAGAATATGCCAGTGAAACTGCGAAGTTTCTGGGCGTTCCGGTGAGATTCTTACCGCTGGATGAGACTCGGATCTTCGACCGTTGGGAGGATCCCAACGTGGACTGGCCCGAGCCCATCAGCAATCCCCTGGTGGCGGGAGTTTTTGAGTCGTACAGCATTATTTCTGCCGAGTGCGGTGTAGTTCTGTCAGGAGAAGGTGGCGACGATCTGATGATTTTTCAGCTGTGGCCGTATGTGCAAGACCTAAAGCGAAACGGCGAGTGGCGGAAGTTGGTGACAGAATTGGCGAATTATCTTTGGGTGCGTCCATTTCCTTGGCGCGGGATCCGAGCCAGAGTCTTGCGGCTGTTGGGGAAAGATTCCTATCTGCCTGAGTTTCCCGAGTGGCTGGCGCCGGAGTTTTCCCAGCGGTTGGGTCTTCGGCGAAGGTGGAAAGAGTGGTGGGAGCCACCAGAATTCCGGACGATGCATCCTATTCATCGAAAAAGCTATGCTTCTTTATTCTCGCCGCAGTGGACGTTGATGTTCGAACAGGAAAGCCCAGGTGTAACTCATTCTCCTGTGGAAACATGCTATCCATTTCTGGATCTTAGAATTGTGAACTACCTGCTTGCGATTCCGCCCTTCCCCTGGTTCTTCCAGAAGACGCTGCTGCGAGAGGCCCTGGTTGGACGCTTACCTGAGCGCGTCCGCTTGCGACCAAAGACGCCGCTACAGGAAGATCCCCTGTTAGCCCAGCTTCGGCGCACAGGAATGGGACGATTGAAACCGCTTCCCTGGCACCCTGTTGCCGACCAGTACATTGATCGCTCGGCATTGGTCCTGCCGCATGGTAGGATGAATCCAGAGCAAGTCAGCACGAATCTCCGGCCCTATTGCCTTAACATTTGGTTGCAGTCGGCTCGCAGAATTCGATATAACATCCGTGCGGAGGCCGGGAATGGCTAGACCCGTTAAACGGGAACCCAAAAAACCCTACAAGAAACCTTCGTTAACTGTTTACGGGACCATTCGAGAACTCACGCTACGCAATTCCACAAGAAACTTGCGTGACAAACCAGGTGGAGGGGCAAACAAGACAGCCTAACAAGCCGCTAGACTCGGGCTAAGGTGAAGTTTGTGCCAGATTTAAGGGAGTCGAAGACAAAGATCCGCCCACAGAGCAGCAAGCAGACGTGGCTTCGCAGGTCGTACAAGGCACTTCATGGTCGGAGTAGGGCTAGACTATGCCATTTTTGGATTGATACTTCGCTCGAACGCAGCGCTTCCCGGCGTTGCTCCCCTCGGTTTACCAGCAACTTCACCGGACATTCAACTTCGCTTGGGAATTTCGCCGCACTGTGAATTAGAACTTCCGACAGAAGAGGAAGAATTGGCTGATGTTAGTCCGTTCACCACGGAAACCGGTGAGCCCGTTCGCCGAATGTGGCGCGTTGCGAAAGGTGCGCTTCTACGCATAGCCTATTTCGATGGCACTCAATTCTGGCTGGATCGCAAGCGAAAGAACCTCTGGGCGACTTGGCCAGCCACTTCTTCTTTCGAAAACACGCTGACTTATTTATTGGGACCGGTTCTGGGAATTGTGTTGCGGCTGCGAGGCATAACGTGCTTGCACGCAAGTGCCGTCTCATTTGGTGACTGGGGCGTTGCGTTTGTCGGTTCGGCCGGTGCGGGAAAGTCCACAACGGCGGCCGCGTTCGCGCGCCAAGGCTTTGGGGTTATTTCCGATGACATCGTTGCACTGGTGGAAAAGGAAAACGTCTTCCATGTTCTTCCCGCTTATCCGCATCTTTGTCTGTGGCCCGATTCCGTACAGATGCTCTATGGGTCCACGGAAGCTCTCCCGCGGTTCGTCCCGGATTGGGAGAAGAGACGGCTTCCTCTTGGCTTTGCCGGTGCTCGTTTCGAACCCCGCGCCCTTCCCCTTGGCGCAGTTTATATGTTGGAGGAGCGGCGGCCCGATCCTGCCCCGTATGTGGAACAAATACGGGCGCAAGATGCGCTGATCTCGCTCGTGACAGAATCATATGCGAACAAGATGCTGAATCGCGAGCTTCGAGCATGCGAATTTACGATTCTTGGGCGACTTGTGGCGAACGTTCCGATCAGGCGAATCCACCCACATCAGGATGGCTCACGGCTTGAGGATCTCTGTAGGCAAATTCGAGAAGACCTTGCGATTTTGGGTCTTCCCGTCTCCGCCAGCCGTAACGGACGGCCATTGACGCAAGTTACTGAAGAAGTGAGAACACTCGAATAGGGCTGACCTGCCTACGTCCGGCGAAAAATGCTTTATTTGCTTCCGCGACTATATTTTCTTGCGAGGCGGACAGGCCGACGAACAACATCCATAAAGGGGTTCTGGCTGAGTTGATCGCCTGCTTGCCAGTCTTCTTCTGTGGATGACAGGGAGAGTCTTAGCAGATAAGCCGGAGCCGCAAAGAAGCTGCCGCGCATACGCAGGCGAAACGCTGCGCGTTCCAGGAGGCTCGGTGGCGCATAGCCCGCAGCGGGCAACCAGCGGAGCACTCGCGCCGCGAGCTTTGCCGCCACGGCATCTCCCCGCACCTGTGATGAAACTGCTTCGGGGAGATTTGCGCGCAAGACATCGGCAGCAAGCTGCAACCCGGTGTGCAGCAGATGTTCGGACTGGACTGCTCTTGCGGAGGACGCCGCGCGCTCCCAATCGATTCCGGTTTGCCGCGAAACCAGCCCAGCCACGTCCGCGATCCAGCTCAACCTTTCCCAAAAATGCTTTGCGCCATGGATGCAAATGAGCACGAGTTCGTCTTCCACGCAGGGCGCAGGCACTTCATGACCATCAACGCGGACGTAAATCTGCCGAGCGAAGAATTCCTTGATAGGAAGCGGACGCGGAAAGTAGCGCAGCGTCAAGTCATTGTGGAGTTCGACCAGCAATTTCGAGTCGGGATTGGAAAAAAGGTATTGCCCCGGAATCTTGCCGGCGTCAATGGCGCTAAGAGGAACGGCCGCTTGGTAGCCCGAGGCAATTAACAGCTCCGTGGCGCGGCGGATGTCGCGTTGCCGGACCAGCAGATCGAGGTCCCCGTAAGTTCGCACCGATGGATCAGCGTAGGCCTGCGCAGCCAGCACAGGTCCTTTTGTGACCAGTGCAGAGATTCCTTGCTTGCCGAAGAGCTCCAGCAAACGAAAAAGTTCCGCGGTCAGGCGAAGCGTCGAGAAATTTTGCGCGCGCCGGCGTTCCAGCAACGGTTGCTTAATCTCCGGTGGCGCCGCGGGAGCGCCGTCATTGTTCAGGCAAGCGGCAAGTTGCCCGAGAACGCCGTGTTGTTCCGCGAGCAGCAGCAGGCGAGGCCAATCGACGCCGAGAAACACTGTCCGCAGCCGCTCGTCATTCCGCCAAGGCGAAACACATTTCCGCAATGCCGTCCATTCGCGTTCGAATGCCCGAATGTCCGATAAACTCGCTGGTGAGAGCGTTTCCGGCATGAAGTCCATGCGACTATAAGCTAATGCAACGGGCGCCAACAGACCTAGGCCGAGCGGGGACCGCAAACCACTTTGTGGCGCCAATTAGCTTGTGCTGCAAGCTAGTTTGCGGCTTGTGTGAAACGCCGGAATCTCTGCCCGAGTCTTCCTAAGTTACTGATGCTAAAGGGAAACCAGGCGCTCCAGCCAGCCTTGAAGGATTGCCGCGAAAGGTCTTTTTGGTGGGCATGAGAGTTACTTGCCGGAGCCGGCGCTGAGGCTGTCGTCGCCGCGCCCGCGCTTGCGGATGTCGATCCCCAGGCGCTTGATCTTCTGGTTCAGCGTCGAGAGCGGAATCATGAATCGCTCGGCGGCTTCGGTCTGATTCCAGTTCGTGCGTTCCAGCATATCCACGATGATGCGGCGCTCGATTTCGTCCATAATCTGAAATAGAGAAGGCTGAGGGTTGTCCGCGGCCGCGCGTGCGCCAGGTTCGCCGGGAAGCGGGGGAAGAAATTCGGAGAGTTGCAGCCGGACGCCGCGCACAATCTCTTTGCTGCGGATGGCTTCCGGCAGCAAATCCACGTCGATGCGATTCTGGGTGGAAAGCACAACGGCGCGCTCGGCCACGTTTTCCAGTTCGCGCACGTTGCCCGGCCAGTCGTAATCCATCATCAATTTCATGGCATTCGGGGTGAATTGCAGCAACGGGCGGTTGTTTTCGGTGCAGAAGCGCTGCAGGAAATGGAGGACGAGAAGTGGCACGTCCTCGCGGCGCTCGCGCAAGGGCGGAATCCGCAGATGAATCACGTTGAGGCGGTGGAAAAGGTCTTCGCGGAAACGGCCTTCGCGCACAAGAGTCAGCAGGTCTACGTTCGAAGCGGCCACGATGCGCACGTCCACTTTGATTTGGTCGGTGCCGCCCAGGCGCATGAACTCGCGCTCTTGAATTACGCGCAATAGCTTGGCCTGTGTTTCCGGGCTGATCGTGGCGATTTCGTCGAAGAAAATTGTCCCTTGGTCTGCCACCTCAAACAAGCCTTTTTTCGAGGCCACCGCGCTCGTGAAAGCGCCTTTCACGTGGCCGAAGAGCTGCGATTCGAGTAGATCAACGGGAATTGAGCCGGTGTTCACGGGCACGAAGGCTTTGTCCGCTCGCGGAGAAGCCGAGTGCAGCGCTTTGGCGATGAGTTCCTTGCCGGTACCGCTTTCGCCGCTGATGAGCACGGTAGAACGCGAAGGCGCGACCTGCGTGACGAGATCGAGAAGCACTTGTATCTTGTCGCTCTTGCCAACGATGTTCGGGAAATTGAAGCGCTGTTTTAGGGCGCGCTTGAGGTGAAGATTCTCGTCGCGCAACCGGCGCGATTCCACGGCCTGTGCGACCTGCGCCAGCAATTCGTCGTTGGACCACGGCTTGGTGATGTAATCCATCGCGCCGTTCTTGAAGGCGGCGCGGGCCATGTCGATGGAGCCGTATGCGGTGATCAAAACTATGGAAAGGCCGGGATCGCGGCGGCGAATCTCCTTCAGCATGTCGAGGCCGTTGCGGTCGGGAAGGCTGACGTCGAGCAACAGAAGATCGAAAGGATGTTCTTCCAGCTTGGCGAGCCCTGATTCGCCCGTCTCGGCGCTGGCCACGCCATAGCCTTCGCCCTTCAGCAAAATCTCAAGGCCTTCCCGGATTTCGGATTCGTCGTCAACGACTAGGATGGAACCCTTAGACATGAGCAGCTTTCCTGGCCGCGGGGAACTCCACGTGGAACGAAGTGCCCTTTCCGGGCGTGGACCGCACGTCAATCTTTCCCGCGTGTTCCTTGATGATTCCGTAGCTCACGGAAAGACCAAGGCCCGTTCCACGGCCGTTGGATTTGGTGGTGAAGAACGGATCAAAGATGCGGTGGATGTCTTCGCGGGCGATTCCGGCGCCAGTATCCGCGATTTCGATCTCCACGCTGCCATTGTGCGCGCCTGTGCGGACTTCCAGCATCCCTCCGCCGGGCATGGCATCGCGCGCGTTCAAAAACAAATTCAGGAATACCTGTTGCAGCTTGTTGGCGGAGCCGTGCACGGGCGGCACAGACTCGCCAAGCTCCTTCACCACTTGAATGCGCGCTGTTTTCAAAGGATGGGCCACAAGCGACAGCGTTTCTTCCACCACGCGGTTTACGTCCACGCTGGCGGCTTCGGCCACGCCGGTGCGCGAAAAATTGAGCAGATTATTGACAATTTCGCTCGCGCGGAACGTCTGTTTCACGATTTTGTCGATGATGGACTGCCGCGGATCGCCTTCCGGCATCTGCTTGGCCAGCATCTGGATGTAATTCGAAATCACCGCCAGCGGCGTATTCACTTCGTGAGCCACGCCGGCGGCAAGAAGGCCCAGAGAAGTCAGTTTTTCCGTTTGCGACATCTGCTCTTCCAGGCGCTCGCGCTGCGTCACATCATCGAAGAGCAGCAACCGCCCAATGTGTTCATTCGATTTGCTGACCAGCGGCGTAATGGAAACGTTCAAGGTCAAATGTTTTCCCTGATGGTGCAGTCTCTGCTTATAGATGCCGGTGATGTGTTCCAGGTCACCGCGCGCGGCGATTTCTTTAGCCAGTTCTTCGGGAAGCAGAGAGTTGAGCCTGCGTCCGACAGCATCGCGGCGCAGGACTCCAAACAACAGCTCCATGCGCGTGTTCCACGATTCGACGATGCCGTCCAAATCCACGGCGAGAACGCCGACGTTCAAGGACTCTACGATGTTTTCGCTGAAATCCTTGAGGCGCGCAATCTCGAGGGCTTTTTGTTCAAGAGAGGAATAGAGTTGAGCATTGTCGAGCGCGACGGCCACGTAGCCGGCGATGGTTTCGACCAGTTCGACGTCGTCGCTCGAGAGAAAATCGCCATCCACCGTTTTGCCGAGGCCGAGAATCGCCACGGTGTGCTCGCGGATGCGGCACGGAATGAAATAATTCAAGTCCAGTTGTTCCAGCGTGCGCCGCACGGAATCGCTGACGTTTTTCGCGGCACGAGGCGATTCAAAGAAGAGCGCGCCGCGGGCGAACTCCGGCCGGGCCGGACCGAGGAAACTCAGATCCATGGATTCGGAAAGCCGGACGCCCATCGAGCGCGCGATGCGCATGCTGCCGGGCTGTTCGGGATCGTCCACAAAAATCGCCAGGCGATCGACCAGCAAGGTTTGCGAGATGCGGTCCATGACCGAACCGAGCATCGGATCGAGCCGCACTTCGTTGGTCAGCGTGCGGCCAAATTCAATCAGCGTGCGGCGGTAATCCAACCGGTCGCGGTAGAAAAAGCGGTCCAACCGCGCTTGAATCCATTCGCGCAAGGGCTGGAACAGGAATGCGGCGATGACGATGGCGATCATGCCGCCGACAGGCCCGGTGGCCGGGGCGTGGAAAAGATAAGAAGTCAACGCGAGGAGAGAAAAATAAACCGTAGCCACAGCCGCGGTAGCCGCGGTGTAGGCCAAGCCGCGCTTGAAAATGATGTCCACGTCCATCAAGCGGTAACGAATGATCGCATAGGCGAAACACAAAGGAATGAGGACAAGACTAAGCGTGGAAAACACCATCCACGGCTTGACCCGGAAGTCGAAGATTAACGGCAGAATGTAGAAGAGCGAAGCCGGCAAACTCCCGAAGAGCGTTCCGGCGGTCAGCCACTTTAATTGCTGGCGCAAGACACCCGAAGGCGCCTCGCGATAATTTCGATAAAAGACAAGCCCGGCAAGAAAGAAGGAAGCGGCCAGATAGCCAAATTCCAGCTTATTAAGCAAAAAGTACGACCCCAGCCAGGGCACGAACCCCAAAGCATGTGATGCCGTGTTCACATGGACAAACAACAAGGCCAGTGGGAGAACGTATATCCCCAACAGTTTTGCTGTCGAGCGCAGTTTCGATTCGGTCCGACCGGGAAAAACCAACGCGAAGTGAAGCAGCAATGCGGGCACCGCGAGGCGAGCCACAATTTCCGACCAGTAGATTTCCCAGTCGAAAGTGTCCAACTTCCCGCTGAAGTGGAAAGACCAAAGTATGAACGAGGCCAGGCAGAAAATGTAAAAGTGGACAGCGCGGGGAGCGTTCCAGCGGCGAATGAAAATGAACAGGCCGATGAAGAGATACAGCAAGCCGACGACGCGAAGGTAATTCTCGGCGGCAAGGGGCTTTTCCGCGGGGGCCGTCACCACTGGTGTTTCGAACTCTTCTCCATTGCGAGAAAGCTTGTAGAGAACCTTGGTCCAAAGGCCCGCGCGGTCAAGGTGCCGAGCAACTTCCGCAGCTCGCGAAACGGGAACTTCATTAAATGCGCGCAGGATGTCGCCGACTCGGATAGCAGCGTGACTTCCGGGAGAATTGGGGGAAACGTGCCGCGCCTGGACGCCGTGCTCCGTGTCGATCCAGGTGACGCCGTCGTAGGCCTGCGCGTAGCGCGTACGCTGGTCGAAGTTCAGCAGGGCAAAAATGAGCGCCGCCAGCGTGGCTAGCGCCAGCACCACCGCCCCAAGACTGACTCGCAGGTTCTGCTTCATGGCCATCAAAGGTCTATGTGACTAGTACTGGAAATCGAGAGCAAGCCAGTTTCCACTGTTTGGTAGATCAGCATAGAACAAACCCCTGTGTCTTCAATAGTTTACAACAGCAGCAGGCTGGACAACCTCGGTTCATCCAGTTTCTGGGAGGGTGGATACAGCTTTTGAGAACTTCCGAAGGCCTAGAACTGCACGCTCAGGCCGCCCCGGAACGTCCGGAAGGCGGGGACCAGGACGACGTGGCCATCCCTGCTACTGGTTGAAACATAGCCCTGTGCCAGTAAGTTGTCGCAGTCTGCGATAGCCTCCCATCTTCCCAAAGCCCATTTTGGCAGCGGCTGCCGGACCATCAAATGGAGGTAAGGATCCACCTGGTAGATGGACTCGCCATAAGCGTCCATTCGCGAAGCCGCCGACCCGTTAATCCATTTATACCCCGCATGAAACTTTGTGCCGAGCCGCGGCACCTTGGTGGAAATGCTTGCGGCAAGCGAGTGCCGCGGAACCGCCTGCAACATGTCGCGCAGCAGGCTGTCCGTATCATTTGCCGGAGCCAGAGCGCTCGCGAAGGAATAGAGCGCGGTAAATTCAGTATCGTTTTCGAGCTTCCTTCGAAACGCCACGCGCGCTCCCCAGTTGCTCGAGGCGCCGCCGTCATAAGCAAAGCCCTTGGAGAAGTAATCCTGAAAGTAGTCCGTGGCGGGTAGAGTGTCGCCGCCCCGGCCGTACACGGCTACATGCCGGTTGTCGTCGTGGAACCCAGCGAACTGAAGAACGCCGCTAGCGATCTTGCGGTTTGCCGCGACTTCCTCGTGCCACCCATTTTGCAGCACGGGACGGCCATCGCGCATGAGCAGCGCGGGAAACGCATCCAGTTCATTCAGAGCCGCGGTGAGCATAGCGCCCGGTTGTGGTTCGGTGGCTTCGAATGGACCAGGCCCGGCGGGCATGGAGGCAAAAATCATCTCCGTGTTCCAGGCTTGAGAAATCTGATAATCAAGCGCTGCACGCGGACGCAACGAGGTTGCCGAAGAAGCGAGTCCCACCAAAACATATTCGCCGCCGTAGCGCAGCAGCAAATGATTGCCAAACGAAATCGCGCCCCCTTGATCCAGCCGCACACCGCGAAAGCTCGGACCATCGGGGCCAATCTTGGCTTCCCTTAGCACCAGAGCCGTGTGCGGGCCAGCACCGAGAGTTCCCGTGGGCAACCAAACCGTAGCGATGCCGCCGCCCGGCGCTTCCTGGTCATAACTCATCTGCCCGGCGAAAAGGAGGCTGCTGGCCCCGCCGAGTTTCTGGTTGTAAGCCACGGCGGTAGCGGGCGTAGGAGAAATATTGGAAGGAGAAGCGGCTCGGCGCGCTCCGTCCGTAAACTCCATTCGAACGCGCGGCACGTTGAGCCCGCGATTCTCTACGTGAAGAGTGGAGACGCTGCCACTCGAGTCATCCATCCATTCCAGAACCGGACGGACGGAGGCTGCGGAGCGCAGCACCCACTTCCAATCATCCGAATTCGCTCCCGCATTGGAAGGTGTGCGGCGCAGTTGATCCAGCGACGCGTACATGGACTCGAGTTCAACGCGAACGACGGTGGTCAGGTTGGGGCTAACGCGAACATGTTTCTCGAGGGTAGGAAGAAAACCGGCAAGGGTAACGCGCAGCGTGTACAGGCCGGGGACAAGTTTGCTGCCTTGAAAAATTCCTTGGGTATTTGTCAGCAGGACGTGCGAGGCCGTTACTCCCGCGGATTCGGGAGCAAGCTCGACACTTGCGCCCATCTGCGGCGTGCCCGCCGTGTCACGCACCACTCCTGCAAGCTTGCCGAGGACCGGCTTCGCTTGCGCCACCGCCGGCTTAACAGCAAACGGAGAAACGCCAACGGTCAGGACCAGGGCCCCCAGGACTCGGAGATGCCCTCGTTTCACGATACTTACCTCCCCGGCGCAGCGCTCGCCTGAGTCTTGATTTCCTGCGGCGCTTTCACCGTGAAATCCGCCGTACGCGAAATGGTTTGATTCGAATGCACGTCTGTTGCATTCACTTCCAAAGTGTATTTGCCCGGTGGCAGCGTAGCCAGCGGCAGGAACCGCTCGATAGTCACTTGCTCCCCGGTTTGCTTCAGGTCTTCCGACGTTTCCTTGAACTGCATGCCCGCAACCGGCTCGTTCCCTTTCTTGACCGTAAACTGGAAATTCGCGCTGGACTTGTGCGTGGCGTCGTCGGGCTTCAAGTTGTAAACCTGCAGGTAGATTCCAAGCCGATCGGCCGTGGTGAAATCAGCTTCGAGTCGCGGCCGCACTTTGGACGAACCCAGAACGAACTGGCCGGTGCCGATTTGCTTTGCGGGAACATGCTCGATCTGGTCGGCAAGAATCAATGAACTGGCTTCCAGCTTGTCGTCTTGGTAGCGAGGCACGGCGAGCCGATTGTTGACAGCGCCAACATTTCCGCTCTGCACGTCCTTGAGGACCAAGTCCAGGCGGTACAATCCGGGGCGAAGGGGCACGGCCTTTTGATAGATGGATTGCAATTTCAGCGACTGCTGGTAAAGGGAATCAGGGAAGTCGCGGCTGACGGAATCCTCAAAGGTCTGCACAACGCGGCCGGTTAGCGTGGTAATGCGCCCGAAAATATTGATGACCGCGGTGTGAATGCCATCTTTGGCCTGGAAGGAAAGCTGGCTGTTGGGAATTTGAATGGTAATCGGAACAAGAACCGTGTCGTTGGTGACTTTCAGATAGTCCGTGCGCCAGTTAAAGTGCATCTGATCGCGAACGATGCGCGAGGTCACCACCGCTTCCAAATCCTTGAACTTTACTTCGGGGGGTTTCTGAACTTTAGCGAAGAGTTCGAGGCGGTTAAATTCATCCATGCTGGCAGGCGTCCCGCCCATGCTCTTCGGGAGGTTCGTACCGTCAGAACGCGTGAAGCGGTCTGCCTTCGTGGACATGCCCATGGATTCCATCAGACTCAAACCCGCGCCGGGGACGTGCAACAGGGCGTCCTTTTCTGAAGGATCCATGGTCATGTGATATTCGCCGGAGCCGCTGGGATCGACGAATTCCAGAATGATGTTCTCTCCGATGCCTTCCAAATAGCGCCAACGCCAGGTTTCCCAGGGATAGGTGGAAGTCGAGCCACCGCCTTCTTCCATCGGACGGTCGTACGTGCCGCCGGTTGGATGCGAGTCAATTTCATCGGGCGCGCCCCACATGATGTACATGCGGCCCCGATCCGTTTTCCAACCAGGAATGCCGGAAGCATAGTGTTCGTTGGCGTAAGCGATCCGGCGGTAGTGTTCCTCTTTGAAATCATTGTCCGGGAGGTCGGGATTGCTGCTGCGGCGCAGCCAGAACTGCTCGATGAACTGCTCGCGCTCCTCATTGGTGTCCAACTGGAGAAAAGCGTTGCGCTCTTCCGGAGTGATAATGTAGGGGACATCCTCGGTGAACCACTGCCGGTAGGCGTTATCGAGCTCCTTCAGCGTCCGCTTCATCTTTTTTTTGGTTTCTTTATCCAGCTTTTTGGGAGCCGGCATGGCGCTGGGATCCTGCTGGTCTTGCGCTTGTTGTGCGAGAGCGGCCGGCAGGTAAATGGCGAGTGAAAAAACTGATGCGACTACGGTTCGTGCTACCCGTGACATGGAGACACCTCAAGCTCTAGGACGTTGAGATTCTACCCCCCGAACAAGTTCTCCGTCAATTCTCCGTTAAGCGGCGCAAGCCCCTGCATTTTCTGACACTTGTCCCCTGGTTGGGGTTAGACCGCAGGGAGGGAAATTTGGTTGCCTGCCAAATTTTGACCTGAACGCGAGTACAGGCTGGCGGCAGTGTTCGAAGGGCGAGAACCAAATAGGAACAGTGAGACCTGTGTGCCCCGAAGGCAGGAATCTAAGAACGGAAGGTTACTGAACGCGCTGCGGCTGGCCGTCGGACCCGACTAAGGCATCAAAAATAGCGAGCACGTGGCGCCGGTAATCCACCATGCGCTCGAAAACATCTTTCAATTGCGGGTCGCGCTCGGCTTCGCGATGCCATTTGGCGAGAACCGCGCTGGGTACCTCAATGTCGCGCCGCAACTGGTCCGCGGAATGGCCGCGCAGAAACAGGCCGTAGAAAAAGGCGGCCTCGCGCTGCGGATACTCGAGATCCTGCAGCGTGTCGGCGGGAACGAATTGTGGCAGCGTGGCCATAAAGAAAATGCAGTTTACCGAAAAGCGTTTCCGCGTCAAGTAGGACTTACGTTCCTTTGACGCGTTGCTGCTAACCCTCCTATTTCTTTAAGGTTCCGCCCCGCACAGACCGGCTCACACATCTTTTTTGTCATCGTTGCAGGGTGGCCCGGAAGGATTTAAGATGCTGAAAGGCATGGCAAGGGCACAGAGTTCGGGCAAAACCCCGTTCGGCGGAGCGGCCCGCCGCTTCTTGCGGTTTGGCGCCCGGCGAGGAATGCGTTCGATCGAGATTGACCCGGAAGTTTTTCGTCGCGAGCTCTCCGAAAAACACGGGCTGTGGGTTCCCAATCTTGCGCGGTTGAAGGAAGTTCCCATCGAGCATTTGGACACCGTCGCCGCAAGATTGATTCGCGATGCGGAGAGGCTCGCGCTCGTGGAAGGCGCGGGGCTGGGGCTGGGCGGCATCATCACTTTTCTTCCGGACGCGAGTTTCCTCACGATTATTACCTTGCGCCTGATTCAGCGGCTTGCCCTGCTCTACGGATTCGAAACGCGCGAAAGCGAACAGCGAATTGAAATGTGGAAGGCGGCTGCGGCTGCAACGGGAATTGATTACGGCAAGGATCTGGCCGGAAAACAGATGTGCGAAAAGATCGCCCCGCGCGTTGCGAAGGAGCTTGCGGCAAAGCTCGGAACCGAAACCGCGGGAAAGTGGGTGGGGCGCATGGTTCCCCTGGCGAGCTCAGCGATTGGCGGCGCGCTGAATTTTTCGTTTGTGCGTGGCTGGGGCCGGCGCACCCAGCGGCAATTGCGCGCAAAGCATCTGGAAGCGAAAGAGCGTGCGGCAGCTCCAAGACGGACATACACTGCCGCGTAGAGCGGTCCTTGGGAGGGGAGTATGCATAGAGCCGGGCGGGTCGGGAGCGCGCTTGCTCTTTTCGGTGCGGCGATGGCGCTTGCCTTCGTTCCAGTGACGGCGACTTCGGGTTCGTCTCAGGAAGGGAGTGCGCCACAAGCAGAAGCGGACAATTCCATACCCGCCTATCATGCGCAGGCTCCCAAGGGCGCATTGCCGGAAACGTTGAAGCCGGAAACTTTTCCCGATCCCCTGGTGAAAAATGCATACGCGGTTGCGGCGAGGATCAAGAAAACGCTCTACCAGCAGCCCTGCTATTGCCATTGCGACCGCAGCAAAGGCCACAGCAGTTTGCTCGATTGCTTTGCCAGCGAGCACGGCTCCGGCTGCGGCACGTGCATCTATGAAGATTTCTACACCTACGAACAGGTGCACAAGGACAAAACGGCGGCCCAGATTCGCGAAGAAATCATCAAAGGCGAATGGAAATCGGTGGACGCTGCAAAATACCGGCAACCGCTACCTTTGAAGTAATTAAATAGCGTTCCAAGCAGTTTAAAGTGGTTGCATCCTGAGTGGTAGAAGTTCTTGTCATGTCGCGGAGCAATTCGTAAACTACTCGCATCCCAGCCAATCATAATAGGAGGAAGAATGCATTCTCGCCTCAAGTGGAGTGTGTGTCTGCTGGGGCTCGCCGCTATGTTCGTGGCGGCGGGAGTCCCGGCACGGGCGCAGGACAAGCAACACGTTGTTTCTCTGGGCGATTTGAACAAAGACGCGGCTCGTCCGGCGGAAACCCGTCAAGCTAACGAAGAAGCTGTACGAACATTGCTTTCTTCCGACCAGGGCCAAAAAGCGCTGAAATCCGCCAAGCTCGATTACCAAAAGGTGGACAAGGCCGTTGGCCAATTAAGCGATGCAGACCTCGCCAGACTCGCGGAGCGTTCCCGGCAGGCGCAGGCCGATTTTGCCGCAGGGCGCATTTCCGACCGCGATCTGCTTTGGATCATCGTTATCGTGCTCGGCATCGTCGTACTGGCGCTGGCGCTCCGATAATTCATAACTAGCAGGAAGAAACAACCAGGGTCATCGGTCACGCGCGGAAAGAGGGCCACGTTCGCTTTGTTCCTGACGCTGTTCCTGGGGCGCGGCTTGGAGGCGGCGCCTCAGGAAAGCGCGGGAGTCTGGCTGGATGTGCCATTCGTCAAACAAAGCGAGGACGGCTGCGGATCTGCGGCCATTTCCATGGTCTTGCAGTATTGGAGCGGGCATGGCGTCGCGGTTGATGCTCAACGAGCAGACGCCGCAGCAATCCAGAAGCAGCTTTATTCACGCAAGGCGCGCGGTATCTTCGCCTCCGGCATGGAGAATTATCTCCGTGGCTCGGGATTTAAGGTGTTCCTTCTGGACGGAACTTGGACGGATCTTGAGGAACATCTGAAGCAGGGGCGCCCGCTGATTGTGAGCCTTCAGCCGGGCAGCGCCAAAGCGCCGCTGCACTACGTAGTGGTTACGGGCATCGACTGGCAACACGACGCGGTGTTTGTCCATGACCCCGCTCGTGGCAAACTTCTTCGCATAGAACGGGTTGACTTCGAAAAACAATGGCGGTCCAACCGCAATTGGATGTTGCTGGCGGTTCCTCAAAAAGCTGCGTGAAGCGGTTTTTCCTTCCTTTCTTAGTGGTGCTCCTTTTTTCTCTCGCGGCTTATGGGCAAGACTCAAATCCGGATCAGGCCCGTCTTGCTGCCGCGCAGAGCGCCTTCGATGCCCGGTGCTGGGATGACGTGGTACAGCTTGCGCAAGGCCGCGCGAATCAGTCTCCCGAGTTGGATTTTCTGCGCGGGCTGGCCCTCGCTCGCCTGGAAAAATGGGACCAGGCGAAACTGGCGTTCGAGGCAAGCGCGCGGAAATCCCCGCGCGATTCGCGATTCCCCGTCGAGCTGGCAGGCATCGCGTACAGGCAGAAGCACTTCCGCGCTGCGAAGAAAGATCTGCAAACGGCGCTGCGGCTGAATCCTGGCGAGGCGTATGCCAACGAGTTCCTCGCCACCATCTATTTTCTGGAAGGAAATCTCGAAGCCGCGCTGAAGTATTGGAATCGCGAACGGAAGCCGAGGCTAAGAAGCGTTGGCTTCACGCCCTCTTTGCAACTGAATGAGACCCTTCGCAATCGCGCACTGGTTTTCAACGCGCCGCAAATCCTGACGGGCGAGGCACTGCTCACCTCGGAATCGCGGCTGGACAACCTGGGCATCTTTTCCGGCAGCCGGACCGAACTCACACCAGCAGATTCAGGAAGCTACGACCTCACATTGCATCTTGCCGAGAGAAATCTTTGGGGTGATTCGAAAGCAGAGGGCATCATCTCTCTATTGAGCGGCGTGCCTTACGCGACGGTTTATCCGGAACTCTATAATCTGAACCACGACGCGGTGAACCTGGCGTCGCTTGCGCGATGGGATGCGCAGAAGCGCCGCCTGTTTGGGGCAATTTCGCTGCCCGTTTATGGCGACCCGAGCTTGCGCCTGCGCTTCTACGCGGATGCGCGGAATGAGAATTGGAATCTGTCGCAAACTTTTTCGGGCGCCGTGACCCCGCTGACAGACCTGAACTTGCGCCGGGTTGCTGCCGGCGCTGAATTGCGCTCCGTGGTAAGTGGGCATTGGAGCTGGCGCGCAGGCGCGGAAAGCGCCAATCGAAATTTTCGCAATGTCAGTGGCGTGGCGTTCTCCGCACAGCAACCATTTTTCAGTGGGGGGAATTCGCTCGCCGGATGGTTGGGCGCGCAACGGGCATTGCTGCGCGTTCCGGAGCGCCGCTTCACACTGGATTCTTCGGCGGAGGTGAAGGCAGGCCGCGAGTTTGCAACCGGGCTCGGACCGTTTGCAACTGCTCGCGGCTCGTTGAATGCGCATTGGTTTCCGCGCGCAAAGGGGGACAACTATGAGATGCGACTGCAAATTCGCGCGGGCGCGACGGCGGGCAAAGTTTCACTCGACGAACTCTTCCAACTCGGAGTGGAACGCGACAATGATTTGTGGCTTCGCGGCCACACCGGAACAACAGACGGCAGAAAGGGAGCGGCACCACTCGGGCGCAGATATCTTCTTGCAAATTGGGAGATGGCCAAGAATATCTATGAAAACGGCCTGTTCACCATGAAACTTGGGCCGTTTTTGGACAGCGGCGCCATTGCCGATTCTTCCGGGCTATTCGCTTCCCAGCGCTGGCAGTGGGATTCCGGGCTGCAGTGCAAGGTGCGAATCCTGGGCGGCGTGACTGCCGTTTTTTCGTACGGTCGCAATCTGCGCGGCGGCAAAGGCGTGTTCTACGGAACGGTATTGCGGACGCCCTAACGCACGCCGAGTCCTAGAAATGAAGCACCGCTCCGCCCGATATCTGGAAGTTGTTTTGTGATTGACTAAAAAATCCGGTGCGCAGGTAATTCCCCTCGGCGCGGAACGATAGATGGGGGTTCCAGCGGTAATCCGCGCCGCCGCCCGCCTCGATAGCGTACGAACTGCGGCGGCCGGCCGAGGTCTGTGGCTGCAGGTGCGCTCCCCCAAAAATTCCGTGCAACCATGGCTCCCAGCGCCTCTGGCGCCACGCGACCTTTGGGCCTCCCCCGTAGATCACTACCTTGACGTGGTCGGTACCGATGGTGGCCAGCGAAAAAGCTGCGGTGATATTTCCCTCCACCCCCAGCCACTCGTTGAGGAAATAGGCGACCGAAGTCTTTATGCCGATGGCGTTCGCATTGAAAACGGAAGAGTTGAAGCGAACCAAAGTAAGGCTGAGACCGAGTTGCCAGCGGTAATCGTCGCGCCCGCCGTAAACAAAACGGGGTTTGGGAGATGGCATGGCTGGGTCAGCCGAGGCGGGCTCCGCCAGCAAGGCGGTGTTTAGGTGCGGAGCCGAAGTCATGCCGGTCTTACCGAAAGAGTCAGCGACTGCAAGCAAGTCAGGCAGGGAGGCCTTGGCCGCCGAAGTGGCCGAGAAATCCGGCGCCGCGTTGTCGGTTTCGAAAATCGGTTTGGGCGATTCGACTTGCGCTTGCGCCACACTAACGCTTCCAAGCACCAACAACGTACATGCACACAACAACACCGCACATGCACACAAGCTCTTCATGATATGCCTCTCCCAGGGCTGCCCCACGCTTCGTCAGCCACACCGCTACGGTAAACAACAGCAGGGTTTTTGTCTACGCTCTTTCGCTTAGAGGAGCAAGGAAGCAACCGCGTAGTTCTCGGCTTTTGCTTGCGGGGACTTTCGGGAAGGCCGAACCGCTGCGTTAGTGGGTGTCGTACCGCTGCAAGACGCGCCAGGGTGCGCGCCCCCTAGGAAACCTGAGCCCCACAAAAAAGCGGCCTTTGTCAAACTTCTCGCAG
>Ga0209474_10001325_pt1 | contig 24557 bp, 23 predicted proteins | sample GraSoiAngelo_145_FD_185902 | JGI IMG/M metagenome (GOLD analysis project Ga0209474, IMG submission 185902) | Grasslands soil microbial communities from the Angelo Coastal Reserve, California, USA - 14_1009_05_20cm (SPAdes) (version 2) | ecosystem: Environmental > Terrestrial > Soil > Grasslands...
ACTCAACGGACGGGGCGCGAGCCCGGAAGTTCTGTCCTGGGCAACCACGCTACGCGAAATCTACGAAGCTTAAACCTTCCTCATTATGTTCAGGAAAGTCCTGCCGCTAACCACTGATAGTCAAGGCCGGTTGCGACAAAGGCTAAATCCGGATCAACCGTGGACAGCTTGAGGAAGCCTTCCGATGGTAGCGTTTGCCGCCCCTTCTTTCGGCACCGGATTAATCAGTGTCCTGATAGGCTTCCTGATCGTCTTCATCATCTATCTTCTCGTTATCGGCTTTGTCTTGTGGCTGGCTGGAGAGATAGTTGTGGGTCGCAGAGTTACATTCGGTGAAGCCCTTGGCATCGCAGGAGTTGGAACATTTCTTGTTGGCGCAACCATTGCTTTTCTCCCCAGCCTAATTGGAATACTGTTGGGGCTACTCGTCTTTCTGTTGTTGGTGAAACACTACTTCAAGACGGGCTGGTTGGGCGCGTTAGGGGTCGGGATAATGGCGATAGTGGTTGGGGTCGTCATTTTCTTCCTTCTCGGAGCGTTGGCATTTACGGCGCTCTTTGGCTTCCCTAGTATACCCGGCCTATAGATGAGCTTCGCCAAAATTGGAAATATCGAAGGAGCTGTGAAGCTCCTTCGGTGGTTTGTTGGGAAGTGTCAATGCCCCAGCAGGTATAGGGCTAGGCTTCCTCTTCTTGCTTAGAGTCTTCCTGCTCTGAAGAACAGCCACATGTGTCGCACATTGTTCTTCTAAACATAGACAGCACCCGCTCGTTTATTTAAAGATAGAGAATTGTACAGTAAACTTCCCGTTAGGTTCGCTGTCATTGGACGCTTCTAAGCCAGCCCAAGAGAGCCGAGAGAGCTTCTTGTGTCCCTTCCGTATGGGCCGGTTTCTCCCCCGGTCTCTTGAAACTGTGATCTCCATTCTCTATCCAGTGTAGCTGGGCATTTGGACCGATCCTTGCAACAACCTTCTCGAGGAGAGATTTTCCAGCAAAGCTGTCCCTCGTTCCTGACAGGAAGATCATTGGTCTCGTAATCCGGTAGAGGTGCGCGTCCCGCAACTGTTCAGTCCTTCCCGGCGGGTGCAAAGGGTAACCTAGAAAGAAGAGCCCGTCGACATCGACCCCGTCTGTCGCCGCAACTTGTGAGGCGATCCTCCCTCCCATCGATTTTCCCCCAATGAAAATGCGATCCGGATCTTGTTTGTTCTGCCTGGCCTGTTCGATGACAGCCCGGTAGCTTCCCTCCAATATGTCGGTCCTATCAGGCACCTTTCGATGAGCTTCCATGTATGGAAAATTGAACTTGACCGTGATGAAACCCTGCCTTGCTAGCTCTGTATGGAAGTAGCGGATGAACGGCGAGTGCATGGGGCCGCCTGCACCGTGAGCGATGATGAGGCATGTGGCAGGATCACGCACCTTCGACGGGATGCCGTAGACAATACTCGTTTCGCCTCCCTTCGCAAGTTTGAGCGTTGACTGCTCGAGCCTGTAGGACTCGCTTGATGCTTCCAATGTCTCTCCGAGATTGACGTGGCTACTTTAGTTAAAGCTCTGGGGTTTCCGCCGAATAAAGCCGAATATAGTCAAGTCGCGGAGAAGGATCTATCTTTTCATAATCGAACTACGTAGTGTCCAGAGAAATCACAAGTATCGTGCTAATCTTCTAGTGCAGAGTCCCTGAGCGGGATCCTTCGCCAATCTTTCCCGAACTCTGAAGGAACTTTCGCGTTTCTTGGGCCAGCCATTCGAAGTTTTCGTAGGGGTTGACGGGAACCTTGTATCGTTCCATGAGATGTTTGACAAGGGGCTCGAATGTCTGCCAATCGAACACGATCAAGTATCGGAGGGAGTGTATGGCAATCGTCAAGTCGATAATTCCCTCCCTCACGAGTTCTCCTATTAGCTCGTAGATGTAGCCGAAGTTTCGCGCCTCGAAGTCCTCTAGGGTGTCGTCGAAACCCTCCCAACTGATCTGGCTGTATTTCTTTACCGCATCGTGCATGTTCTTCCGCCGGCGGGCAAAGGATTCCTCTGTGATTTTTTCGAGCACCGAGAATGAAATGTTCGACTTGGTCTCAAGACTTGCTGTCCTAATTAGCTTCGCGTTCTGTCTGAGTTGAAAGACGACGAAGATAGCCCCTAGTATGATGGCGATCGAGCTTATTGCGCTCAGAAAGCTGATTAGCCAGGAGAGGTCGGCCATCGATAACCCTGGACTCGTGATGACGGGTTAATATTGACTGGGGGGCTGTGGCCGAGCGTACCCTGTTGGTCGTGCTCTGAAAAATCATCTAATATAGATGGATCCGGTTTCGGGCGGTGACGTGGGCCCGTAGCTTAGCCAGACCCCTCATGGGGTCCTAAAGAGGTAGAGCACCGGTAGAGAAGTATCTCTGGTGAAGCTTTTACCTCCAAAGGAAGACACCCGGTTGTCCCGGGTTCAACTCCCGGCGGGCCCGCCATGCTCATTTTAGCCGGTCAGTTAGGGAGAATGATTGGACGTCTTGCACGATTTTCCCCGCGCCCCTGAAAGAGCGTCATAAAGTCGTGCTTGTTTCCTTGCGATCGTGAATCCGATGAGCTGGGAGAACTTTGACAGACTCTGGGCCCGAACGCTGAACTGAAAACAATCCTTTTTCCGAACGTATATCCGCCCAGTCGTGGGATCTTTCAGCAGAGTACCGGCTTTTGTACAAAGACGTAACGAGGTTGTCACGATCCCAGCTCGTCTGAGTCGTTCGCGAATGTACTGCAGTAGTTCTCTATTTGTGTTAGAAACTGTGAGGGTCCGTCCGCTTATTGAGCCCTCTCCATCGTAGAACGCCCTCAAGAAGGCAAATCCGCAACGTTCACAATGCTCAAGCCACTTTTTCACGTTGGACCAGCTAGAACCAAGAAACTGGTGGAAGAGGACGCTTGCTCCCTGCACAACCCACCTCCTTCTCTTCTCTCTCCATCTTACACTGTATGGCTTGGCTCTACCAAGGATCACTCCCAAGCATCTGCTAAACTCGTCGGCGAAGTCCTTGTCTGTAACGCTAAGAAGAACTTCACGATGGTACTCGTGAACGTTCAGATTCCCATCGCTGAGAGCAACCCCGACAACATAGCAGAGTTCCGGAGTTGGCTTGGCACGAAAAGAATTGAGACTTCCTGACGGCTTGTGGATACCTCTTACCCAATAACTAATGGAGCCTTTCGACAAATGAGCGCCAGTGTTTTCGAAAATGCTGTTTTGAATCTGCTTGTAAGAAAGGCCATCCCGCGTCATGGTGCGAACGAGATTGTGTAATATCGTTCTAGATTCTAAGGGGCGACACACTTGTCCTCGGCTAACCAAACTCTTGAATCCCTTCTTCCATTGTTACGAAGCGGAAGATCTGTAAACAACTAAAGAAAAGACTTGAGCGAAAGAACTCGCGACTAATGCAGCGAGGAATGTTCGGCGGATAGTCGAATGGGTTTCTCTATTTCTTGGCGACGAGGAAGGTGCGGTGGAAACCGATTGCGATGAGGGCTAGGATTGCGCCTCCGATTTCTATGTAGAAGCCGGGTTGGAAGCCCCATGTGCGGGTGAAGCTAAAGAATCCCACGTTCGTTGTCTCTGTCCCGAACGGTCCTGTGATGCAGTTTGACGAGCTGCCACAGCCATTGGAAACCGCAAAGTTCACCAGGACAGCATAAATGATCGGGGTAAGGATGGAAACGACAACTCCTAAGCTGAGCAACCGATGAGCCTTAGGAATGGTTCCTACCAAGGCTAGGATTGTTGAAGCGAGGGTTAGTGCTCCGATTATTGGACTGTACGTGACTAGAGTCTGAAAGGATTGTCTGGGGGTTATCGTCGGGTTAACGGGACCGCTCCATAGCGACCATCGGTCAGAGCTCGTGAACGAGCCAGTCGCATCTAGACCCCACCAGTAAAGGAAGAGACTGATCAGAAACAGAGCGGCAGCTAACAGTGCTACGAAGTTTATTCTCGGAAACTCCATAGATTTTTCCGTTGTCATGAACGGTCAAAGATTCGTCAAACAATTCTGATTTAACATGTTCCGTGTTCATCGTTCTTGAACATCCGTGCCCTATCTTCTAGTTCGCGTGAGTTGAGGAGCGACCAAGGAGACAGGACTGTCCTGAACTATGGTATTTTGCAGTCGGCCAAGTGTGTCGATCTTTGCCTCGACAAAGTCGCCAGGATGCAACAGGTAGGGCTCCTTGTCGGGTTTCCGGTAGATCGCAACTCCTGAAGGGGTACCTGAAGTGATGATATCGCCTGGCTCAAGCGTCATTGAAGAGAAGAACTCGATCAGTTCTCGCATCTTGAACACCATATTCTTCGTGCTCGAGAGCTGTCTGGTTTGTCCGTTGACCCGTAGTTCCATTCCAAGATCGTCCGGGTCTCCCGCCTGGTCTGGAGTGACTAGAACCGGTCCCATCGGGGCGAAAGATGCGAAGTTCTTGCCAAGGTTGCAGAACCCCCGCTTCATCTCGGCAAATTGAATGTCGCGAGCGCTTATGTCGTTGAAGACAGAGAAACCGGCCACATAGTCCAACGCTTCTTTCCTCGAAACATCTTTGCACCTTCTTCCAATCACTGCTGCGAGTTCCACTTCATAATCGAGAAGCTTGACCCTGCGGGGAGAGATCACTGGAGCACGGTGACCAACCAGGGACGTGGGTGATTTTAGAAATGATATGGGGAATGGTGGAAGACTTGTGGAGCCTTCTTGAAGATGATCTGAAAAGTTTCCTCCCATGCAGATGATCTTTGTTGGACGCGCGATGGGAGGAAGAACCGTTACATTGTCTAGAGTGAGCGGGTTCCTGCGGCCTTTCTCACCGGTTGAAGAGCTCGGTTTCTTCGCATCCGGAGCTTGCGCGGCTTTTGTCTCACGCTTTGGATCTTGTAGAAAATCTAGGACAGGTTCGGAGCCCTTCTGTCCTGTTATTTCCACAATGCGGGTATTCTCGATGAGAATCCCGAGCCTGTTCTCGGACTGCTTTTCCTGAAATCGCACTAATTTCATAGGCTGGAGACCTAACCTCGTAGGTCGCAGGAAAACAAGTGATAATGTAAACTGTTCTCTTTTGTCGTAGAACGGCGAGGGGCCGATTGTCGTGCGACGTCTGAACTATGGCTTTGATACTTTTCGAATCCGATACTGTTCCATCTCGTCGAGCAACGACAAAACTTGTCGAACTTGAAGGCGAAGCTTCTTGCTGTTTCGACGCACCTTGCTTGCTGAGATCATGCTCTCTTCAAAGATTCAGGCTCAGCTGTTAGGGCGTAGAGATGACTGAAACTGAGGATATGCCCCAATAATATGGACTGTTCGGAAGTGGAAGGAAGAGTCTTTTTAATCCAGATTTGCCACCGAACCGATCGAGCGTCTCGATAATGGTCACAGTCGAAGAGTATCGGTTGGATAGGGACAGCATGGGAGAGGTTAAGGTTCCCAGCTCAGCATACTATGGTGCGGAAACTCAGCGGGCCTCCCAGAACTTTCCCATCTCGGGCCTTCGCCTCCCGAAGGAATTCATCCGGGCCCTGGCTCTGATCAAGCTCTCGGCAGCCCGAGCCAACATGCAACTGGGTCTGTTAGACCCTAAGAAAGGCGAGGCCATTGCCTCGGCTGCGAAGGAGATTATGGAGGGTAGTTATTACGACCAGTTTGTCGTCGACGTGTTTCAGACCGGTAGCGGGACATCGTCAAATATGAACATGAACGAGGTCATCGCGAATCGAGCCATTGAGCTTCTCGGGGGCAAGAGAGGCGACAAGGCGATCATCCATCCGAACGACCATGTCAACATGTGCCAGTCAACCAACGATGTCTTTCCCTCGGCAATCCACGTCTCTGCGGCCGAGGCCATCGTTCGCAGACTGATTCCGAGCCTCCGGGTCTTGGCTGACGCATTGGAGAAGAAGGTGGTGGAGTTTGAGGATGTTGTCAAGGCAGGCCGAACACATCTTCAGGACGCCGTACCGATTACTCTCGGCCAAGAATTTAGCGGATATGCCAGCCTGATACGACACGGCATCAAACGAGCCGAACAAGCAAGAGATACTCTCATGGAATTGCCGCTCGGGGGCACTGCCGTAGGAACGGGCCTTAATGCTCATCCGAAATATTCGGAGTTGGCGATCATGGAGATCAACCGTATGACCGGGCTCTCGTTCCGCAAGGCGGAGAATATGTTTGAAGGGTTGCAGAACAAGGACGCCTCTGTCGAGGCAAGCGGCTTGCTGAAGGTCATCGCGACGAGTCTGATGAAGATATCGAATGACCTACGCCTATTGAACTCCGGTCCACGAACCGCTCTAGGCGAGATCGACCTTCCGGCCATGGAGCCAGGGTCGAGCATAATGCCTGGCAAAGTCAACCCTGTTATTCCTGAGGCCCTCGGCTTGGTAGCTGCTCAGGTCTACGGGAATGATGCTGCGATCGGCCTCTGCGGCTCGCTCGGCCAGCTAGAGCTCAACGTGATGATGCCAGTTATTGCTTACGACCTCCTCCAGTCCATAGAGATCTTGGCCAACGGCTCACGTATCCTAGGCGAGAAGTGCGTGATGGGAATAACCGCGGACAAGAAACGCTGCATGGATTATGCTGAACGGACATTGATGATGGTGACGAGACTCACTCCGAAGATCGGCTATGATAACGCGGCTAAGATTGCGAAGAAAGCGATGGCTGAGAACAAGTCTCTCAGAGAGGTCGTTTTGGAGGAGGGAATCTTGCCCAAGGACAAGCTGGACGAAGTTCTCAATCTCAAGAAGATGACTAAAGGCGGACGCGCCTAACGCCCTATAACCCTGCGAGAAGAGCTGGGTAGAGTCATGCTTGACACCCAGCAGATCATGAAGGCCGCCCTTAGACTAGCCCATTTCAATGCGATACCCGCAGACAGCGAGATTCACGTCCGAGGACGAAGGCTAAGAAAACTCCTCGTCTCCATCGACGTTGGCGTAGGCGAACTGTTACTCGCCAAGGACCTGGGCTGTGATGGAGTGATCGCTCACCATCCAGCGGGCGGAACGGCCCAGCTTGAAGGCTACAAAGTCTTCCTAGGCCACGTCGAACAGATGAAGGCGGCTGGGGTCCCCGCAGAAGTTGCGAGGGAGGCTGTGAAGAACAAGTATCGCGTTCTTGACATACAGCACCATCCCGAGAATTATGACCAGACGACTAGTGCGGCGAAGAAGCTTGGAATATCCCTCATCACGATCCACAGTCCATGCGATGAGATAGGCAGAAGGATGATGGTGGAGGCGACCAAGGGTCTGGGAGAAAAAGCGACGGTCCGCGAACTCGTTTCTCGGATCGGCGCTTTCCCTGAGTTCAAGAAGGCAGCGACGAGGATCGAAGTGAGACTTGGCTCTCCTGAGAATAGAGCGGGCAAGGTGGCCATATCACACGCGTGTTATACGAACGGCGGCTTCGATGTCGCAAAGGCCTACTTCCAAAACGGCGTCGACACACTGTCCTACATTCACATCTCTGAACCTGATCTGACCAAGCTGGCCGCGGAGAAGCTCGGAAATCTGATCGTGCTCGGACACATCGCTAGCGACTGGTTGGGCATCAACCGGCTTCTCAAAGAACTTGAAAAGAATGACATAGAGCCGGTTCCTACAACCGACCTCGGCTTACTGGCAAGAAAATAGTGGCTCGTTTATCGTTGAAGGGTTGCTACCTTGTCAGGTGAAGGCTAAATTGTCCAGTCCTTCTTCTCCAAGGCCTCTAGGAGTTCTAAGAGAGATGATGCGATCACGTCAGGGGTTTCCTTCGAAAAGTCGTTGAACGCAGCAAAGCCGGTCCTTACGAGAGCTGTCTTTATCCCTAGACGTTTACCGGCGCGGACGTCCCACCAAGAATCTCCCACGAGGAAAGCGTCCCCAGGCTCTAGCCGAAATCCTTCTAGAACCTCACTCACAAGTCGGACCCGCTGACCGACAATCTCTTCCAGCGATCCCAGAACCCCGCCGACGCCAAGGTCCTGCCGGGTCCGAAGAAGATCCACGAAGGGAGCGACCGACAGATGTTTCAATTCCGACTCAACAACCCATCTCGTATACCTCATCGTGGCAACGCCCACCTTGAAGCCAGCACGTTTCAGGCTCTTGAGAATGTCAATAGAGCCGATCTGCAAGGTCGCCTTGTCAACTGAATTCTGGAACACTTTCCTGTAGGACTCGTAAGCTTTCTCGACAACCAATGGGCCTTGGTCGGCAAGTGCAGTCTCGAGGACCATTCGTGGTCCAGTGCCGAGCTCATAGGCCCTGCGATAGTAGTTGTTGATGTAGAACTCTCTGCTGATCGGCTTCGACCCGTGTTCAGTGAGTGCATGATTGATGCAGTCGAACTCCCGCTTGTCGATACTCGCGAGGGTCCCGTCCCAGTCGAAGATGGCCCCCTTCATTGTCCCAGGCTCCTTCCGGCGTAGCCAATGTAACCATTTGGCTCAGCTTGGGGTTACGCACGAAATATCATTGCACTGCAACGATGCGGCCTAAAGGCCGATGGACCCTCTGGCCAGGAATTCCAATACTTCCCAGGACAAGACCGCAGACTTTCTGTTAGCCATCGGTGTAGGATTTCTCATCAACCTCATCCTCGGTGCCGGTCTACCACAGGCGGGTCCCTTCATTGCGGGACTGGTTGCGGGAGTAATTGTCAAGACTGGACCTCTTCGAGGCGCAGCAGCCGGCTTCCTCGCGGGGACTCTCAGCGAACTGGCCAGTATCGCCCTCTGGGTCCTGACCAACCTCATCAGCCTTCCAGGTGCCCTGCTACCGTATGCATGGGAAACCGCGTTCGCGATAATTACAGCAGTCTCCGCGGTCATGGCGCTTTCAGGTGGCATAATCGGCAGCGTTGTTTCGCTGCAACAGTGGCCGAGGATTCATGACTTCCTCCTACGTCACAACATGAGTCTCCCGTTCCTACATCATACTGGTCAGGTTAAGATCCAAGAGGAATAGCAGATGCCGGGTGTAGGCATACAACTGCTAGACACGACCCCGAAGTGGCTGGGTCTCACGCTCGTCTGTTCAGCGTCTGCCTTGGTTGTGACGGGAATCGGCATCCTCGTCAACCAGCTGATCCTGCTTAGCATAACGCCCTTCTCCCTGCTGCTTCATTTCGCCTTGGCCATTTCGCTCTCTGCTTGGATTCTGAACCTTAGGATCCAGATGACTCCGGACAGAAAGCCGCTCTTTGCTATCGGGATAGCTGTTGCTGTAGGCTCAATCTGGAGTTCGCTCCAGCAATGGTTTGGCTACTTGCAGACTGGCCTGACCAACGACATTACACTTGTCGCGGGAGCAATGCTCATGGACGCGGCCGGTGGCTGCGTCACCTACATTCTATTCCATCTAAACATACTCAGAAAATAGTTTTCGGATGATCATGTCGGCCGACTAATCGTCCTTGCCCGGGCCGGAACGGGAACCTGCTCGCGTATCACAGTTCCCTCCTTCGGGTCTTGCGTTATTCTTTGGAACGCTCTGATGATCTCCTTAGTGACGGGACCTGGCTTCCCTTCGCCGATCGGGACTCCCTGTATCCGGATGACAGGCACAATCTCGGCAAGGGTGCCTGTGAGGAAAACCTCGTCTGCGTTCAGTAGCTCGTAGGGCGTGATGTCTCTCTCATGAACGTCATAGCCGAGCTCTTCTGCAAGCTTGAGAACCCTACTCCTTGTAATCCCGTGGAGTATGCCTGATGCTGAGGTGGGCGTGTGCACTATTCCCTGTTTTACCAGAAACATGTTTGAGCCGTGGAACTCTGATACCATTCCACGGTGATCGAGCATAACGACCTCGTCGGTCCCAGCATCTATCGCCTGGAATTTGGCAAGAACACTCTGGATGTAGTTGAGGGATTTCAGCTCATGAGTGGTCCCGTCAACCATGTCACGCCTGTAGCTCGAGATAATCGCGGTTATTCCCTTCTCGCGAGCTTCTTTGCCGTGGGCTGGACCCACCGGCTCACTCATGATTATAATCGAGGGCTTTTGAGAGCTTCTGGGATCGAGACCCAGATTTCCTCGGCCCCGCGTGATGATGAGCCGTATGTATGCGTCCATGAAATTGTTTCTTCGAAGAGTCTCGACGACAGCATTCAGCAGCTCCTCTTTCGATAGTGGACTATTGATCCTGGTGATTCTCAGCCCCTCTAGCATTCGCTCGATGTGTTCGCGAAGGTGGAAGACTATTCCGTTGTAGGCGCGTATGCCTTCGAAGACCCCGTCGCCATAAAGGAGACCATGGTCATAAACGGATATTTTCGCGCTGCCCTTTGGCTGGTATTCACCGTCGATGTAGACGAGCGGCTCCTTACCCGCCATAAATGCCCAGAATGAAAACTACCCACTCGCTCTATAAAAGGACAAGCTCCCAATATTGGCGAGGTTCGGTAATCTCGACCTAAATCGTAATCTACCCGGGTAGACGCGACGACTCTTTTGGAGTGGGCCGGTAGTTCAGCCCGGTTGGGAAGGATCCTCCGGTGAGAACGTCCGCCTTACACGCGGAATCCCTTTAGAGGACGCACGGTCGGGAGTTCAAATCTCCCCCGGCCCACCATTTTAGTGGTCTAAGACGAAGACCTGGCTCTCGCTTTTTTCCTGCACCCTTCAAGCGTGTCGACCGCGTAGCGAAGGTGTGGAATCGTGATGGACCCTCCAACTATTAGGCCTATGTTGAAGGCTTCGAAGAACTCTTCGTCGCTTACCTTCTGTTCCACGCACTGGATGATATGGTAGGTAACACAGTCATCGCACCTTAGAACCAGTGAGGCCACCAAGCCCAGCAGTTCTTTCGTTTTCTTGGGAAGCGCGCCATCGTCGTAGGCTTGTGTGTCTAGATTGAAGAACCGTTTTATCCCGAGATTTCCTCTTGCTAGAATCTTCTCGTTCATCTTCTCGCGATAGCGTCTAAACTCTTCGAGTGAATGCCCATGGCTCAAACTCTTCACCAGAACATTACGACAGAGCACGCAGTATTAGAATGTCAGAGGACTGGTTGATCTATCCTCCCGAGGTTTCCATGAACGCATCCTCTTCCGGGCTGCATTTATGAGATAAGATCTGGTTGAGGTTAGTGGAAATTCGACTATGCTATGGTCCCATTGAGATACCATGCTACTAGGTAGTACCCTAGAACGATGATTCCTACAAATATGATGAAGTATCCGACAGCCTCCAATGCTCTCCTATACTTGAGGAGCCCTAGTTCGGTCAGTGTGGTTTGGAATCGGAATATTCCATGGTAGAGTGAGCCTGCTATTGTTACGAAGATGAAGAGTGCGCCGAGCAAGTGTCCTGTTACGAGGAAGCTTGGATCCCTTGTCGGGCAGTAGAGGCAGCCGGACGGACTGCTGAATGGCCATAGCCCAAACGGGTAGGCGATCGCCGTCATATAGATCATGACCGGCAGGAGGAATGCAGCGATCATCCCGCCTAGGGAGAATATCCCCCAGAGGAGTGCGTGGAGCCTCGCGACCTTGTGTGTTTCCACTTTCATCTCAGCACAGCAAGCCAGATCGCTAGGAAGGAGATTATTATCAAGAGGATAATGTTGAGGACGAGTGCCTGCCAGGGTTTGGTTCTACTTCGTCCGATCTTGACCGGTGCGACCGCGCCTAGGAGGTAGAACCAGGTTGCCGCATGGTACATTGTGAAGACGAATGCAATTAGGCTGAATCCGATGATCGCCGGGTTCTTCAGGAAGTTGAGAAAGTCGGCGCGGGAGCCTGTCGCCCAGAGTGAGAGTCCGTAGATGAACATAAGACTGTACAGGGCGACGAATAGGCTGGTCCATTCGCGGACCATGTACATGGTATAGTGTCTGTTGGCGGTCCACCATCCGGAGGATAATCGTCTCCTCAGCTCCGGATAGCGCTTAGCGTCTCCCATACTAGTGTCCGCCTCGGGGCATTAAGAGCGACTTTAGCGCGTTCGTCGCTCCAAGAATTTTTGTTTTCTGGATAGCGAGCATTGGGTCAACGCCTTTCGGGCATACGACACTGCATTCCCCGACGAGTGTGCATTCCCAAACGCCCTCCATTTCGTGGACTATTGGGAATCGTACATCCTTTCCTTGGTCTCTGGAGTCTTCGATATAACGGTAGGCGAGTGCTGTTGCGGCTGGTCCGAGGAATTTCTCGTTGAGTCCGTAGATGGGGCATGCGGCGTAGCAGAGCATGCAGTTGATGCAGGATGAGAACTGGCTGTAGCGTTCTAGTTCTTGTGCTGACTGTTTGTATTCACCCTGTTCGGGAGGCGTCTCTTTGTCGCGAATTATCCAAGGCTTGATCTTGACAAGTTTCTCCATGAAATCCTCCATGTCAACAACGAGATCTTTGATTACCGGAAAGTGGGTCATGGGCTCAATGGTAATGGTCCGGCCTTTGAAATCGTGAAGAAAGCTGGCGCATGTCAGCTTTGGCTCGCCGTCTATGTTGGCGCCGCAACTGCCGCATACGCCCATTCTGCACGACCATCGGTAGGTGAGGCTTCCGTCGATCTCGGCCTTGATGTAGTTGAGGGCGTCGAGCACGACCATGTCGTGCCGGTAGGGGACCTTGTATTCTTGGAAGAAAGGCTTCGAGTCTTTTTCCGGTCGATACCGTGTTACTCTTATTGTGGCTACGTCTTGGCTCATTTTGTTAGTAGACGCGCTCCTCTGGTTTCCATCTGGTTATCGTGACAGGACTGTAATCGATCCTTGGAGGCCCAGTCGTCTTATGTGCCATAGAGTGCTTGAGAAAGTTAGCATCGTCCCGTTTCGTGTAGTCCGTCCTGTAGTGAGCCCCTCTCGATTCGTGTCTCTGCAATGCAGAGTAGGGTATCGTTTCTGCAACGTCTAGCATAAAGTCGAGTTCAAGTGAGGCGACGAGTTCTGTGTTGTATACATGATCCTTGTCCTCAACTATGCCATTCTTGAGACGGGTCTTGAGTTCTCCGACTATTCTGCATGCCTCCTTGAGGCGGTTCTCTTCTCGGTAGATTCCTACATTCTTCTCCATCTGGTTCTGCATCTCGGTTCTGATGCTGGAGACCTTCTCCCCCTGCTCGTGTTTGAGGAGCCGGTCGAAGATCCTCTTCTCCTCCACCATTGCTTCTCCCTGGACAGGGTTTCCGAAACTGGGACTGTTCTCGTGCATTGCATACTGGGCTGCGGCTCGGCCCGCTGCAGCGCCGAAGACAAGGCATTCGGTTAGGGAATTGCTTCCGAGTCTGTTGGCGCCGTTCATGGTTACACATGCCACTTCGCCTGCGGCGTAGAGTCCCGGCATTCCCGTGAACCCGTGCATGTCTGTGTGCACGCCTCCCATCATGTAGTGCTGTCCAGGTCTTACAGGGATTGGCTCATGCGCAGGGTCTATTCCAAGGTATTTCTCGGCGAGCTCCTTAACAAAGGGTAGCTTGTCCTCGATGGTTATCTCGCCTAGGTGCGTAAGATCAAGATTTACGTAACTTCCATAGGGTCCGTCGAATCCCCTTCCAGCGTTGATCTCACTCATCTCGGCCCTAGAGAGTATGTCGCGCGGACCGAGCTCCATTTTTCCCGGGACGTACCGCTTGAGGAATCGTTCTCCGTCCTTGTTCAGCAGATGACCTCCCTCTCCGCGGGCCGCTTCAGTGATCAGGATACCAGTGTTCGGAAGGAGGGTAGGATGGTACTGGACCATTTCCATATCTTTCAACGGGACTCCTGCGCGGTAGGCTAGTGCCATACCGTCGCCGGTCTTGATCCATCCATTTGTGGTGAACTGGAAGATACGTCCGCAGCCTCCCGTTGCGATGATTACTGCCTTGCCGAGAATAGTGACCAGTTCTCCGGTACGCATCTCTATCGCGGTTACGCCCTCAACTCGGTCTTTGTCAACCAGTAGGGAGGTTACGAACCACTCATCGTATCGATGGATATTCTCGTACTTGAGCGAAGTCTGGAAGAGGGTGTGGAGGAGATGGAAGCCGATCTTGTCGGTTGCGAAGAGGGTTCTTTTGACGCTCATTCCACCGAAGGCTCGAGAGCTGATCCGTCCGTCCGGGTCTCGGCTGAACGGGCAGCCCCAGTGTTCTAGTTGATAGGACTCGCGGGGTGCTTCCTTTACGAAAAACTCGACCGAATCTTGGTCGGCTAGGAAATCGCTCCCTTTGATCGTGTCGTAGGCGTGCGAGTCGAAGCTGTCGTATTCGCGGGTGACTGCCGCCATTCCTCCTTCCGCGGAGACGGTGTGGCTCCGCATCGGGTAGACTTTTGAGACGACTGCAACATCCATCTTCGGCTGGAGTTCGACTGCTGCTATGGCTGCTCGGAGACCTGCGGCGCCTCCGCCTACGATTACAATGTCGTGACTGTGATGCTCCAAGCCTGTGACAGTCCGGTTTGAGCCTGTTCTGTTAATCCGTTTGACTGTACTTTAAATAATCTTAGAGTGAAAGATCCTCGCTCGCTTCGTGATATGAGAATGACTTATTGGGCGACCTGGTGAGTCGAAGCTTTTATTGCTCTGAGACCATAGTTGTCGATTCTTATCTGGACGGCGAAGAGTCCACGGAGGGCGCCTACGAATCGGGGCTCCATGGTGTTTGTGTTGGCAAGGAAGAGAGCTGTGGCATTTGGAACGGTTAACAGGTCTATCAGCTGTCGAATCCCTTCGTAGACCTGTTCCCATCGTTCGCCTCTGATAAGATCGGTTATGCTATCGAATACGAAACTCGCCCCCGAGTTCTTGCTGTTGTCGAGGAAGTCAGAGACGATTCTCGCTACGAGTCCAAGCTCCTTGTCCGGAATTTGCATCTCGCCGTCTGGTAGCTCGTCCGGGGCGGAGAGGAGCGATGAGGCAGCGATAATCTTGATCATCCGCCTTCCCTTGATCGCGCGATAGAGCTTGCTGGACTTCACGGTGAAAAGGACACAGAGCTCAGCGTTGCTAGTTCCCTCTGCTAGAAACTTGTCAACCGCACTCTCGTAGTCAGAATTGCTGTCATATTCGAAGAGTATGACTGAACCACGTATCTGCTGGTGATCAAGATTCACCAAGGACGAGAATGGTTCCGTCGACTCGGACAAGTTCAGCAGCTCTACGCCCGTGTTCTGGCGTAGAAACTCTGTAAGCTGAGGCCGGGGAGCCTTACTGCTCTCGAGGAGGAATAGCTCTGCTGGCCCTTGATATTTATCAGTCGTCTCCTTGTCGATTGGTGCTATCTGGCCTTGAAGATTCTCCTGCCCTATCTCTTTGAGATAGACTTTCGATATTGGGCCAAAGCTCAACCTTTCCGAAAGACCTTCTCGCGGCAAGTCTTGATCTTGCTCACTCTGCGAAACGATTAGCCTGCCGCTCTTCTTCCATTCCTCGAAGCGTGGTTCGTTCTGGGATAGATTTCCAACAAGCCAGCCGCTACTGGACGCGCTGACGATAATCTTTGACCCTGAGTCGATCAACCCTTTCAATGTCGATGCGAGGAAAGCAATAGCTCTCCTTCCCGAGTCATGGAGGATCAGGTAACGATGCCCAGGCTTGATGATAGTCTCGGGCAGTAGTTGGCCTGACGAAAACCTTACTGAACCTAGAGGGGTAGCTTCTCCGATAGACATTGCGAAGAAGAGAACGGACCCTGTCAAGAACCCCAATTCCCATGCAGCCGGGATGGACACTGGAAGCACAGGAGGCTGCGCACCCAGGGCGAATAGGAAGGTGCCGAGCGTGACGAAGAGGAACCAGGTTGTGGAAAGGGTTGCCATCGCTCTCTTGACATGCGGAGGCTTGGCCCGTTTTCCCGCAGCTAGAAACAGTGTTGTTGGGTATATCGCCCCTGCCGATAGCAGTGCGATGGTGTATGGTAGATACCAGGCGGGTAGGAATATGTTGAGTCCTAACCAAGCAAACACTATGATTTCGTAGAGGAGTAGGGAAGTTCGCGACTTCAACCGAGACCACGCCTCCCGAAGGGTGTTACATTCCGGGCAGAAGTACAGGTTACCGGCCATCAATCCTACCACGGCGAAGACTAGGGCAACACTGGCCTGGAGACCGTATGCAGCCCACTCGAAACCAATGCTGCGAAGGATGTCGAATAGCACGGCGGAAAGGAAATAGAGGTTCAGCCGCGCAAGGTTTCCGGCTCTCACTCCCCAGAAAGATGCCTTCTGGAGCAATAGTCGTCGAAGAGCGATTGCGGGAAGGACCAATGCCGCGACGTCTAGAAAGACCTCGGCGTACGTGGCGTACAACGCTCCAATCCGCGAAATATACTTGTGGAGCGGCTGCTGGCGGTTTCAATCTGGCGTAACTGGGAACGAGGGCTGAACGGTACTGTTGGCTGATTCTGGTGAACGTTTAGCTATTTTCGAAGTCTGGCTCTGAGCTGAGTAAGAAGATCCTCGTAATCCTCCCGCGCGAGCCTCTTCCTTCTTCGAGGTCCGGTCCAGATAGGGCGGCCCCAGAAAGGATCGTCCCTGTACCGGGGGACCAGGTGCCAGTGGAGGTGAGGCATTCCATTGCCGAGGAGTTCATAGTTCATCTTGTCCGGGCTCAGGCTCTTAGCCAGAGCCGCTGCCACTCGTGACATGTCCTCGAGGAATTCCTTCCGGTCCCTGTCTGAGAGCTGGAAGAGCTCTTCTCGATGCCACTTGAGAGTCACGAACGAGTAGCCTCTGAAGAACTGGTCCGGATTGAGCTTTCCGATAGAGGTTCGCGACTCGAAGAAGACAAGATGAGCTGGCTCGCGTAGGCTCTTGCACATCCAACAATCCGGATTTAGCTCGTGCAAAGCCCTGGCCTTCGGTGTTGTTGATTGAATATGAGTAACTTCCTTCGTCACCATGAACATCGCGCTCGTTGACCAGAAGACGCGACTTTCTGCGACGTCGCTCTGATATGTGTCAACTGTGTCCGAAGATCAGGCTTGAACCATTTGGGGCTTCCCCGTTACTTGTGACATGCCCATATGAAGCTCGTGGCCCCCGATCTGCCAAGTCTCTTCTAGAGTCGCGCCGGGTTTCGCCTGGTCTGCTCGTAGGAGGAGTAGTGTCTTGGCTCGCACTTCTTCCATCAGCAAGTCCCTTTCGTCCTCTAGCCAACCGAGTCTTTCTGGATCAGCGACAGAGATGAATGTGTCTGCGAACGCGTCAACGGGGAGGTCGAGGCGTTTCCTCATTTCTTGCAGTCGGCGTATTACGTCTCTGACGAATCCCTCCCTTACTAGATCGGCTGGGATTGTAAGGTCCACGTAGACCCGTCCCTCGTCAAAGCTTCCTAGAGCATAATTCTCAGGCATCTCCTCTCTCAACGTCACCATCTCGCTAGTGATCTTGTAATCCTCATGGTCAGTCTTCAGCGGGAAGTGTCCGTCTGCTTCGAAAGCTCTCAGAAGCTCTCGTCCGTCTTTGGTGCGGAGTGCCTGCGCGACCTTGTTCGCGTCGCCCCTAAAGGCTGGGCCGACACTCTTGAAGTTCGGCTCAACGATCAGCCTCTTCAATCGTTCTGCTTCTGTGATGCCTACGAGCCTGAGATGTTTTGCATTGGTCTGTTGAAGGAGAAGATCGTGGAGTGATTTGACGGTGCGTCTTACCACCGGCTTGTCTGAGACTACAAGGATATCTGAGACTGGCTGTCGAAGTTTGATCTTCTTTGACTGTCGAGCCGAGGCTACTCCTTCCGAGATGTGCTGGACAATCTTCACCTCCTCCTCGAGCGTCTTGTTGATCCACCTTCTCGACGCGACTGGCCATCGCGTCATGTGGACGGTTTCTGGACCCTTCGGTTCTGTCCCTCTGAATGATTCTCGGTAGATTGTCTCGGTCACGAATGGCATCATGGGCGCTGCGAGGCTGAGCCAGGTCCTGAGGGCGTGGTGGAGAACTGCATAGGCTGCGAGCTTGTCTCTGCTCTTCTTCTCCAGCCAGAATCGTCTCCTTACGAGGCGGATGTACCAGTGGCTGAGATCCTCTATCACGAAATCTCTCAGGGCCCGGGCTGAATGGTGGAATTCCATTTCTTCGTTATGCTCGCTGACGTCTTGGACGAGTCTCTCCGTTCGAGAGAGCAGCCACTTATCTTCCTGGCGGTACAATCTGGACAATCGTTGTAACGGCCATTTGAGTGGTGCAAATTTGTCTAGGCTCATGTAGAGTGTTGCGAATGCGTAGACGTTCCAGATTATCTGGAGGTCACGGGCCACTGCTTCGACCGCGTTCCATGAGAACCGGAAGTCTTCCCAGACGGTGGTTTGAAGCGTGTAGAATCGCAGAGCGTCTCTGCCATATTTTCCAATCACATCGCCCGGGCTCACAAAATTTCCTTTGGACTTGCTCATCTTCTCTCCATCTGGGTCCAAGGTGTGTCCATGCATGAGCACGGACTTGTACGGAGTCTTGTTGAAGACTAGAATGCTGGAGACTAGCTGATTGTAGAACCAGCCTCGGGTCTGGTCGTGAGCTTCAACAATCGCGTCGGCTGGCCACCAGGCTCTCAGCTCCTTCGCGTTAGGTGGATAGTTTAGTCCTGCCCACGAGGCTACTCCAGAATCAAGCCACCCGTCGAGGACATCTGGCTCTCTCCTAGCTCTCCCACCACACCTGCATCTGGTTTCAATTTGGTCCACGCCGTTTCTATGAAGCTCATACTTTCGCGGATGTCGAATGGCTATCTTCTCTAGCTCAGTTCTCGAGCCTACTACCGTGCGTTCTCCACACTCTTGACATGTCCAGACAGGGAGAGGAGTTCCCCAGTAGCGTTGACGGCTGATGACCCAGTCTCGAGCACCAACCAACCATGCGTGGAATCGTTTAGACCCCGCCCATTCTGGGGTCCATTGGACACTCTTGTTCTCTCGAAGCATCTTGTCTTTGAAGTCAGTGACTTTGATGAACCACTGGTCCGTGGCTCGCAGTATGAGTGGGGTCTTGCAACGCCAGCAATGGGGGTATGAGTGCTCGATCGTCTCCTCTCTGAAGAGTAATCCCCTGGCTTCAAGGTCCTTGACGATCACCGGGTTTGCCTCTCTGACTTGAAGTCCGGCATATTTTCCCGCTTCAGGAGTGAAGCGTCCTGACGCGTCTACTGGAGACAGTATCGGTAGGCCGTTTCGCTGGCCTACCTCAAAGTCTTCTTCACCGTGCCCGGGAGCCATGTGGACCAGGCCGGTGCCGTCTGTCATGGTTACGTACTCTGAACTCAAGAACACCCTGTGAAGCGTCCCACCTGTCTTCTGATGAGTCTCTTCTAGCAAGGGCGGGACGTAGGAGACTCCCTCCAGGTCCTGTCCTTTCCGCTCCTCAAGGACCTTGTAGGGTCTTTCTCCCATTACCTGTGATAGTCTCTCTTTGGCGATTATCAGCTTCTCGCCGTCGACCTCCACACTCAAGTAGATCATGTTGGGGTGAACCATGACGCCCTCGTTTGCTGGTAGGGTCCAGGGAGTGGTCGTCCATATCAGGAGAAATTCTCGGGGCTTGTCGACGATGGGTAGTTTCACGTAGATGGAGTAGTCCTTGATTATGCGATACTCGTCTGTCACTTCGTATCCTGCTAGGGCTGTCTCGTCGTGGGGGCACCAGTGGACAACTCTCAGTCCCTTGTAGAGTAGCTTCTTCTGTTGAGCCTGTTTGACTGTCCACCAGACTGACTCGATATACCTGTCCTGGTATGTTACGTACGGACTTTCCCAATCCATCCATATGCCGAGATCCTTGAAGACCCGGGTCTGACTCTCGATGTTCTCATCAGAGTATTTCTTGCATTCGGCGATGAACCGGTCAATGCCGATTACATTCTCGATATCTTTCTTTGATGTGAGATTGAGACTCTTCTCAACCATCACTTCGACTGGTAATCCGTGACAATCATAGCCCGGCTGATCATGGACATTATGGCCGTTCATTCTCTGGAAGCGTATGACTACATCCTTCAGTGTCTTGTTCCAGCCCGTTCCCACATGGGGTGGATTGGTTACAAACGGTGGACCGTCTACAAAGTAGAACCTGGGTTTCTTCAGAGAGTGTTTCTTCGTCTTCTCGTAGGCCCGGCTAGTCTTCCACCATCGAAGTATTTCTTCCTCGGACTTTGAGGGTTTGTAATCGCGGATAAGTTTGCCTACGATTCCCTTGCTCAATTGTTACGCTGCTCCGAGGAGGAATTTGTGGAATCGAAGATCTCCGGCCTCACTGGTGCTGGATGATTGTGTTCTTAAAAGGCTACGGGAGGACCAGCCCTACTGGCTAACGGCGACGACTCGGATGCTGGTCTGTCTTCTCGCTGTCTCGCCGCTGTACGGGTCTGAACAGGACAATGAGCCACCAGACGATGGCTTGCCCGGCAATTGTGAGGGATGTGAGTACAAGTCCGCTAGTCGCGAATAGAGGGACGAAGTATGTCAGGATGGAGGCTGTTGGAATGCTGGCGGCTTTTCTCGGAACTTGAGAGTTCTTGTTGAGGGCCGTGGGCAGGCTAAAAACGACCAGTCCCGCACTCCCGACCGCGATGAGAAGATCGACGAGACTCGTCTAGAAGGCCCCCACCCTACTCTTGAACATGATCTGCACCATCTAGAGGATCCATGTACTGCTGGTTGTGTTACTCTCGAAGACTAGAGGCAGGTAAGGTCTCATGAATCTTATTATCCCATTCTGCTCCGTTCACAACCGCGGCCATTGATAACGCTCACACTTCTCGGGCAGAGAGATGGTGCTGCGCCAGCCGAGACAGTGAAAGAATTCCCTAAGCAGATTCGTGATGGTGAGATGCTCTGGGTTGACGCGGAGAGCCCGACCGAGGAGGAGCTTGGAGAGCTGAAGGAGAGATTTGGCCTAGATGAGTTCGCCGTGGAAGATGTGATCCACAAGGATCAGAGACCAAAGCTGGAAGATTATGGGAAGAATGTGTTCGCTGTAATCCATGTACCGATTGTTAAGAATCACAGGAGCGAGATAATCGAGCTCTTCATCTTCTTCCAGAAGAACTGGATCATAACCATCCACTCAATGGAGTCGGAGCTCATCCAAGCAGTAGACTCCCGGATCAGAGCTAGGGGTCTTGCCCCGCTCGGAAACATCCCATCGCCAGATCTGCTCTACTATGTCTTCCTCGACTTCGCGGTGGATGCCTATTATCCGATCCTGGACGAGGTGGAGAATCGGCTTGAGGAGCTTGACAAACAGGCGGTCACTACGTTCAAGACCCGGGTGAGGAGGATGGAGAATGTTGTGCAGATCGTGACGACGATAGGAGGTGTGCGAAAACGGCTGATGGTCTTGAGGCGCTCTCTGACTCCCACAAGGGATATGCTTGGTATGGTGATGCGCGGTGCGGTTCCTTTCGTCGCGGATTCAAGTCTCAGGAGCTTCAGGGACGTATATGACCACTCTTTTCAGCTGTTGGAGACGATCGACAATGATAGAGACAGGACAAGTGACGTTCGAGACCTCTACATCAGCCTACACTCGGCGTCGACGGATAATACGATAAAGCTGCTCACGGCGGTCGCGACGATGTTTCTCCCCCTCAGCCTCCTGGCCGGCATCTACGGAACAAACTTCACTCCTGGCTTTTTCGAACCGGGGAGCGATAGCCCTCTGGGATTCTATCTTTTTGTCTCAGCAATGGTGATCACGGCTCTCGGATTCGTCTACTACTTCAAGAGAAGCCACTGGATATAGAAGGCTCCCGGATTACATTTCGACCCTCATAAGTAGTCTACAGATTAGACAAGGCGTATCACGTGGTTCCCCGAACTCAAACGCGTTGGTCGAACCATCAATACTGGAGTTTATCGTGTAGCTAACGCTATCCGGCGTTCTTATCTCGCGCTGTCTTTTCCATCCCGGGACAGCGTCACCTGATGGATTAGGGTCTGGTAACGACCTGCAATTGGCAGACCTCTCTGTGAGGATGGATGCTAGACGCTGGGGATCGGGTTGGCTGCATGGGAAGAGCCGAAGGAGCTGGACACGGACAACGAGGCGGTAATCAGCCTTTACGATGGCATAAAGAAGATACTTGAGAACCAGAACAAGCCCAAAATCAAGGTCAAACAGGACCAAGGGCCGAGTATCCCCCGAGACGCTAAACATGTTCTGCAGTGCGGCAGGATTCTGAAGGTAGACGTTGAACGCAGACTAGTCATAATCACAGTGATGAAGGCAGACGGTGAGCTTCACCAGCTCAGAATCGAAGCCAACGAAGACTGACGAGAACAAACGTCTCGTCTTGTTGAGAGAATAGCATAATCTGTACTATCTTGATGGTGGAATCCATTACCTACTACTATGATAGTAACCTTTTTATGAGGCAGTCACACTCTTGGCGTCTGCTTCAGAGGCAAGCAAATGACAATGACCAATAGGCTTCTGCTCGCAATAGCAATCTTGTCTCTTGCAACAATACCACTCCTTGCGAGACCGGTCGCGGCCGACAACAACACGGGCACTTTGGGTCAGCCCAACCAGAGCTGTCAATCTGTTTTCCCATCCGGACCACTGTCTCCAGCAGGCTTCAACACGCAAGGGTTCGCAAACGCAGACACCCACTACGCGGGTAGCGGACAAACCCTTCAAACCCCGGCAAACTCGGCAGCCGTATCGCAGTATGATGTCGCCTGCTTCCAAGTAGCGCAACACTAAACAAGCCGTCAACACCCCATTTTTTCCTACTCTCTTCTAGAGCCAAATCACGTTTCTGAAGAAACATAGATTATAGGCAGCCGGATCATAGATTTACTCCGACCAGCATGCAGAGGAAAGCGATGTCGAGGAAATGAACCCGTCTAGTTGTACTCGCTGATTTTTCTCTGGAAGTATGCCTTCTGTAGAAGAGCTGAGGTCTCGATCCAGCCACGTTTTTGGTATCTCGAGTATTGTCGTCGCGTAGTTCAGCGCTGCGTCCATTGAGTCGAACCGTTCGAATCTTGTCTTAAGGAGTGCTCGCAGGCTCTCCCTAACATTCCAGACCCCGACTGGCATTATGTACCCGGGGTGGATCTCTCTCAGCATTATTGCTCCGGCTTGTCTTCCTATCGAGTCGAGATGTTCAGAGACGGCCAGTCTTGCAGAGTAGTAGCAGCCTCCGGGTTTTGCGTAGGTTTTCCGTCCTCGGTATCCTTCTGAGTCTCCCAGCATTACGGGCCGGTATCCTCCGGGGGTGGTGTAGTCGATCGTCTCAACATCCTTGTCCATGTTTACGTCTGGGAAGCTTGTGGCGAGGAGTTCGGGTTCGAACCAGGCCTCGATCCATTCAAACCTCCAGCTCTCGGGGGTGAGGATTCCAACGTAGACGTTGTCGAGATAGGTGTACTTGTAGACGCGATACTCGCCGATGGGCGGGTAGTGTCTGACCCGGGACATCAGCCTCAGGCTGAGATTGCTGTCGACTGCTGTGATGCTCCAGCGGGTGGGTACAAGCTTCCTCCTCTTACCCTCACCGAACATGCCTAGGCTGAAGGCTCTCTGAATCCTGGTCACCAGAACATTGTCCCTGTAGAGCTGGAGGACCGCGTCGTCTGCTCGTAGATCTCGGTCGTAGAATGCCTTCTCGATCCTGTCGTCAACGGAAGAGTTTCCGGTCTGGAAGGAAGCTAGTGGCGCGATGGGGCCGAAGGGTTGGGAATCCTCACGCATGTCCAAGACCTTACGGGGAGGCTTTGCGAGGACTAGCTCTGTCTCAACAGGCTTGGTCATCATCGCAACCTCCTGCAATGTATCGATGACCTTGCCACCCTTCTGCGCGTCCATGATGTGGGCTCTGCTGTAGCCGCGGAGGAGACTGTACCGATAGTCAACGATCTCGTCGAAGCCCTTACCCATCCACCATTCCGGCGTGTCAAGAATCGCCGTGTCCCCCGAGACGGGTGGGACCAAGGGTCCGACGAAGACTTTCGGATAGCCAAACCGGCCTACAAAGACCCCCGGCGGGCTCGAGCCGACTATACTCTTGGTGTCAAACTCGGGGTGATGAGTCTCCAGGGTCGCGGCTTTGAGGTGTATCGCACATCGGCGTTCGCCCGACAGCCGTCTGACCCTCCTGCACATTGGACAGACAGTCTCAGGAGTCGAGATGATGCGCTCACGTCGCCATCCCGATCTGCCCATTCCATCGAACATGTTCGTAGACATGGTCCGCCCAGTACTCGAAAAATGTCCGACCTGATAATGGGGCATTCTGTTAGACCAAAGCTCTGACCCACTCTTAACGTTGAAGACGAGGTTGAAGCTGAGAAGCCCGTCCGTGTCGCAGGGAGGATGTCTGGTTGTTCGTTCCCGGCTTGATAAGAATCTAGACATCATAGAACCTTGGGCAGCAGACGCCAACTCCGGCTGGTCGCTCAGTCGACCAGTCCCGCTTAGCCACTAACTATCAGATTGGGATTTGAAGGCGTGAAACTCTTCTCCTGTACGTGATCCAGAGAGCAATTATCATTGCGAAGATGGACATGATCGCGATCTGGGCAGGATTGGCAAACACCGATTGAACTCCCGTCTTCTGGACTATGGCGTCCCATTGGATCGCCTCGAAGATTTGTGTTCCGGAGCTGTAGAGC
>Ga0209474_10001326_pt1 | contig 24542 bp, 23 predicted proteins | sample GraSoiAngelo_145_FD_185902 | JGI IMG/M metagenome (GOLD analysis project Ga0209474, IMG submission 185902) | Grasslands soil microbial communities from the Angelo Coastal Reserve, California, USA - 14_1009_05_20cm (SPAdes) (version 2) | ecosystem: Environmental > Terrestrial > Soil > Grasslands...
AGGGAGCGCGGCTCGCGGATGATGGGCCACGCCGGGCCGGCCAGCGCCCGCGCCGGCGAGGCCTGCACGAAGTACATCGTCACCGACATGTACGCCACGGCGGTGCAGGGGATGCCGGCCGAGGACGCCGTGCGCTGGGCGGACGGCGGGCTGAAGAAGATCTACGAGGGTTGATTTGGACGGGACGCCCCGGCGCGGCCGGGGCGTCCCTCGGTTTCCTCACCAGCGGCCGCGGTGATGATGACGGTCGCCGCCGCCGCCGACGGGGAACGGAACCGGCAGCAGGCAGCCGCCCACGCTCACTCCGATCGCGCCCGCCAAGAGCAGCGTCACCATCAGGCGCCGTAGCGTGCTCTGTCTCATCATGTCTTCCTTCTCCTTGTCTGGGAGCGTGGCGGCTCAGCCCGCGGGCGGCGGTGGCGGCGGCCCCGGCAGCACGGCATCGGGCGGGGCCGGCGCGCCGATCGGCGGCGGCGCGGGCGCCGCGATCACCGGTTGCACCGGAATCCAGACCCAGTAGTAGGGAACGCTGACGCCGTCGCCGCGGAGCTCGTAGCGGCCGGTCGGATACGGCACGACCGTCGCGGTGGGGAGGGCGGCCAGCACCACGCGCTGATCGACCCACCACCACGCGTAATACGGCGACCACACGCCGGCGCTCCGCTCGAAGCGCCAGCCGTGGCCGCGCTCGAAGCGCCACGGCGCGGGGCGCCGCTCGACGTCGCGGCGCTCGACGCGCTCGCGGCCGTCGTGCCGGTCCTCGATCCGCCGCTCGTCGTGGCGCTCCTGCGCGACCCAGCGACCCGGCCGTTCCTGCGCTTCGGCCCGCCCCGGCCCCAGCGCCCCGGCGGCGAGCGCGGCGATGCCGAGCGGGATCACGAACACCACTCGTGGTCCCAGGCTTCTCATGACCCGTCAACCTCCGGCTGTGCGACGCGGCGGCGCGGCGATCTATTCCGCGAGGGTAAAAAGTGCAAGAATGCGGACCCCGGAGGAACCCCCCATGAACGCCGTCGTCGCCATCGCACTCGCCCTGGCCGTGGCCGGATGCGCCACCGCGGCGCCGCGCCCGGCCGATCTCACGCAGGTCGGCGTCGCCGAGGCGGCGCGGCTGATTCGCGACAAGCAGGTCACCAGCGCCGAGCTCACGCAGCTGCTGCTGGCGCGCGCCGACGCCCAGCGCGATCTCAACGCGTTCATCACGCTCGCTCGCCCCGCCGCGCTGGCCGACGCGCAGCGCGCCGACGCGGACATCGCCGCCGGCCGGCGCCTCGGCTCCCTCCACGGCGTGCCGCTGGTGGTGAAGGACAACACGCACGTGGCCGGGATGCCGAACACCGCGGGGACGCCGGCGCTGCGCGACTTCGTTCCTCGGGTGCACGCGCCGACGGTGCAGAAGCTGGTCGATGCCGGCGCCATCATCCTCGGCAAGACGAACATGCACGAGCTGGCCTTCGGGATCTCCGGCTACAACGAGGCCTTCTTCACCGCGCAGCCGATCGGCGTGCGCAATCCCTACGATCGCACGCGCATCGCCGGCGGCAGCTCCAGCGGCACCGGCGCCGCCCTCGCCGCCCGGCTGGCGCCGGGCGGCCTCGGCAGCGACACCGGCGGCTCGGTGCGGATCCCAGCCGCGCTGACCGGTGGCGCCGGGCTGCGGCCGACCCTCGGACGCTACAGCCAGGACGGCGTCACGCCGATCGCGCACTCGCGCGACACCGTGGGACCGATGGCCCGCACGGTGTCCGACGTCGCCCTGCTCGACGCGGTGATCACCGGCGGCGCCGTCCCCGCGCCCGCCTCGCTCGGCGGCGTGAAGCTGGGCGTGTACCGCGCCTACTTCTTCGCCGACCTCGATCCCGACACGAAAGCGATCACCGACGCCGCGCTCGACAAGCTCCGACAGGCCGGCGCGACCATCGTCGAGGTCGACATGCCGGACCTCAAGAAGCTGAACGACGCGGCGAGCTTCCCGGTGGCGCTGTACGAGGCCTACGACGACATGAAGGCCTACCTCGCGAAGTACCAGACCGGCAAGACCATGGAGCAGGTGGCCCAGCAGATCGCCAGCAAGGACGTGAAGGCGACGTACGACGGGCTCGTCGTCCCGCGCAAGCTCCCGGGTCCGAACAACACCGTCGTCGACGCGGCGCCGATCTACGCGGCGGCCATGCGCGACGCCCGGCCGGCGCTGCACCAACACTTCGCCGACACGTTCAGCCGGAACGGCCTCGACGCCCTCGTGGCGCCGACGACGGCGCACGTCGCCGTGCCGCAGGGCCCGCCGGCCAGCAGCCTGGAGACGTTTCTGCTCTTCATCCGCAACACCGACCCCGGCAGCAACGCCGGCATCCCCGGCCTCACGATCCCGGCCGGGCTCGGCCCCACGACGCGATTGCCGGTCGGGCTCTCCCTCGACGGGCCGCGCGGCAGCGACGCGCGCCTGCTCGCGATCGGCATGGCGATCGAGCAGCTACTGGGGCCGACGCCACCGCCGCGATGACTAGAGGGGGGCCACGGCTCTGCCGGGGCCCCCGAACTTCTGGGGGCGTGGGGGCCATGTCGGGGCCCCCATGTCTAGCGAGTCGCGATTTCCTGGATCAACCGGTCGAGGTCGCGGCGCAGCTCGGGCAGCGGCCGGAACATCGTGGGGATGAAGAGCAGGCCGCAGCCGGCCGCCTTCAGCTGCTCCAGGCGCTCGCGGATCTGCTCGGGCGTGCCGGCCAGGCAGGTGTCGCGCGCGTCGGCGGCGTGGCGGCCCATGCGCGTCTCGATGGTCTTCGCGAGCTGCTCGATCTCGGCCTTCTTGTCGGTGATGAGCAGCGCCATGTTCACCGAGCGGGTGATGGTCTTGGGATCGCGCCCGACCGCCGCGCAGTGCTCGGCGAGGATCGCGCTCTTGCGCGCCAGCACCTGGGGTCCGCCCCAGACGTTCCAGTGGTTCGCGCGCTTGGCGACGATGCGCAGCGTGACCTTCTCGCCGCCGCCGCCGATCATCAGCTCGGGATGCGGCTGCTGCACCGGCTTGGGATCGAGCGGCGCGTCGGAGAGCTGGTAGTAGCGGCCCTTGAAGGTGGTGCGGCGCTGCGTCCACAGCGACGTGATCACCTCGCACGCCTCGTCCAGCCGCTCCAGCCGCTCGCGCATCGTATAGAACGGAATGCCGTACGCCTGGTGCTCGTTCTCCTGCCAGCCGGCGCCGAGGCCGAGCAGCAGCCGACCGCCCGAGATGATGTCGACCTGCGCGGCCATCTTGGCCACGACGGCCGGGTGGCGATAGGTGTTGCCGAGCACGATCGTGCCGACCCGCATGCGCGGCACCAGCGCGGCCAGCCCGCTCAGCGTGCTCCACGATTCGAGCATGGCGCCCTCGCGCTCGGGGGTGTTCGGCATGAAGTGATCGGTGACGCAGGCCGTGTCCCAGCCGGTCGCCTCGAGGTGTTTCCAGAGGTCCAGCACACCCGACCACGTCTGCATGCCCATGCTCGTGAAGATGCCGAAGCGCATGTCGATCTCCTTGTACGGCCCAGCATACTATCGCGACCGTCTGGCCTTGTCGGCCACTTTGGCGTACTGTGCCCCGGCGTGAGGCACCCATGACGCGCTTCGGAATCGCGCTGCCCTCCGGTGGCTCGACCTCGCCGCCGCTGCGCGCCTCCACGCTCGCGGCCGCCGCCCGCGAGATCGAGGCGGCCGGCTTCGCCAGCGCGTGGGCGTTCGACGCCATCGGCCGCGGCTTCCTGCACGCCGATCCGCTGACCGCGCTGGCCGTCGCCGGCACCGTCGCGCCGTCGCTGGCGCTCGGCACCGGCGTGCTCCAGGTGCCGTTGCGCAACCCGGTCGAGCTGGCCCAGCGGGTCCTCACGACGCACCTGCTCTCCGGCGGCCGCCTGCTCCTCGGCGTGGGGGCCGGCTCGACGCCGACCGATTTCGCCGCGCTCGGCCTCGACTTCGCCGGTCGCTTCGGCCGCCTCGACGCCTCGCTGGCGCTCATGCGCCGGCTGTGGGCCGGCGAGCAGGTCGACGGGGCCACGCTGGCGCCGGTGTGGCCGGAGGCGCTCGGCGGCCCGCCGGTCCTGATCGGCTCCTGGGCCGGCTCGAAGTGGATCGAGCGGGCGGCGCGCGAGTTCGATGGCTGGATCGGCTCCGGCGCGCGCTCGAGCTGGCGGGCGCTGCGCGACGGGATCGCGCGGTTCCGCGACCTCGGCGGCAAGCGCGCCGTCGTCACCAACGTCCAGGTGAACCTCGACAGTCCGACCGCCAGTCCCGACGGACCGGACGATCCGTGCGATCTCGCGTGTCCGCCCAAGGTCGCGCGCGATCGGCTCGAGCGCCTCTGCGCGCTCGGGTTCGACGACGTGGTCCTCGTCACCCGGCGGCACGACGCCGCGCACCTGCGCGAGCTGCGCGAGCTCACGCTCCAGGCCCGGTAAAGGAGACACGACGATGCCCGTGATCAAGGTCAAGGATCTCGCCTACGGGCGGCTGCGGTCGCCCGATCTCGACACGGCCGAAGAGTTTCTCGCGCACTTCGGCATGGTGCGCGCCGCCCGGACGCCGACCGCGCTGTACATGCGGGGCACCGATCCCCGCCACCACCTGCACGTCACCGAGAAAGGCGATCCGGCGTTCGTCGGATTCGCCTACTACGCCGCCAGCGAGGCCGATCTCGACCGCCTGGCGAAGGCGCCGGGCGCCTCGCCGGTCGAGTCGATCGACGAGCCGGGGGGCGGCAAGCGGGTGCGGCTGCGGGAGCCGAACGGCTACCAGATCGAAATCGTCCACGGCATCGCGACGGTGCCGGCCATCCCGGTCCCGTTGCAGCCGATGAACACGGGCGCCGAGCCGCTGCGGCGGGCCGGCGAGCTCATGCGGCTGCGCCGGTCGCCGACGCCGATCAAGCGGATGGGCCACGGCGTGCTCGGCACGCCGAAGGTGCGCGAGACCGTGCAATGGTTCCGGGACACGCTCGGCTTCATCTGCTCCGACGACGTGTACGCCGGCGACAAGGACAACATCATCGGCTCGTTCAACCGGTGCGACTGCGGCGAGGAGTACGTCGATCACCACACGCTCTTCTGCGTCCGCAACGAGCGGGCCGGCCTGAACCACATGTCGTTCGAGGTCCCCGACGTCGACGCGGTCTTCAAGGACCACGAATACCTGGCCCGGCTCGGCAAGTACGAGCACATGTGGGGCGTCGGGCGGCACCTGCTGGGCAGCCAGGTGTACGACTACTGGTGTGACCCCTGGGGACGCGTGCACGAGCGCTGGGCGGACACCGATCGGCTCAACGCCCGCAGCGGCTCCAACCTGCTGCCGGCCGAGGAGGCCCTGGTGAGCCAGTGGGGCGAGGGGCCGCCCGAGCGGTTCATCCGCCACGTGAGCGCGTAGGCTCGGAGCCGCCGCATGGCCATCATCCGCATCTACACGGGCGCGGACAACCGATCGCACTTCGAGGAGGTCCGGCCGCGGTTCGAGCCCCGCGGCGATCAGTCGGAAACCGCGGAGCTGATTCCCGGCAGCGGCATCATCGTCCGCCGCTTCGATCCGAAGCGCTCCAATCCCTGGCACCACGCGCCGGGGCGCTATGCCGTATTCACGCTGATGGGCGCCGTCGACATCGAGATCGGCGACGGCACCGTGCGCCGCCTGGGCCCCGGCGACATCCTGATCGCGGAGGACCTGACCGGCCAGGGTCACGCCACGCGCGAGGCGGGGACGGAGCCGCGCGTGTCCGTCTTCGTGCCGCTCGAGTGAAGGAGCCTGCCATGACCGCGCCCCTGGTGACCTACGCCGCCGACGGCCGGATCGGCGTCGTCTCGCTGAACCGCCCCGACAAGCTCAACGCGATCACGCCCGAGCTGAAGCGCCTGCTCGTCGAGCGCTTCCACGAGGCCGACCGCGATCCGGCGACCAGCGTGGTCGTGCTCCGGGCGGAGGGGCGCAGCTTCTGCGCCGGCTACGACATCGGCCCGAATCCGGCCCGGGCCGCCCGGCGCGGCAACGCGCTGGCCTGGCACGAATCCCTGGCCGACGATGTCGCGCTCGAGCTGACGCCGTGGGACATGAAGAAGCCGGTGATCGCCTCCGTGCAGGGCCACTGCCTCGGCGGCGGCTGCGAGATGGTGATGATGTGCGACCTCACCATCGCGGCCGATGACGCGCTGTTCGGCGAGCCGGAGATCCGCTTCTCCAACGTCGGCCCCGCGCTGGTCATGCCGTTCATCGTCGGGCTCAAGCGCGCCCGCGAGCTGCTCTACCTGGGCGATCCGATCGACGCCCGCACCGCGCTGGCCTGGGGCATGGTGAACCGGGTCGTGCCGCGCGCCGAGCTCGCGAGCGCGACGCTGAAGCTCGCCCGGCGCCTGGCACTGATCTCGCCGGAGGCCCTCGCCGCCACCAAGCTAGGCATCAACCGCGGGGCCGATGCCGCCGGCTTCCGCAACGCCCTTCGCGCCGGCCTCGACGTGCTCGCTCCGCTCTATGCCGCGCGCACGGAGGTCGGCATGAAGTTCGACGAGATCCGGGAGAAGGAGGGCCTCGGCGCGGCCCTGCGCTGGCGGGCCGCCCAATTCGCGGAGTGACCTGAGCTCCGCAGAATTGACTTGCCGCGGTAATTCTGTAAGAATTCACGGCACTTTCCGAGGATTTTGCCGACAACCATGGCACCGGCTCCCAAGCGCCTGTTCCACACCGCCTCCGACGCCGATATCAAGGCCGGCGAGGTGTCGGACGTCTACTTCCAGCGCACGGTCGAGATCCTGCAGGCGCGCGGCGACCGCAAGCGGGTCAAGGCCGAGGTCTACCTCAAGTCGCTGCCGGAGGACTGGCACTGGGGCGTCCTGGCCGGCATCGAAGAGGCGGCCGCCCTGCTCGACGGCGTGCCGGTCGACGCGCGGGCCATGGACGAGGGCACCGTCTTCGCGCCCTACCAGCCGGTCCTGACGCTGGAGGGGGTGTACGTCGACTGGGCGCAGTACGAGACCGCCCTGCTCGGGCTGCTCTGCCAGGCCTCCGGCATCGCCACCAAGGCCGCGCGCTGCAAGATGGCCGCGGGCCAGCGCCAGGTGATCTCCTTCGGCGCGCGCCGCATGCACCCCTCGCTGGCCCCGATGATCGAGCGCAACGCCTTCATCGGCGGCTGCGACGGCGTGGCGGTCACGAAGTCGGCCGAGCTGATCGACGCCGATCCGACCGGGACGATCCCGCACGCGCTCGTGCTGATGGTCGGCGACACCGTCGAGGCCCTCAAGGCCTTCCACGAGGTGATCGAGGCGAAGGTGCGCCGGGTCGCCCTCATCGACACGCTGCAGGACGAGAAGTTCGAGGCCATCCGGGTGGCCGAGGCGCTCGGCAAGGATCTGTTCGCGGTGCGCCTCGACACGCCGTCCTCGCGACGCGGCGATCTGTACCGGATCGTCGAGGAGGTGCGCTGGGAGCTCAACCTGCGAGGCTTCGACCACGTCAAGATCGTGGTGTCCGGCGGCATCGACGAGTACGAGATCCTGCGGCTCAACCCCGTCGTCGACTCCTACGGCGTCGGCACCTCGATCGCCAACGCGCCGGTGCTCAACTTCGCGCTCGACATCATGGAGATCGAAGGACGGCCGATGGCCAAGCGCGGCAAGTGGTCCGGCGCCAAGGACGTGCTGCGGCGCCGCGGCACCCTGGAGACCGTGGTGCAACAGGCCGGGCGGCCGGCGCCCCCCGGCGGTCCCTGGGATGCGCTGCTCAAGCCGCTCGTCACGCGCGGCCGCGTCGCCCGCGACCTGCCGCCGCCCCGCACGGTCCGCGACTTCGTCCTGGACCAGCTCGCCGGCGTCCCGCTCGATACGATCCGTCGCCAAGGGTTGCGCAGCGACTTCTGAGCCGCCGGCGATGTCCTCCATCCTCGAGCGCATCGTCGTCGACAAGCGCGCCGAGGTGGCGGCCCGCAAGGCGGCCGCGCCTCGCGCCGTGCTGGAGCGGCGCTGCGCCGCCCTGCCGGTGCCCCGCGACTTCGAGGCCGCGCTGCGGCCGGCGGGGGCGCCGGTGGCGCTCATCGCCGAGGTGAAGAGGGCCTCGCCCTCGCGCGGCGTCCTCGCCGCCAACCTCGATCCGGTCGCCCTGGCCGCCGACTACGCCCGGCACGGCGCCGACGCGATCTCCGTGCTGACCGACGAAAAGTACTTCCAGGGCCACCTCGACCTGCTCGGCGCCATCCGACCGCGAGTGACGGTGCCGCTGCTGCGCAAGGACTTCACGATCGACGAGTGGCAGCTGTGGGAGTCGCGCGCCGCCGGCGCCGACGCCGTCCTGCTGATCGTCTCCATCCTCGCCGGCGCCCGGCTGGGCGATCTGCTGGCGGCGGCCAAGGGCCTGGGGCTGGCGGCCCTGGTCGAGTGCCACACGGCCGCCGAGCTGGATCGCGCGCTCACCGCCGGCGCGCGCGTGATCGGCATCAACAACCGCGACCTCGCCACTTTCGAGACGCGGATCGAGACGACGCTGGAGCTGCTGCCGCTGATCCCGCCCGGCCCGCTCGTCGTCAGCGAGAGCGGTTTCTTCACCGGTGAGCAGGTGCGCCGGGTGGCGCAGGCCGGCGCCGGCGCCGTCCTGGTCGGCGAGGCGCTCGTGCGCACCGAGCAGCGCGCCGCCAAGATCAGGGAGCTGAAGCTCCGGTGACCCGCGTGAAGATCTGCGGCGTCACGAATCTCGAGGACGCGCGCCTGGCCGTGCAGGCCGGCGCCGACGCCCTCGGCTTCATCTTCGTCGAGAACACGCCGCGCTTCGTCACGCCGGCGCAGGTGGCCCCGATCGTGCGGTGGCTGCCGCCGTTCGTCACCCCGGTCGGCGTGTTCTGGGATCATCCGAGCGGCCACGTCAAGGCGGTGGCCGAGGCCTGCGGCCTGCGGGCGCTGCAGTTTCACGGCGACGAGAAGCCGGAGGACCTCGCCGGCTACGCGCTGCCGGTGATCAAGACGCTCAAGCTGCCGCCGGCCTCGACGATCGAGGGCCTGCCGGAGTACCGGCTGGGCGGGCTCGCCGACACGCTCAAGTACCGCGCGGTGGCGTCCGCCTTCCTGCTCGACACGGCGGTGCGCTGGAGCGAGGGCGAGACGCGCGAGCCGATCGAGTGGAAGCGGATCGCCATGAGCGGCGTCATGCAGACGGCGGACGCGCGCGTGCACGTCATCCTGTCCGGCGGGCTGACGCCCGGCAACGTGGCGCAGGCGGTGCGCATCGTCCGGCCCGACGCGGTCGACGTGAACTCCGGCGTCGAGGCGCGACCGGGCCGGAAGGATCCCGACAAGGTGCGCCGCTTCGTCGCCGAGGCCAAGGCCGCGTGACCCCGCTGCCCGACGCCCGCGGGCACTTCGGCCGCTTCGGCGGACGCTTCGTCCCCGAGACGCTGATGGCGCCGCTCATCGAGCTCGAGAGGGCCTACGTCGCCGCGCGCCGCGATCGCGCGTTCCGGCGCCGGCTGGCGGAGCTGCTGACCAGCTATGCCGGGCGGCCGACGCCGCTCTACCACGCCGCCCGGCTCAGCGAGCACGGCGGCGGGGCGCGGATCTGGCTCAAGCGCGAGGACCTCTGTCACACCGGCGCCCACAAGGTGAACAACGTGCTGGGCCAGGCGCTGCTCGCCCGGCGCATGAAGAAGAAGCGCGTGATCGCCGAGACCGGCGCCGGCCAGCACGGCGTCGCCACCGCGACGGCCTGCGCCCTGCTCGACCTCGAGTGCGAGGTCTACATGGGGACCGAGGACATCGAGCGCCAGGCGCTCAACGTGTTCCGCATGCGGCTGCTGGGCGCCAAGGTGCTGCCGGTGGAGTCGGGGAGCCGCACGCTGAAGGACGCGGTGAACGAGGCGCTGCGCGACTGGGTCGCCAACGTGCGGACGACGTACTACCTGCTCGGCTCGGCGCTCGGCCCGCATCCCTACCCGATGATGGTGCGCGACTTTCACACGGTGATCGGCAAGGAGGCGAAGGCGCAGGCCCGGCGCGCGCTCGGCAGGCTGCCCGACGTGGTGATCGCGTGCGTGGGCGGGGGCAGCAACGCGATCGGCCTCTTCCATCCGTTCATCGCCGACCGCCGCGTGCGCATCGTCGGCGTCGAGCCGGGCGGCAGCGGTATCGCGACCGGGCGGCACGGCGCCTCGATGACCGCGGGCGCGGTGGGCGTCCTGCACGGCTCGATGAGCTACGTGCTGCAGAACGACGACGGCCAGATCGCCGTCGCGCACTCGATCTCGGCCGGGCTCGACTATCCCGGCGTCGGCCCCGAGCACGCGTACTACCGCGACGCCGGCCGCTTCGAGTTCGTGTCGATCACCGACGAGGAGGCGCTGGCGGGCTTCCAGGCGTTGACGCGACTGGAAGGCATCATGCCGGCGCTCGAGTCCTCGCACGCCGTCGCCCACGCCATGCGGCTGGCCAAGACGCTGCCGCGCAGCAAGAACATCGTCGTCGGCCTCTCCGGTCGCGGCGACAAGGACGTGCACGTCGTGGCCCGGGCGCTCGGCAAGGAGCTGGGGTGAGCCGCCTGGAGGTGACGTTCGCGCGGCTGCGCGCGCGAGGGGAGCGGGCGCTGATGCCGTACTTCACCGCCGGCGACCCGTCGCTGGCCGAGACGCGACGCCTGGTCGCCGAGGCCGAGCGCCGCGGCGCCGACGTGGTCGAGCTCGGCGTGCCGTTCTCCGATCCGCTGGCCGACGGGCCCGTGATCCAGCGCGCCGGGGCACGGGCGCTGGCCGCCGGCGCCACCCTGCCGCGCGTGCTGGAGTCGGTCGCCACCCTGCGCGCCGAGGGCGTGCGCCTGCCGATCGTGCTCTTCACCTACTACAACCCGGTGCTGGCGTTCGGGTTGAAGAGCTTCGCGCGCACGGCCGCCGACGCCGGCGCCGATGGCGTCATCGTCCCCGACCTGCCGTACGAGGAGGCCGAGCCGCTGCGGGTGGAGGCCGAGCCGGCCGGCCTCGATCTCGTCCAGCTCGTGGCGCCGACGTCGACACCCTCGCGGGTGCGGGCGATCGCGCGGGTGAGCCGGGGGTTCATCTACGTCGTCTCGGTGCTGGGGATCACCGGCGAGCGGCACCAGTTGCCGCCCGAGCTCGACGCCCAGGTGCGCACGCTGCGGCTGGTGACGACCAAGCCGCTCTGCGTCGGCTTCGGCGTCTCGACGCCGGAGCAGGTGGCCGCCGTCGGCCGCGCCGCCGACGGCGTCATCGTCGGCTCCGCCATCGTCCGCCTGATCGAACGCCACACCAGCGACCCCAGACTCGTCGACGAGCTCGGCACCTTCATCGCAGCCCTCAAGACGCCACTCCGGGTGCAATCATGACGCAGCGCCGTCGGTTGAAACCGGGCGTCGCGGGCACGGCCATGACAGGCTGGTGTTCGAGCGCCGGCTTTGCCGGCGCAATCCTGCTCGGGGGGGAGGCAGGCGCGCGCAGGCCGTCAGGCCCGCGGCGCCGTCGGAAGGGGGGCGCAGCCCCCCTCCGAGTGTGACTATGGCCTGGTTCACTCGCAAGCCGCACGAGACCGAGGGCACTCCGAAGAAGGTCGTCATCGCCGAGGGCCTGTGGATCAAGTGCGACTCCTGCAAGGAGATCGTGTATCGCGCCGAGGTCGAGCGCGCCGGGCGCGTGTGCCCGAAGTGTCGCTATCCCTTCCGGATCTCGGCCCGCGAGCGCATCGGCCTTCTGATCGACTCCGGCAGCTTCGAGGAGCATCACGGCGGCCTCGCCAGCGTGGACCCGCTCGGCTTCAAGGACACCAAGCGCTATCGCGACCGCCTCAAGGCCGCCAAGCAGAAGACCTCCGGCGAGGAGGCGGTGGTGACCGGTCTCGCCCGCCTCGGCGGCTACCCGGTCGCGCTCTGCGTGTTCGAGTTCGCCTTCCTCGGCGGCAGCATGGGCTCCGTGGTGGGCGAGAAGCTCACCCGCGCGATCGAGCTGGCGATCGACAAGCACGTCCCGGTCATCATCGTGACGGCCTCGGGCGGCGCCCGCATGCAGGAGGGCATCCTCTCGCTCATGCAGATGGCCAAGACCTCGGCGGCGCTCGAGCGGCTCGGACGGGCGCGGCTGCCCTATTTCTCCGTGCTGACCGATCCGACCACCGGGGGCGTCACCGCCAGCTTCGCGATGCTGGGCGACGTGATCCTCGCCGAGCCGCGCGCGCTCATCGGCTTCGCCGGCCCCCGCGTCATCGCCGAGACGATCCGCCAGCCGCTGCCCGACGGGTTCCAGCGCTCCGAATTCCTCCTCGAGCACGGTCAGCTCGACCTCATCGTCGAGCGGCGCGAGCTCAAGGACACGCTGCGCCGCCTGCTCGCCTTCTTCGCCGACCAGCCGACGCCGCCCGCATGACGTACGCCGAGGCGCTGGCCCGGCTCCTCGCCCTCCGCGGCGGCGAGCATGCCGGGATGCGCCCCGGGCTCGAGCGGATCGAGGCCTTGCTGGACGCGCTCGGCCATCCCGAGCGGGCCTACACGATCGCGCAGATCGGCGGCACCAACGGCAAGGGGTCGGTGGCCGCCATGCTGGCCGCCATGCTGCGCGCCGCCGGCCGCCGGGTCGGGCTCTACACGTCGCCCCACCTGGTGTCGTTCCGCGAGCGCATTCGCGTGGATGCCGAGCCGATCGGCGAGGACGCGCTGGCCGACGGCGTGGAGGCGCTGGGCACCCTGATCGCGCGCCTCGACGCCAGCGTGTTCGAGGCGACGACCGCGCTGGCGCTCGACCACTTCGCGCGCGAGGGCGTCGAGGTGGCGGTGCTGGAGGTCGGTCTGGGCGGTCGCTACGACTCGACCACCGTCGGCACGCCGGCCGTCAGCGTCCTCACGTCGATCGACCTCGACCACCAGGAGTACCTCGGCCACACGCTGCGGGAGATCGCGACCGACAAGGCCCACATCATCCGCGCCGGCGTCGCGATCTCCGCCGCCCAGGCGCCCGAGGCGGCGGCCGTCATCGCCGCGCGTGCCGCCACCGTCGGCGTGCCGCTGCTGCGGGAAGGCCACGAGCTCGGGGTCGCGGTGCGCGAGCGGACGCTGGCCGGCCAGCGCCTGGACTGCGCCGGACCGACCTTCAAGCTCGACGATCTCCGCATCCGGCTGCTCGGCACCTACCAGCCCGGCAACACGCTGCTGGCCGTGGCGGCCGCCCGCGCGCTCGACGTCGACGAGCGCGCGATCCGCGAGGGCCTGGCGCGGGCGCGCTGGCCGGGCCGCTTCGACGTCCGGCCGCGCCCCGGCGGCTGGCTCGTGCTGGACGGCGCTCACAACCCCGCCGGCGCCCGCGCGCTGGCCGAGTCGCTGCGGACGTATTTCGGCGACGCGCCGACGACGTTCGTGCTCGGGGTGCTGCGCGACAAGGACGCGGCCGGTATCGTGGCGCCGCTCCTCGGCCGGGCGGCCCGCCTCGTGCTGACGAAGTCGACGAATCCGCGCGCGGCGGCGCCGGAGGATCTGCGCGCGATCGCCCCGGCCGCGCTGCCCGTCGCCAGCGCGCCGTCCGTCTCCGAGGCACTAGCCCTCGCCGAGGGCGCCGAGGCCACCCCCATCCTTTGTGTCGCGGGCTCGCTCTCGCTCGTCGGCGACGCGCTCCGGGCCGGGTCCGGGGGTGATAAACCTTGCCCGGTCGAAAATTCGGCTGATAGCATGGGGCCTCTTTTGTGACGAGGGTTTTCGAGCCATTTGAGAACACCACGCGGCCTCGCGCTGAGCCTGGCGGCCATCCTCCTCGGACCGGCGGCGCTGCCGGCGCTGTCCGCCGCCCAGACGCCGACCGCCCCGCAGGTTCCGGTCACGGTCGGCACCAGCGGCGGTGACGTGACGATCCTGTCCGATCGCCTGGAAGAGGTCGGGCCCGATCGGCTGCTGGTCGCCACCGGCAACGTCGAGATCACCCGCGGCAAGTCCCGTCTGATCGCCGATCGCGTGGAGATCAACCGCGAGACCGGCGACGCGGTGGCCCAGGGACGCGTCGTCTTCTACGACGGCGAGGATCAGCTGACCGGCCGCCGCATCGACTACAACCTCAAGACGGGCACCGGCGTCGTCTACGACTCCGAGGCGCGGGTGGCGCCGTACTACCGGATCGCCGGCGAGCGCATGGACCGTCTCGGGGAGAGCGTCTATCGCGTGCAGCGCGGCGTGTTCACGACGTGCCAGGACGATCCGCCGACGTGGTCGTTCCGCTTCGGCGAGGCCAATGCCGACCTCGAAGACCTGGTGTACGGCACCAACGCCTCGTTCTGGGTGAAGGAGGTGCCGCTGATCCCGTTCGTGCCGTTCTTCGCGGCCGCCATCCGGCGCGAGCGGCAGACCGGGTTCCTGTTCCCGCAGTTCGGCGACTCCGGGCGCAAGGGCTTCATGGCCGAGGTCCCGTTCTACTGGGTGATCTCCGACAGCGCCGACGCCACCATCGCCCCCATCGCGTACTCCTCGCTCGGCGAGGGCGGCAGCTTCGAGCACCGCTACCTGCTCTCGGTCGATCAGCGCGGCAGCGAGAGCGGCTTCCTGATGCAGGAAACCCACCTGAACGGCGCCACCCGCGGCCAGGGCAGCATTCGCCACGAGTGGTTCATCGAGCGCGGGCTCTCGCTGAAGGTCGACGTGAATGGCGTCACCGACGACAACGTGCTGCGGCAGTACGGCGACCGACTGCAGCAGATCAGCGCCCAGCGCGTGGAGTCGAACGTCTTCCTCACGAAGTCGTGGCAGTCCTGGAACTTCGTCGGCAGCGTGTTCAGCTACCAGGACCTCACCACGCCCGTGGCCATCGAGCTGCGCCGCCTGCCCGACCTCGATCTTCAGGGCATGCGCCAGCCGATCCCCGGCCTGCCGGGCTTCCTCTACGAGCAGGACACCAGCTACGTGAACTTCGTCCGCGCGGTCGGCTCGCAGGGCCAGCGGTTCGATTTCCACCCGCGTGTCTCGCGGCCGGTCCCCGTCGGCGATCTCTTCACGGTGACGCCGTTCGTGGGCGGGCGGCTGACCGGCTACGACACCAAGGTGGTGGGGGCCCGTACGGTGGCCGGCGTCAACGGCACGGTGGAGGTGACCGAGAAGGACTGGCGCCTGCGCGAGCTGGCCGAGGCCGGCGCCGACCTCGAGACGGACGTCTCGCGCGTCTACACGACCGGCGGCACCTGGAACATCGACGGGCTCCTGCACAGCATCGAGCCCCGCGTGGGCTACCTGTGGATCACCGGGCAGAACAAGACCCGGCTGCCGATCTGGACCGAGGGCATCGACCGCATCCTGGCCACCAACGCGGTCACGTACTCGCTCACGAACCGCATCCGTGCCCGCACGGTGGCGCCGCCCGACACCGAGCCGGTGCGCTGGGAGCTCCTGCGCTTCGTCGTCGGCAACAGCTACGACCTGCGCAACGAGACGATCGGCGACCTGACCGGCACGCTCATCGTCCAGCCCACCCAGCGCGTCCGCTTCCGCGGCGACATCGACCACAGCCTCCACGGCCAGGGCGTGCAGGTCGCCACCTCCGACGTCTCGGTGCGGCTCGATCCCCTCCTCCCGGTGACGATGTCGGTCGGCACCCGCTACAGCGACGTGGCGAAGATCAACTTCCTCAGCTCGGGATTCTCCGTCGAGCTCTCGCGGTACCTCGTGCTGCGCAACACGAACAACGTCGACGCCCGCACCGGCACGTTCGTGGAGAGCCGGGTCTCCACCGACATCCGCTTCCAGTGCTGGGCGCTGACGGTGGAGTACATCCATCGCGACCATCGCGCCGACGAGGTCAACTTCGGCGTGAACCTGCTCGGCGTGGGCGGGCCCTTCCGGACCTCGGTGGGGCTGGGCGCCCTGGAAGGCAGTGGAGAGCGGTGATTCCCTTCCTCGATCTGACCCGTCAGCACCACGACCTGCGCGAGGAGCTGCTGGGCGCCGTGGCGCGTGTGCTGGACAGCAGCCGCTTCGTGCTCGGCGCCGAGGGCCAGGCGCTGGAGGCGGAGCTGGCGCGTCTGGCCGGCGTGCGCCACGGGGTCGGCGTCGGCAGCGGCACCGACGCGTTGCGGCTGGCCCTGGCCGCGCTCGGCGTGGGCCCCGGCGACGAGGTCGTGACGCCGGCGTTCTCGTTCGTCGCCTCCGCGTCCACCATCACGATGGCCGGCGCCCGCCCCGTCTTCGTGGACGTCGAGCCGGCGACCCTCGCGCTCGATCCCGAGGCGGTCGAGCGCGCGCTCACGCCGCGGACGCGGGCCATCGTCGCCGTGCACCTCTACGGGCACCCGGCGCCGATCGATCGCATCGTCGCGCTCGCCCGGGCCCACGGCGTCGCGGTGATCGAGGACGCCGCCCAGGCGATCGGCGCCGCCTGGGACGGCCACCCGGTCGGCGGCTGGGGCGACGTCGCCTGCCTGTCGTTCTATCCGACCAAGAACCTCGGCGCCTGCGGCGACGCCGGCATGCTGCTGACCGACCGCGACGACCTGGCCGACGCCGTGCGGCGCCTGCGCCATCACGGCGACGCCGGACGCTACCAGCACGTGGAGCTCGGGTACTGCAGCCGCCTCGACGAGGTGCAGGCCGCGATGCTGCGGGTGAAGCTGCGCCGGCTGGAGGAGTGGACCGAGGCGCGCCGCGGGCTGGCCGCCCGCTATCACAAGGCGCTGGCCGGGCTGCCGCTCGGGCTGCCGGTCGAGAACCCGCGGGCGCGCCACATCTATCATCTGTTCACCGTGCGCCACCCGCGCCGCGACGCGCTGGCCGCCCGGCTCGCCGAGCTCGGCGTCGGCACCATGGTGCACTATCCGCGCGCCGTGCCCGAGCAGCCGCTGTTCGGGGAGAATGCCGAGCGCGGCTGGCCGCAGGCCTGGCGGGCGGCGCGCGAGGTGCTGTCGTTGCCGTGCTTCCCGGAGATGACCGACGCCGAGGCGGAGGGCGTCGTCGCCGCCGTCCGCACGGCCGTGGAGCGCCTCACGCCGTGAACCCGACGGCGCAGGCGCTGCGCGCGCGACTGGCGGCGACGCCGACGATCGGCATCATCGGGCTGGGCTACGTCGGCTTGCCGCTGGCCGTCGCGTTCGCGGAGTCCGGCGCCAGCGTGATCGGCGTCGACGTCGACCCCGAGCGGGTGGCGGCGATCCGGGCCGGGCGCAGCTTCGTCGAGGACGTGCCGGCGGCCTCGCTGGCCCGGCTGGTGGCGGCCGGCCGCCTCGGCGCCGCCGACAAGGTCGCCGCCCTCGAGGACGCCGACGCGATCGTCATCTGCGTGCCGACGCCGCTCGGAAAGTCCAAGGAGCCCGACATCTCGTTCATCGTCAGCGCGGCCGACGCGGTCGCCGCCATCATCCGGCCCGGCCAGCTCGTGGTGCTGGAGTCGACGACCTATCCGGGGACGACGCAGGAGGTGCTGCGGCCGCGCTTCGAGGCGCGCGGGATCGCGGCCGGCGAGGATTTCTTCCTGGCCTTCTCGCCGGAGCGCATCGATCCCGGCAACGCGCGGTACACGCTGCGCGACATCCCCAAGGTCGTCGGCGGTCTCACCCCCGCCTGCGGAGAGCTGGTCGCCGCGCTGTACGGCCGCATCACCCGGGTCGTGCCGGTGTCGAGCCCCGAGACGGCCGAGATGGTCAAGCTCTTCGAGAACACGTTCCGCTCGGTCAACATCGCGCTCGTCAATGAGTTCGCGATCATGTGCCGGAAGCTGGGGCTGTCGGTGTGGGAGGTCATCGGCGCCGCCGCCACCAAGCCGTTCGGCTTCATGCCGTTCTATCCCGGCCCCGGCCTCGGCGGCCACTGCCTGCCGTCCGATCCGTACTATCTGTCCTGGAAGGTCCGGCTCGAGGGCTACGAGCCGCGGTTCATCACCTTCGCCGACGAGATCAACCGGCGGATGCCCGACTACGTCGTCCAGCTCGTGGCCGACGCGCTCAACGAGCGCGAGCGGCCGGTGCGGGGCAGCCGCATTCTCGTGCTGGGCGTCGCCTACAAGCCCAACGTGGCCGACACGCGGGATTCCCCGGCGATCGAGATCATCGACACGTTGCTGGCCAAGGGCGCCCGGATGGCGTTTCACGATCCGCACGTTCCCCGGCTGAGCGTCGACGGCGCGTGGCTGGACTCGCTCGACTGGGGCGCGGTCGATCTCCGCGCGTGGGACGTCGTGCTCATCCTGACCGCCCACGCCGCCTACGACTGGCCGGCGATCGTCGCCGCCGCGCCTCTCGTCATCGACACGCGCAACGCGACTGGAGCCTTGACGCCCGCGCCCCCCAACGTCATCCGTCTGTAGGTGGGGGGCCCCGATATGGCCCGGCTGACCACTCGGGGGGCCTCGACATGGCCCCCCAATCCCCCCAACGTCCGGGGCGCCCCGGCTAAGCCGGGGCACCCCTCGATTTCGCGGAGACGCCTCTGCTGATCGCGGTCCTGGTTTCGCTGCGGCCGCAGCAGTGGGTCAAGAACCTGTTCGTGTTCGCGGGGCTCATCTTTGCCCAGCGGCTCTTCACGCCGGCGGTGTGGCCGGCCCTGGCCGCCTTCGCGATCTTCTGCGCGCTGTCGGGCGCGGTCTACCTGCTCAACGACGTCGCCGACCGCGCCAAGGACCGCCTGCATCCGGAGAAGCGTCTGCGCCCGATCGCGGCCGGCCGGCTGGCGCCGCGCCACGCGATCGCCGTGGCCGCCCTCCTGATCGTCGTCGACCTCGCGCTGGCGGCGCGCCTGTCGCGGCCGTTCGCGCTCACCGCGCTGGCCTACGTGCTGCTGCTCGGCGCCTACTCGGCGTGGCTCAAGCACGTCGTGATCGTCGACGTGCTGGTGGTGGCGATCGGGTTCGTGCTGCGGGCGGCGGCCGGCGCGCTGGTCATCGACGTGGCCATCTCCGGCTGGCTGCTGATCTGCACGATCCTGCTCGCGCTGTTCCTGGCGCTCGGCAAGCGACGCCACGAGGTCCTGACGCTCGAGGCGGACGCCGCCCGCCACCGCCCGATCCTCGCCGAGTACAGCGCCGGCCTGCTGGACCAGATGATCGCCGTCGTCACCGCCTCCACGGTCACCGCCTACGCGCTCTACACCATGTCGCCGGAGACGGTGGCCAAGTTCCACACGCCGCTGCTGCCGGCCACGCTGCCGTTCGTGCTCTACGGGATCTTTCGCTACCTCTATCTGCTCTATCGCCGCCGGCTCGGCGGCAACCCGGCGGAGATCGTCGTGCGCGACCGCGCCCTGCTCGTCAACGGCGTCCTCTGGCTCACGACCGTCCTGCTGATCATCTACGGGACACGGGCGCCGTAGCCGGCGGCAAGGGGCCGCGTCGGGGCCCCCACGGTACAATATCCGGACGATGAAGAGTCAGGTGGCGATCCTCCGCACGCGTCCCGACACCGTCGTCGAGGACTACGGGCGGCTCATGCGGCTGCTCAAGTACGACCAGCTCCTGCCGCGCGATCAGGACCTGATCCTCAAGCTGAACCTGTCGTGGACGAAGTACTTCCCGGCCTGCTCCAGCCAGCCGTGGCAGGTCGACGGCGTGCTGAAGACGCTGACGGACGACGGCTACGACCGGCGGCGGATCTTCCCCGTCGAGAACAGGACCGTCGTCACCGATCCGGTCGAGGGCTGCCGCAACAACAAGTGGGAGCCGGTCCTGCGCCGCCACGGGGTGCCGTTCATCCCGCTGCCCGACGTCGAGTGGGTCGTGCACCGGTTCACGTCACCGTTGCTGAAGCTCGACCGGATCTTTCCCGACGGCATCGAGATCCCCAGGATGTACGCCGGCAAGAACGTGCTGCACCTGCCGACCCAGAAGGTGCACGGTCACTCGGTGACCACCGGGGCCATCAAGAACTCGTTCGGCGGCTTGCTGAAGGAGGTCCGGCACTACGCGCACGAGTTCATTCACGAGGTCATGGTCGACCTCATGTACATGCAGCGCGAGCTGCATCCCAGCGTGTTCGCCGTCATGGACGGCACGGTGATGGGCGACGGCGCCGGACCGCGCACGATGGTGCCGCGGGTCGGCAACCTCATCCTGGCCTCGGCCGATCAGGTGGCGATCGATGCGATCGCCGCCCAGATCATGGGCTTCGACCCGCTCGCCATCCCCTACTTGAAGATGTGCCACGAGCGCGGCCTCGGTGTCGCCGATCCCCGCGCCATCGAGATCGTCGGCGACGCCGACGCCGCCCGGATCAGCATGGGGTTCAAGACCAGCCGCAGCCTCGTCATCTGGGGCGACCAGCTGATCCGGCGCGGCCCGCTGCGTCCGCTCAAGCGGCTGCTCCTGCACTCGCCGCTGGTCGTGTGGGCGCCGTTCGCGTCCAACGTCTATCACGATCTGCTCTGGTACCCGACGGTGGGGCGCGCGCGCATCCGCGCGTTCGCCGCGACGCCGTGGGGCCGCCTGTTCGGGCGGTACTGAGATGGCCGACGCCGTCCGCGTCCGATTCGCGCCGAGCCCGACCGGTCACCTCCACGTCGGGGGGGCGCGCACGGCGCTGTTCAACTGGCTGTTCGCGCGGCACCACGGCGGCGCCTTCATCCTGCGCATCGAGGACACCGACCGGTCGCGCTCGACCGAGGAGAACGAGCGGGCCATCCTGGAGGCGCTGCGGTGGCTCGAGCTCGACTGGGACGAGGGCCCGCCGGCGCCCGGTTACCGGCAGACCGAGCGTCTCGAGCTCTACCGCGCCCGGGCCGCCCAGCTACTGGCGGCCGGCCGCGCCTACTACTGTGACTGTCCGCCCGAGCAGCTCGAGGCCGAGCGCAAGGCCGCCGAGGCGCGCAAGGAGACGTTCCGCTACTCCGGGCGGTGCCGCGACCGCGGCCTCACCGCCGGCGCGCTGCGCCTGCGCATCCCCGAGGAGGGCAGCACGATCGTCCACGACCTCATCCACGGCCCCGTCGTGTTCGAGCACCGCCAGCTCGACGACTGGATCCTCGTGCGCAGCGACGGCACCCCGACCTACAACTTCTGCGTCGTGGTCGACGACGTCGACATGCGCATCAGCCACGTGATCCGCGGAAACGACCACCTGTCGAACACGCCCAAGCAGGTCCTCTGCTACGAGGCGCTCGATTTTCCGGTGCCGCAGTTCGCCCACGTCTCGATGATCCTCGGCGCCGACCGCAGCCGCCTGAGCAAGCGCCACGGCGCCACCTCGGTGCAGGCCTTCCGCGACGAGGGCATCCTGCCGGAAGCGATGGTCAACTACCTGGTCCGTCTCGGCTGGTCGCACGGCGATCAGGAAATCTTCACGCGTCGCGAGCTGATCGAGCGCTTCGACATCAAGGACGTGGCCGCCTCTGGCGCCGTCTTCGACCGGACCAAGCTCGAGTGGCTGTCGCACGAATATCTCAAGGCGACCGACGGCGCCCGCCTGGCGGGCCTGGCGGTGCCCTTCATCGAGCGGGCCGGCCTGCCGGTGCCCGCCGACCGCGCGCGGCTGGCCGCCATGCTGGAGACGCTGCGCGAGCGCGCCCGGACACTGGTGGAGCTGGTGGAGGCCGGGCGCTTCTACTTCGAGCGCCCGCGCGGCTACGAGCCCAAGGCGGCCGAGAACTACCTGACCGCCGACGGCGCGCGCCGGCTGGAGCTGCTGATCCGACGCCTGGAGACCGTGGAGCCGTTCACGGCCGAGGCGATCGAGGGCGCGGTGCGCGAGCTGACCGCGCAGCTTTCCCTCAAGCTCGTCGACCTCGCGCAGCTCGCGCGCCTGGCCGTCACCGGCCGCACGGCGTCGCCGCCCATCTTCCAGGTGCTGGCGCTGCTCGGCCGCGAGGAGACGCTGGAGCGGCTGCGCGCCGCGCGGCTGGCGGCTGCGCGATGAGGATGTTACTGGCGCGGCACGCCGAATCGGTCTGGAACGCCGAGCGGCGCTTCCAGGGCAACACCGACATCGGGCTGTCGGCGCGCGGCCGCGCCCAGGCCGAGGCGCTGGGCCGCGCGCTCCGCGGCCGCCGAGTGAGCGCCGCCTACGTGAGCCCGTTCCGCCGGGCGCGGGAGACCGCCGAGCTGGCGCTGCGCGAGAGCGGGGTCCCGCTGACCGTGATCGAGGAGCTGCGCGAGCTCTCCCTCGGGCAGTGGGAAGGCTGCACCGTCGACGAGGTCCGGGCGCAGGCCGGCGACCCCTACCGCGCGTGGCTGCGGGCGCCGCAGGACTGCCCGCCGCCCGGCGCCGAGCCGCTGCCGGTGGTCAGCGCGCGCGTCGGCGCCGCCGTCGACCGGATCGCCGCCGACCATTCCAGCGGCGACGACGTGCTGATCGTCAGCCACGGCGGCGTCATCAGCGTGTACGCCTGCCACCTGCTCGGCTGCTCGTTCAATCACCTCTGGCGGCTGCGCGTGGACAACGCGTCGCTGACCGTCGTGAGGCCGCCGCGGCTCGTCTCGCTCAACGACACCGCGCACCTGCACGGCGACCTGGCGCCCGGCCAGCTCATGCGGGCCGCGGTCGCCGCCCGCTCCGAGGCGGCGCCGTGAGCGTGCTGCTCGCGCTCTTCGGCGGCATGGCGCTGCTGCTCTACGGCATCCGCCTCAGCGGTGACAGCTTGCAGCGCGCCGTCGGCGGCCGCTTGCGCCAGCTCCTCACCGGCATGTCGCGCAATCGCGTCGTGGCAGTGCTGTCGGGCGCCGCGGTGACCGGCATCATCCAGTCCTCGGCGGCGACCACGCTGATGCTCATCGGCTTCGTCTCGGCCGGGCTGATGACGTTCCGGCAGACGCTCGGGATCATCTTGGGCGCCGACATCGGCACCACCCTGACGGTCCAGCTCATCGCGTTCAGGGTGACCGACTACGCCGCGCTGCTGATCGGTCTCGGCTTCGCGACGACGCTGGTCGCCCGTCGCAGCACGCCGCGCGACATCGGCCAGGCGGTGCTCGGGCTCGGTCTCATGTTCCTGGGCCTCAAGCTGATCCTGGACGGGGTGGCGCCGCTCCGGTCCAACGACCTCGCCGTCGAGCTGCTGCGGGTGGCGACCGACACGCCGATCGTCGCGGTGCTGGTGGCGGCCGTCTTCAGCGCGCTGGTGACCTCGTCGGCCGCCACCATCGGCCTCGCGCTGGCGCTGGCCACGCAGGGGCTGATCACGCTGCCGGGCGCGGTCGCCATCGTGATCGGCGCCAACGTGGGCACCTGTGCGACGGCGCTCGCGGCGTCGATCGGCGCCACCGCCGAGGCCAAGCGCGTGGCCGTCGCCCACATCGCGTTCAAGCTGCTGGGCGGCGCGCTGCTGTTTCCGCTGATCGGGCCCTTCACGGCGCTCGTCGAGGCCAGCGCCGCCGATCCGGCCCGCCAGGTGGCCAACGCCCACACGTTCTTCAACCTCGGCATCAGCCTGCTGTTCCTGCTGTTCACGCCGTGGGCCGCCCGCGCCATCGAGGCGCTGGTGCCGCAGGCGCCCACCGAGGAGACGCCGTTCCGCTGCAAGTACCTGGACGAGCGCGCGCTCGAGCAGCCGTCGCTGGCGCTGGGCCAGGCGCACCGCGAGGCCCTCCGCATGGCCGACGTGGTGCAGGGGATGCTGCGCGACGCGCTGGGGGCGTTTCACTCCGACAACCTCGCCCTCATCGACGACATCGAGAAGCGGGACGACCAGGCCGACTTCCTGGAGCGGGAGATCAAGCTCTTCCTGGCCCGCCTGGGCCGGGAGGCGATGGGCTCCGATCTGTCCCGCAAGGAGATCGGCATGATCTCCTTCATCGGCAACCTCGAGAACATCGGGGATATCATCGACAAGAATCTGATGGAGCTGGCCCGCAAGAAGTACTATCAAGGCCGGCGGTTCTCGGAGGCCGGCTGGCTGGAGATCCAGGACTTCCACGGGCTGGTGGCCAAGAACCTCGAGCGGGCCATCGCCGCCTTTGCGGCCAGCGACAAGACGCTGGCCCAGGAGGTGCTCGACCAGCGACCCTTGATGCGGGCCCGCGAGCGGGAGCTGCGTGAATCGCACCTGGGGCGGCTGCGGGCCGGGCTGGCCGAGTCGCTGGAGACGTCGGAGATCCACTTGGACATCCTCACGAACCTCAAGCGCATCAGCTCCCACGTGTCGGCGCTGATGTTCCCCATCCTCGACGAGGTGTGAGTCCATGAAGAAGATCGAGGCGATCATCAAGCCCTTCAAGCTCGACGACGTCAAGGAGGCGCTCACCGAGATCGGCGTGATCGGCATGACGGTCACCGAGGTGCGCGGCTTCGGCCGGCAGAAGGGCCATACCGAGCTGTACCGCGGCTCCGAGTACACGGTGGACTTCCTGCCGAAGGTCAAGATCGAGGTGGTCGTGCCCGATCATCTGGTCGACAAGGTCGTGCACACGATCGTGGGCGCGGCCAAGACCGGATCGATCGGCGACGGGAAGGTCTTTGTCCTGCCGATAGACGAGAGCATCCGTATTCGAACGGGGGAGACCGGGGAATCCGCGGTTTAGGTCACGAGACGTCGGCCGTATTTTTGAATGTCGGGGGGGAGCACGTGGCTCCCCCCCGACGCCCCTCCAGCGCGGAACCGTAACGTGCCTGCATCCGATCTGTTACTCGCTACTCCAAAGACTCGTGTGCGCGCGTTCAAGGCGCTTGGATTTT
>Ga0209474_10001327_pt1 | contig 24535 bp, 22 predicted proteins | sample GraSoiAngelo_145_FD_185902 | JGI IMG/M metagenome (GOLD analysis project Ga0209474, IMG submission 185902) | Grasslands soil microbial communities from the Angelo Coastal Reserve, California, USA - 14_1009_05_20cm (SPAdes) (version 2) | ecosystem: Environmental > Terrestrial > Soil > Grasslands...
GCCGGTCATCAGCACTGCCTCCGCCTTTCGCTATGAGCCCGATGTCCCAATCCTGATCCCCGGCATCAACGATGCGCACGCCGAGGCTCTCCACGACCAGCGCCGCGCGCGCGGCTGGCGCGGCTTCATCGCGCCCATCCCCAACTGCACGACCACCGGCTTGGCCGTCTCGCTCAAGCCGCTGCACGACGCCTTCGGCGTGCGCACCGTGATGATGACCTCGCTTCAAGCGGTCTCGGGCGCGGGCCGCCAGGGCGGGGTCCTGGCCCTCGACGTCGTCGACAACGTCATCCCCTTCATCCCGGGCGAGGAGGAGAAGGTCGAGCGCGAGACGAAGAAGATCCTGAGTCACTGGGGCGAGCCGGCGCCATTCGCGGTCTCCTGTACCTGCACACGGGTCAACGTCACCGACGGCCACCTGGAAACCGTCTTCGTCGGCACCGAGCGTCCGGTCGATGCGGGGACCGCCACCGCCGCGATGGAGCGGTTTGGCGTCGATGGACTCAAAGGTCTTCCCTCGGCGCCTGATCGCCTGCTGCAGGTCACCCCCGATCCCTTCCGTCCGCAACCGCGCCGCGACCGCAACGCGGGCGACGGTATGACGGTCACCGTCGGTCGCGTGCGCGACGAGCCGGCGCTCAGGGGCGTCAAGTACGTTGTCCTCTCGCACAACACCAAGCTCGGCGCGGGCAAGGGCGCCGTCCTCCTGGCGGAATGGCTGACGCGGGAGGGCTATGTTGAGCGCGCTCCCTGAGTCCGTGACGAGGCCGCTGCTCGTCCAGAAGTTCGGTGGCTCTTCAATCGGTACTCCGGGCCGCATCAAGCGGGCGGCGAAGCGTGTCGCGGCCAGCCAGCGGGCGGGCTACGACGTCGTCGTCGTGGTCAGCGCCATGGGCGATTCGACCGACCGCCTCCTCACGCTGGCGTCACGGGTGGCGAAAGACCCGGCTGCGCGCGAGCTCGACCTGCTGCTCTCCACCGGGGAAGGCGTCTCCGCGCCGCTGATGTCGATGGCGCTCACCGAGCTCGGTGTCCCAGCGGTGTCGCTGCTCGGATTTCAAGCCGGCATCCAGACCGACCGGCGCCACGCGAAGGCGCGCATCGTCGGGCTGACGCCGGGACGGATCGAGCGGGAGCTCGCCGCCGGGAATGTGGTGGTCGTGGCCGGCTTCCAGGGCATGGGCGACGAGATGGAGGTGACGACGCTGGGACGCGGTGGCTCGGACACGACGGCCGTGGCGCTTGCCGCCGCGCTCAAGGCGCAGGCCTGCGAGATCTTCACCGACGTACGCGGCATCTACACCGCGGATCCACGATTCGTGCCGAATGCGCGATTGCTGCCCCATATCGCCTACCCGGAGATGCTCGAGCTGGCCAGCGCCGGCGCGCGCGTGATGCATCCGAGGGCGGTCGAGATCGCCGAGGCCTACGCTATGGAGCTGCACGTTCGCTCGAGCTTCCATGCCGGGGCGGGTACCATCATCTGTTCGGAGGAGGCGATCATGGAAGACCGAAATCGGGTGCGGGGCATTGCCCACGAAGAGCACGTCGCCCGGCTCTCGGTCGTTGGTGTGCCCGATCGCCCGGGCATCGCGGCCGCGATCTTCGCGCCGCTGGCGGAAGCCGACATCGCCGCCGATGTCATCGTGCAGACCGCCAGCCACGAAGGAGTGACTGACATGTCGTTCACGGTGTCGTCCGGGGACGGCAAGCAGGCGGAGCGCATCCTCCAGGGCGTCGCGCAACAGATCGGCGCCCGCACCGTGCTGGCGCAGAACGGCCTCGCCAAGGTGTCCGTCATCGGCAGCGGCATCCGTGGACAACCTGGCGTGGCCGCGACCATGTTCCGGACCCTGTCCGACCACGGGATCAACATCGAGATGATCTCGACGTCGGAAGTGCGCATCACCTGCATCATCGATGCCAAGCGGGTGAAAGACGCGGTCGCGGCGCTGCACGAGGCGTTCAAGCTTTAGCTGTGCCCAAAACCGCCGCGGTGCGGGTGCCGGCCTCGTCGGCCAACCTCGGACCGGGCTTCGATGTTCTGGCACTGGCTCTCGACCTGCACCTCACGGTCGAGGGGCGCGAGTCGGCAAAGACGACGATCAGCTGGGCCGGCGAGGGCGCCGCGGAGGTGCCGTTGAATCGCCGAAACTTGATCGTCCGCGCGGCCCAGGAGCCGTTCGATGGATGGAGCCGCCCGCTGGATGGCCTCGAACTTCGCGTCAGAAACGAGATTCCCATCGGTCGCGGCCTGGGCAGCAGTGCCGCCGCCATCATCGCCGGGATCATGCTGGGGGCGAAATTGCGCGGCCTCCGAATGGCGGCGCAACGCGTCCTCGAGCTGGCGGTCCCACTCGAAGGCCACGGTGACAACCTGGCGGCCGCCCTCCATGGCGGCTTCTGCATCGCCGTCATCGAGGACGGCGGGGTGCGCGTCCACCGCCTCGATTGGCCGTCAGGCTGGCGGGCCGTCGTGTTCGTGCCGAAGGGCCTCTCCCCCACGCGCGAAGCCCGTCGCCTGGTGCCGCGCCGCCCGGCGCGCGAGGATGCTGTCTTCAACCTCGGCCGCGTCGCCGAGTGGGTGCTCGCCTGCTCCCGCAAAGATCGCTCCCTGGTCGCGAGCGCGATGGACGACCGCCTGCACCAGCCCGGTCGCGCGCGCGCTTATCCCTATCTCGATGACACCATCGCGGCAGCCGAGCAGGCGGGAGCCCTGGGGGCCGCGCTCAGCGGCGCCGGAGGGAGCGTCGTCGCGATCGCGGATCGGAACCTGGCGGCGGTCGGCAGCGCGATGAGCCGGGCGGCAGGCTCACATGGCATCAAGGGGAGGGTGACCACCTTGAAAGCCGCCACCCGGGGCGCCAGCCAGCCCTCCCTGTAATCCTTCTGAAAGGTTCGCCCGGGCAGACTGAGCCCACTGTGGAGGTCTGCATTCTCCACGCCTGCCATTTCAGATGAGAAGGAGGTGAGAAGCATCACTCCAACGCAACGCATCATTACGATCGCCGGCGTCGCCGGATCCCTGATCGCGGGCGGCGTGATCGGGGCCACACTGGCCGGTCCGCTCGCCGCCACGGCGGCGAACACGGGATCGACGAACCAGCTGGCCGCCGCATCGGCGAGTCCGAGCGCCAGCGCCGGGACCTTCAAGTCCAACGAGGACGCGACCCACGAGGCCGGTGAAAGCGCCACCGTCGAGGCCCAGGAGAACGCCGGCCAGCGGCCAGGCGGCGGATCGGGAAAATTCACGCCGAACGAGAACGCTGCGCACGAGCAGGGCGAGAGCGCCGCGCGTGAAGCACAGGAGAACGCGGGCCAGCGCCCGACGGTTCCCTAACGACACGCGCCACCAATTGACAAACAAGGCTGGGCCCCTGCGCGTCGGGCCCAGTCCTTGTCAAGGGAGGGAGTAGGGCGTCAGCTCGCGGCGGCTCGGAACTCCTGGAGCAGCGGCGAACTGATCAGCACATCCGCGGTAGCGATGTTCGTCGCCAGCGGGATGTTGCAGACATTGCAGATTCGAAGCAACGTCTGGATGTCGGGATCGTGCGGATGCTTGTCCAGCGGATCCACCATGAAGAGGACAGCATCGATGTCGCCCTCGACGACGCGGCTGGCGATCTGAACGTCGCCACCGTGCGGTCCGGCAGTCACGCGCTCGACGTCGAGCCCGACTTTGTCGCGCAGCAGGTCCCCGGTCGCGCCCGTGGCGACGATGTCATCTTCCTGGAGGCGGCTGCGGTTGAACGTGGCAAACGCGACCAGGTCCGCCTTCTTGCCGTCATGGGCGATGATGGCGATCCGCGGCCGCTCGCGATTCGAAGCTAACTTCACGTGCGAAAGCATACTGGCCCACTACTTCGAAAGCATCGGACGCTGGCTACAAAAGTGTGACGGTCTCTTTGATTAGGTCGCACACCCTGATGAAACACCCCGATCGCCGCGCCTATTCCGCAATCGGATCACGCATAGTGGCACGCATATTCCGCCAGGCACGCGCGTCCTGCAGAAAATTGCCGAGCAACTGGTGGCCATGCTCGGTCAGGATGGCCTCAGGATGGAACTGCACGCCGGCGAGCGGATGCTGCCGGTGCCGCAATCCCATGACCGTGCCATCCTCGGTCCACGCGGTGACCTCGAGGTCGGCCGGCAGGTCGTCGCGCTCCACGACGAGAGAGTGATAGCGGGTCGCCGTAAACGGGCTGGGTAGCCCGCGAAAGACGGATTGTTCGCGGTGAAGGATACGCGAGACCTTTCCATGCATCACCTGGGCCGCCCGACGCACCTGGCCGCCATACGCCTCGCCGAGGCACTGGTGGCCGAGGCAGACGCCGAGCGTCGGCAGCGTGGGGCCCAGCTCGAGAAGAAGATCCTTGCAGATGCCGGCGTCGCCCGGTGTTCCCGGCCCGGGTGAGAGAACGGCCGCAACCGGCCGCAGGTCCGTGACTTCTCCGAGGGTGATCTCGTTATTGCGGCGGACGACCATCTGCTCGCCGAGCTCACCGAGGTACTGCACCAGGTTGTAGGTGAACGAGTCGTAGTTATCGATCACCAGCACGATGCCCCTGGACTCCATTTCAGCCTGCCGCCGCGAGCGCCTGCAGGAGCGCAGACGCTTTGTTGCGGGTCTCTAGGTACTCTTCCTCGGGGATGGAGTCGGCGACGATGCCGGCGGCCGCCTGGACCGTAGCGAGACCATCCTTCACGACCATGGTTCGGATCGCGATGCAGGTGTCGAGGTCACCGGTGAAGCTGAGATAACCGATCGCCCCCGCGTAGACGCCGCGCCGCTCCCGTTCGAGCTCGGCGATGATCTCCATCGCCCGGATCTTCGGCGCGCCCGTCACGGTGCCCGCCGGGAACGTTGCCCGCAACGCGTCCATCGGACGACAGTCGGCGCGCAATCGTCCGGTGATGTTGGAGACCAGGTGCATCACGTGCGAGTAGCGTTCGACGGTCATCAATTCGGTCACTTTGACGCTGCCCGTCTCGCAGACTCGTCCCAGGTCGTTGCGTCCGAGGTCGACGAGCATGACGTGCTCGGCACGTTCTTTTTCGCTCGAACGGAGTTCGTCCTGCATCCGCTGGTCCGCGGCGGCATCGCGGCCCCGGCGGCGGGTGCCCGCGATCGGGCGGTAGCGCACATTGCGACCCTGCACCGTGACCAGGATTTCCGGCGAGGTCCCGATGATGGTGCTGGCGGGCAGCTTGAGGAAATACATGTAGGGCGATGGGTTCAGCGCCCGTAACAGGCGGTAGACGTCGAAGGCCTCGGCCTGCAGCGGCGTGGTGAACCGCTGCGCGATCTGTACCTGATAGATGTCCCCCGCCAGGATGTGCGATTTCGCCTTTTCGACGGCTTTGAAGAACTCCGGCTGGGAGACGTGACCCTCGAGGTTGACGTTCGCCGGACGGTCGGCCGGTTCGAGGGCGCGCAGGCGAATGGTACGGTTCAGCCGGCGCGCCAGGTCATCGATCCGCGCCAGCGCTTCGGTGTAGCGCGATTCGATCGGTGGCCGCTGCGTGCGGACGTGCGTCACGAGTTTCAACCGGTGTCGGACGTGGTCGAAACAGGCGAGGGTGTCGGTGATGACAAACACGCCGTCGGCCACCTTCAGTGGGTCCGCGTCGGGCAGCGGGAGGCGCTCGAGGTAGCGGGCCGCTTCGTAACCGAGGTAGCCGACGGCGCCGCCGCAAAACCCTTCGGGAAGGCCTTCCGCCGGCTCCGCGGCAAATGTCTGCAGGTACGCCTCGAGCGCGCGTAGCGGATCGCTTCCCTCGAGATCGCGCCGCCCGCTGGCATCCTGCACCGTGGCGCGACCGTCCCCGATCGAGACGATCGCCATGGGGTCCGCCGCAACGAAGGAATAACGGCCGAGTTGTTCCCCGCGTTCGACGCTCTCCAGGAGATAGGCTGGACCATCGGCCGCCAGCGCCGCGTATGCCGTGACTGGCGTCAGCGCGTCCGAGAGCATGTCGCGGAAAATCGGGACCATCGGCGCGCGGCGAGCGCGCTCCTTGACCTGGTCGAGCGTCAACGAGACCGTCACCTGGTCCTCGCCATCATGACGCCGCAGGATATTGGGCCGTAGGCCCGAGGGGGAAGACGGTGGCCGGCGGCGCATCGGCCAGGGTGGCGAGCAGCGACCCAGCTGACGCGGGCACGTCTTTCGCGGCCCGAATCAAGTCGGCGAGCACCGCGCTGGCGGCGGCGTCTGGGCCCGCGCCTGGTCCTTCGAAGAGCAGCGATCCGGCGTACTCGGCATCGACCGCAATGGCATTCATCGCGCCGTGAACGCGCGCCATCGGCGCATCAGCGGGAACCAGTCGCGGACGGACGTCGGCCTGGATGCTCCCACCATCGTCAGTCGTCGCCGCCGCGATGAGCTTGATCACGAATCCACGCCGGCGACCATTCTCGATTTGGTCGGCTCCCACGTCGCGGATTCCGACGCGCACGATCTGGGACGGGTCGATGCGCCTTCGGAAGGCCAGCATCGCGAGGATGGCGAGCTTGGCAGCCGGATCGTGGGCGTCGACGTCCGCGCTGGGGTCGGCTTCGGCCAGGCCGCGGCGCCGGGCATCGGCCAGTGCATCGGCGTAGCTCGCCCCGCCGGCCATCGCCGCGAGGATCGAGTTCGTCGTGCCGTTGAGGATGCCCATGATCGATCCGATCCGGTCCGCAGCAAGCGTGTCCGCCAGTGTTTCGATGATCGGGATCGCACTGGCGACCGAGGCTTCGAAGCGAAGCGGCCCGAGACAGGCGAGCGGCGGACCCTGCGCGGCGACCAGCTGCTTGTTGGCCGTGATCACCTGCCGGCCAGCCTGTAACGCCGTACTTATATAGGTAGAGGCAGGCTCGAGGCCGCCCATCACCTCGACGATGGCATCGAGCTGCCGCTGCGCCAGCAACTGCGCCGCGAGCAGTAGCGGCGCGGGCGCCCGGCGGCCCTCCGGGTGGGCCACCGCGATGCCTTCGAGGGCGATCGGCCGGCCGGCGGCCATCGTGATCCGGTCGGCATCGTCGACCAACCGCCGAGCGAGCGCCCCGCCCACGTTGCCGAGGCCGATTACGGCAACCCGAAATGGGGCACGCATTGGGGAACGCTACCATCACCGCCATGGCCGTCGGCATCATCGAACGCTACGCGGCCTATCTCCCGGTCACACCGGCGACCCCTCGCATCACACTCGGTGAGGGATCGACGCCGCTGGTGCGGTCGTCCAGGATCGGTCCGGCGATCGGGCTCGACCAGCTCTATTTCAAGTACGAGGGCCTGAACCCGAGCGGATCCTTCAAAGACCGCGGAATGGCGGTCGCCGCCGCCCGGGCGATCGAGGCGGGAGCCCAAACGCTGCTGTGCGCCTCGACCGGGAACACCAGCGCCTCAGCATCGGCCTATGCCGCCCGATGCGGTCTTCGCGCCGTCGTCGTCGTCCCCGCGGGCGGGGTCGCTGCGGGAAAGCTGGCGCAGGCGCTCGCCTACGGCGCGATCATCGTGACGGTCAAGGGGTCGTTCGATCGCGCGCTCACGCTCGTCCGCAAGCTGGCCGACGAGCCCGGCGTCGCGTTGGTGAACTCGGTCAACCCGTATCGCATCGAGGGTCAGAAGACGGCCGCCTTCGAAGTCGTCGAACAGCTTGGCCGCGCCCCGGCGCGGCTCTTCATCCCGGTCGGCAATGCCGGCAACATCACCGCTTACTGGCGAGGGTTCTGCGAGCTCGCGAGCCGCAGCGGTGCGTCACTGCCGACGCTGCACGGCGCGCAGGCCCAGGGGGCGGCGCCGCTGGTGCGCGGCCGGCCGGTCTTAAGGCCGCAGACGCTCGCCTCTGCGATTCGGATCGGCAACCCCGCGTCCTGGAGCTCGGCCATCGCGGCGCGCGACGAGTCAGGCGGCACGATCGAGGCCGTCGGCGACGACGAAATCATGGCGGCGCATCGACGCCTGGCGCGCGAGGAAGGTCTGCTGGTCGAGCCGGCCTCGGCTGCCGCCGTTGCCCTCTTATTGAAAAAGGCAAACGCCGGGAGCCTGGACGGCACCGAGCCGATTGTCTGCGTCCTCACCGGTCACGGACTCAAGGACCCGCAGGCGCTGACGCGTGGCTTGCGAGTTCCTCGCGCCATCGAGCCGACGCTCGTCGCCCTCCGGCGCGTCCTGGGCTAACGCAGCGCGCTCACGATCGCATCGGCCATGGCCGCGGTCCCGATCGGCTTCTCACCGTCGCGCACGGTGTCGGCGGTGCGCAGTCCGTCCGCCAGCACCCGAGAGACGGCGCGCTCGATCGCTTGCGCCGCATCGTCGCGGTTGAGAGACCAGCGAAGCAACAGCGCGGCGCTCAAGATGGCGCCGACCGGGTTCGCGACCCCCTTACCCGCGATGTCCGGTGCCGACCCGTGGATCGGCTCGTACAACCCCGCCGTCCCGGCGCCGAGACTCGCGGACGGGAGCATGCCGAGTGCGCCCGCCAGCATGGATGCTTCATCCGTGAGGATGTCGCCGAAGAGATTCTCGGTGAGCACGACGTCGTAGGCCTGCGGCCTGCGGAGCAGGTCCATCGCGAACGCGTCGACCAGCATGTGGCTCAAGGCGACGTCGGGATAGCGCTCCCCGACACGGCCGACGACCGCGCGCCAGAGCCGGGAGGTCTCGAGCACGTTGGCCTTGTCGACCGAGCACAGCGTGCGGCGCCGGAGCCGTGCCAGTTCGAAGGCCCGCACCGCGACCCGTTCGATCTCCGGTGTGCTGTAGCGCATGGTATCGACGGCGGCATCACCGCGCGCCGTCGCATAGCGCCGCTTGGGCCGGCTGAAATAGAGACCACCGGTCAACTCCCGAACCACCAGGAGATCGACATCACGCACCCGCTCGGGCCGCAGGGCCGAGGTGGCGACCATCGCCGGATCGACGCGAACCGGACGTAGATTGGCGAAAAGGCCAAGGCCCTTGCGAAGTCCGAGCAGCGCTGACCCGGGCCGAAGCTTGCTGTCCGGCGCGGCATCATCCCATTTCGGTCCACCCACGGCGCCGAACAGAATCGCGTCCGCGGTCTTACAGAGGCGAAGCGTCTGGGGACGCAGCGCCACCCCGTACGCATCGACTGCCGCGCCGCCTACCACGTCGTCGACATAGTCGAGCGCGATCCCGAGGGGACCTACGGCGGCGTCCAGGACTCGCCGGGCCGCGGCGGTCACCTCCGGCCCGATGCCGTCTCCAGGGAGCACGACGATGCGCGCGGCTGTCGGCACGCTAGAAGGTTATCGTGCGACCGGCAGCGTGAAGCGGATCTCGGTCCCCGTTCCCGGATCGCTGACCGCCTCGATAGTGCCACCGTGGGCGGTCACGACGTCCTTGGCGATCGCCAGCCCGAGCCCCGATCCGGACGAGCCGGTTCCCTTGACGAACCGCTCGAAGATGCGCGGGCGCAGCTCGGGTGGAATCCCCCGGCCGGTGTCGCGAATGCCGAAGGCGACGCTCTCGCCCGATCGACGGGCGCTTGCGGTAACGGTCCCGCCCGACGGCGTGTAGCGGATCGCGTTGGAGAGCAGATTGCCGAGGACGCCTCGAATCCGCGCCGGATCCGCATCGATCGCCGGCAGATCCGGCTCGAGGTCGGCGACCAACCGCACCCCGGCAGCGTCCGCGGCGCTCTGAAACGCCGCCAGGCTGCTGGTCACCAGGACCGGCACATCGACGGCCTCCCGCTTGAGCGTCAGGCTCCCGACATCGGCCAGCGTCATCGTGGCCAGGGCATCGACGAGCGAGTCCAGCGAGGCCGTCGCATCGAGGATCGGCGTGAGGTGGGCCTGGTCACCGGGATAGACACCGTCGCCGATGCCCTCGGCCTGCCCGCGGATGATGGCGAGCGGTGTGCGGAGCTCATGCGTCAGGTCGGCCACAAAAGCGCGCCGGTTGCGGTCGGCGGTCGCCAGCCGCGTGCTCATCGCGTTGAAGGCGCGAGCCAGTGTTTGCAGCTCTCGCGGCCCGCGTTCCGCGACCTGCACGCCGTACTCGCCGGCCTCGATCCGCCCGGCGGCGTCCACGATCTCACCCAGGTTGACCGCCATCCGCTGAAAACGACGGCTGCCGCGGAGGATGACGATCACGAGCACGACCAGCGCCCCGATGGCGAGTAACCGGACACCATGAGGCGCCTCGATGAGGCCGACCGCGGTCCCGGCCAGCACGACGCCGATCGTGAGCATGACCGCAATCAGCAGAAAGGCGGCGGCGATGAAGCCGGCAATTCGCCACAGGAATCGACGTCCCATCCGGCGCCAGGGCGGTCCTCCGGCCGGTGGCCACGGTTGACCCTCGGGCCACCACGGTGGCCGCCCACGGCCACGCGATCCGGGTGGGCCCCAGCCTCCGCTACGCCAGCCCGATGGGCTCATCGTCGCGCATCCGCGAAGCGATAGCCGACGCCGAAGACCGTCAGCAGGTACTGCGGGTTGTGGGGGTCCGGCTCGATCTTTCGGCGCAGGTTCTTGATATGGGCGTCGATCGCGCGCTCAAAGGCTTCCAGCGCGTCCCCGTGGACAGCGTTCAGCAGCTGGGCCCGGCTGAACACGCGCCCAGGCTGCCGAGCCATCGTCGCCAGCAGCTGGAATTCGGTCGGTGTCAACTCGATTCGCCGGCCGGCGATCGTCAGCTCCATGGTCGACACGATGAGCTCGACGTCGCCCACGCGAAGCACATCGCCGGGAGCCTTCGCGGCTTCGGTGCGGCGGAGCACCGACCGTACGCGGGCGACCAGCTCCTTGGGACTGAACGGCTTGGTCACGTAGTCATCGGCGCCGAGCTCGAGGCCGACCAGCTTGTCGGACTCACCGGTGCGGGCGGTCAGCATGATGATGGGCACCGTCCCGTTGCGGCGGAGCGCGCGGGTCACATCGATGCCGTCGATACCGGGCAAGCCGAGGTCGAGGACGACGAGGTCAGGGTGCTGCGTGGACGCGGTCCGCAGCGCACTGGGTCCGTCGGCAGCCGTGAAGACCGTGAAGCCCCCGTGCTCGAGGTAGTCGCGCACCAGCGTGACGATTTGCGGCTCGTCGTCCACGACAAGGATCGTCTTCACCAGCGCCATCCTATGCAAAAAGTTGAGGCGGAGTGGGGACTCCGCCTCAGTCGGGAGGGAGAGGAAATCAGACCTGTGCGGTCCCCGCCGGCGGAACCGTGCCGTGCGCCCGGTCGTGCCAGGCCTTCAGGGTCGCCTCGATGAACGGGGGCAGCGTAAACGTCTGCCCCGGTCCACCCGGACCGCCGTGGCCGTAGCCGCCGAATCGGCCCCAGGGCCCGCCGTAGCCGCCGCCCATCATCTGGCCCATCGCATAGCGGCGCCAGCGGCGCTTTCGTCCCAGCATCGCCAGGCCGAGGCCGAGTCCGCCCAGCATCATCAGTTTCCGGTTTCTGTCTGTCGTTTTCATTGTGGTTCTCCTTAAATCGAATCTCGACTGCGTCTCATCCTGCAAGACAGTTGTGAAGCAGCTGTGAAGCACCGCGACAGACAGCTGTCACGGATGGCGCCAACAATGGCAACCACGCGTCTGGAGCCGGCGGCTGTGGGACCCGGAGACCATTTCGCCGCCGGCACCGGCGCGGCGAACGGCGGTCAGGGAAGGCCGGCCGCGATTCGGAAGGCGTCGGCCTTCGAGAGGCCGGATTCGATTCGGTAGGTGACGCCGGCGTGCTCCCAGATGAGCGTGTTGGCGGCCATGCGCAATGTCTCCGGCCGATCCTGGCCATCGACCTGAACGACAACCATGTGAGGCTCGCCCGTAATCCACCAGCCTGGGTCACCCTCGACCGAGACTTCCTGCGCCGTGGTGCCCTCGCCCAGGCTTTTCGTGATAAAGCCCGGGATGAGGTCGCCACGAAACTCGGAGATGAGCACGCCCAATCCGGTCTGCTTGACGAGCGGGATGCCCGGGCGCGGCGTGTAGGCAAGCGCAACTTCCCCGCCGGGAACATCACTGACCACGTAGACCGCCTCGGGTGCGCCGAGCTCGTCCGGTACGGCGATGCTGAACTTCACGCGCGATTGAGCATCCGCCAGCGTGGTGCGACGGCCGAGATTCAGCGGCGTCACGGGGGAGAACGAAGGAAGGGGCGACGCCTCGCGGCTGACGATCACGCCACGCACATGGAAGAAGTGCGCAATGGCGTCGCGCGTCGCCGGGTTGGCGAGGGCGGCTGCACCCAGCAGGACAAGGAGCACCGCCGCGACCAGGGCGAGTCGCCGTGGATCGCGCCAGAGCTCGAGGCGGCGCGACGGCGCAACGGGTTGCACGGTGATGCGCCCGCGCACGCGGCTCGCCAGGTTCGGCGTCGGTGGGTAGGGATAGCGCGGCCCGAGATCCCGAAGCCCTCGCTCCAGCTCGACGTCGGTGATCCGCTGAGGATCAGCCATCGTGATCTCCCGCCGCCGACGGCATACGGATGTCGGCGGGTAAGGCGGCGCGCAAGCGCGAGAGTGCGCGCGAGAGCCGCGACTTCACGGTCCCGCGCGGGACGTTGAGCGCTTCCGCCATCTCGGCCTCCGAGAGATCGAAGAAGAGGCGGTAGGCAAGGATGAGCCGGTCGTCCTCGCGCAGGGTCCGCAGTGTCGCGACCAGAGTGGAACGAAAGGCATCCGCCTCGGCCGCGGCCTCGGGGGACTGGGCCGAGTCCCCCGAGGATTGGGCGACCGAGGCGCGCTCGGCCAGGACCGTCCGCCGCTGGGCCGACGTCCGGCGATTACGCGCTTCATTGGCGACGATCCGGCACAGCCACGGCTTGAATGGCGCGCCGGCGCGAAAACGGCCGAGCGCGTAGTAGGCATTCACGAATGCCTCCTGGGCCGCGTCTTCCGCGTCCGCGGCGTTACCGGTGACCTGGTAGGCGACCCGAAACGCCAGCTCCTGGTAGTGCTGGACAAGTGCTTCATATGCGTTGACATCGCCGTTTTTCGCTCGTTCGACGAGCGCTATGTCGTCCAGTGGCCGGCCCTCCACGGATCGATTGCTATCCCTTCATACCAGCCAGCGCCACGTCCGGTTCCAGCCGAGGTAGCCTTGGGGCGGATGGCACCCCGCAGCACCCGGCAATTTCTTCTGATCGATGGCGACGACACGCTCTGGGAGAACAACGTGTACTTCGAGCAGGCGATCGAGGAATTCATCGATTTCCTCGGTCACTCGACGATGACGCGCGAGCAGGTGCGCGCCGCACTCGACGAGGTCGAGCGTATGAACGTCCCGCTGCATGGCTACGGGTCGGCGAGCTTCACGAAGAACCTCCAGCAGACCTATGAGCGCCTCGGCGAGCGAGACCTACGGCCGCAGGACATCGAGCACGTGCTGCAGCTGGGCCGGCGGATCGCCGGCCAGCCGGTCACGCTTATGCCCGGCGTGGCGACGACGGTCGACTATCTCGCCGGTCGCCACGATCTGATGCTGGTCACCAAGGGTCATCCCGAGGAGCAGCGGCTGAAGATCGAGCGCTCCGGGTTGGAGTCACGCTTTACGGCGACCGCGGTCGTCAGCGAGAAAGCCGTCGATACCTACCGGGCGATCGTCGAGCAGCGGCAGCTCGACCCGGCGCGCACCTGGATGATCGGTAACTCTCCACGCTCCGACATCAACCCGGCGCTGCAGGCGGGACTCAACGCCGTGTTCATTCCCCACGAGCACACCTGGCGGCTGGAAAAGGAGGAGGTCATCCCCGCCGAGGGACGCCTCCTCGTCTTGCACGGGTTCGGCGAGCTGCGCGCGCACTTCTAGCTGACGAAGCGAAAAGTCAGTACTCTAGGGCGATGGCCGGCAACCTGACGGTGCTCGATGGCAACACCTTCTTCGTGTCCGATGCGGCGGGCGACGTGGAGCCCGGTCAGGGTGCCAACGGCTTCTTTCATGCCGATATGCGACAGCTCTCCACCTGGCGGCTGCGGGTCAACGGCCAGCCAGTGCACGTCCTGACCAGCCGAACGGTCGACTACTACTCCGCGTCGGTTTTTGCCACCTTAGCGAGCGTCAGCGTGGGCGAGAACCCGCCCATCTCGATCCGGCGCGACCGCTTCGTGGCGCGCGGCGTCCACGAGGACCTGACCGTTCAAAACCACAGTGACGGCCCGCAGACGTTGACGATCGAGATGGAATATGGCAGCGATTTCGCCGACCTCTTCGAGGTCAAGGACCGGACCCCCAAGCGGGGAAAGTTGCGGACGGATCTCGGCGCCAGCCAGGTGACCTTGAGCTACACCCGCGACACGTTTCGGCGCGACACGGTGATCGAGTTCAACGAGAATTTTTCTGTGGGGCTCGAGCGGGCGCACTATGAGCTGCACCTGGAGCCCCGAGGGTCCTGGCGAACCTGTATCGATGTCATTCCGGTGGGCGACGGAGAGCTCAACCGCCTGGAGCACGGCGATCGCACCTTCGGCGATCCCAAGCCGGACATGCCCACCAGCTTCGAGCAATGGATGGCGCAAGCGCCAACGCTCGAAACCGACAACGACGTCCTTCGCCATACCTATCGCCAGAGTCTGATCGACCTGGCCGCGTTACGGTTTCGTCCGCTGAAGTCGCTCTCATATTCCCTGCCGGCGGCCGGCCTACCGTGGTTCATGGCGCTGTTCGGACGCGACAGCTTGATCACGGCCTACCAGGCCCTACCGTTCCAGCCACACCTTGCGCGGACGACCCTCGAGGCGCTGACAGCGTGGCAGGCGAAGGAGCGGGACGACTTCCGCGATGCCGAGCCGGGGAAGATCCTGCACGAGCTGCGACTGGGCGAGCTCACCGTGCTCGGCGAGCGCCCGCACAGTCCCTACTACGGCACGCACGACGCGACGCCGCTCTTCCTGATCTTGCTGGACGAGTACGAGCGCTGGGCCGGCGACCGCGACTTCGTGCGAAGCCTGCAGCCGGCAGCCATGAAGGCCCTGGAATGGATGGAGCGATACGGCGATCGCGACGGTGACGGCTACCTCGAGTACCAGACGCGCTCAAAAGAAGGCCTCGCCAACCAGTGCTGGAAGGACTCCTGGAATTCCATCCTCTTCAAGGATGGCACCGTGGCAACGGGGCCGATTGCGACGTGTGAGATCCAGGGCTACGCTTACGACGCGCGGGTGCGGACGGCTCGCCTGGCCCGTGACGTCTGGGACGACCCTCAATTGGCCGGCCGGCTCGAACAAGACGCAGCGACCCTTCGGGAGCGCTTCAACCGGGATTACTGGCTCGAGGCCCGCGGCCACTACGCGCTCGCACTCGACGGCGAAAAGCGGCCGGTCGATGTCATGAGCTCCAACGTCGGGCATCTGCTCTGGTCGGGAATTGTCCCCAGTGACCGCGCGGCCTTGATGGCGACGCGCCTGATGTCGCCCGAGATGTTCACCGGATGGGGCATCCGGACGATGTCGGCGAACGATGCCGGCTACAACCCGATCGAGTATCACAATGGGACCGTCTGGCCGCACGACACCGCGTTCGCGGCCGAGGGCATGCGCCGCTACGGCCATCGGGAGCAGGCGTCGCACCTGGCGCTGATGCTGATCCAGGCCGCGGCCGCGTTCGAATACCGGCTGCCCGAGGTCTTTGCCGGCTTTGCCCGCGAGGAAACCGGGGCGCCCGTCGAGTATCCCACCGCCTCGCGTCCGCAGGCCTGGGCGGCGGGCGCACCGCTGCTCGCGCTTCGCACCGCGCTGGGCCTGGATGTCGTCGACGGGACGTTGCGGATCGACCCGCACCTGAGCCAGGGTTGGGGACGCGTTCGGCTGGACCACATCGCGGTCGGAGCGAGAGCAGCAGCGACCCTGCTCGGCTGATTCGGAATAGGCACAGATTTCGGGCGCGTTTTAGAATCTGCCAAGACCGAAGGAGGGAGGACATGACCGACCGGCGCCGTTGGATCCTGGTTGCCGCCGTGCTCGGGTCCGGCATCGTGTTCCTCGACTCCACGGTGGTCAACGTCGCCCTCCCACGGATCGGCAAGGACCTGCCGCGACTGTGGTTCGGCGTGCTGGAGGGCCAGTCCTACGTTTACAACGCCTACCTCCTGAGCCTCTGCGCGCTGCTGATCCTGGCCGGCGCGCTCAGCGACTACTTCGGCCGGCGGCGCATGTTCCTTTGGGGCCTGGTCGGCTTCGGCGTGACGTCGGTGCTCTGTGGGCTTGCCCCCAACATGGAACTCCTGGTTCTCTTTCGAGTTCTCCAGGGTGTCGCCGGGGCCATCCTGGTGCCCGGGTCGCTCGCGCTCCTTACCGCGAACTTCGAGGGCGAGGCGCAGGGCCGGGCCTTCGGGCTGTGGGCCGGGGCGTCGGGCGCAACCACTATCCTCGGTCCCTTCATCGGTGGCCTGCTGGTGGACACGATCTCCTGGCGCGCGGCGTTCCTGATCAACGTCCCGCTGATCATCGTCGCGCTCTGGGCGACCTATGTCCACGTGCCCGAAAGCCGTGACGAAACCGCCAGCCGGCACTTCGACTGGATCGGGTCGGCGATCGTGGCGCTGGCAGTCGGCGGGCTCGCCTTCGGCACCATCTACGGCCAGCAACGCGATTGGCAGGATCCTTTGGGCTACGTTGCGCTCGCCGTCGGCGTACTCTGCACGATCGTCCTGCCCTTCTACATGGCGCGGGTTCCGCACCCGTTGATTCCCCTGTCGCTCTTTCGTTCGCGCAACTTCACGGTGACGAACATCTCGACGCTCGTGATCTACGGCGCGCTCTACGTCACCTTTTATTACCTGACGCTCTTCGTGCAGGGAACGATCGGCTACACAGCCGCGGCGGCCGGGCTGGCCGGCATTCCGGGTACGCTCTTTCTGGTCTTTCTCTCGGCCCGGTTCGGCGGGCTCGCCGGCCGGATTGGATCGCGCATCTTCATGGCCGTCGGCCCAGCAATGATGGCGGTCGGTGTCCTATGGTACGCGCGCATGCCGGCAACCAGCACCGCCTGGCACCTCGAACCGCAGAACCCCACGACCTGGGCGCCGCCGCTGTCATATGTCATCGATCTCCTCCCGGCGGGGATCATCTTCGGCCTGGGGCTGTCCCTCCTTGTCGCGCCACTGACGACCGCGCTGATGCGGTCCGTGCCGGCCCATCGGGCAGGGCTCGGATCCGCCATCAACAACGCGATCTCACGCGTCGGACCACAGCTCGCCGGCGCGCTGATCTTTGTCTTCATCACCGCCAGTTTCTACAGCTCTATCGCCGCGCGGCGGACCGATATCAACGTCAACGATCCCGCCTTCCGCAAACTCGTGAGCCCCCTCAACCCCTCCGGCATCCCGATCATGGGCAGCCTGGTGCGCGATGCATCGACCACGGCCTTCCACCTGGCGATGATGGTGGGGGCTGCCCTCCTCATCCTCGGTGCCATCGTCAATGCGGTCGGTATCCAGGACCCAGCGAAGGCGCCGGCGCGTGAGGCCGCGCCGGGTCGGACGGAGCCCGCCAAGGAAGCACTCTGATGGCGGTCCGCGACGATGTCGTCAACGCGATCGCGGCCTTCTCGCTGTTCGCGGACCTATCCGGGCCACAACTAGAAGAGGTCGCCCACCTTTTTGACGAGTCGTTCTTCGGCCAGGGCGAGCGAATCCTCCGCCAGGGCGTCAGCGGATCGGGCTTCTACATCATCCTCGAGGGTACCGCCGGGATCCGTGTCGACAACGTCGACCGCAGCACGCTGAAAGCCGGCGATTACTTCGGCGAGATCTCCTGTTTGCTCGGCGAGGTGCCGGTTGCCGACATCGTGGCGCAAACCCCGCTGCGCTGTCTCGTGCTGCCGGCCGCCCAGCTCGAGGGATTTCTGACGGCGCATCCACGAATCATGTACCGCCTGCTGCAGGGGGAGGCGCGCAAGCTCAAGAACACAACCAAGTGGCTGAGCTAGGACAGAAACCCTTTCCTCCCGGCCGCTATCGATTGATCGTGGTAGGAAGCGGGCCCGGTGGGTTGCAGCTGAGCTACTCGTTGACTCGTCTGGGCATCGACCACGCCGTACTCTCCGACGACCCGGCGCCCGGCGGCATGTTCCGCCGCTGGCCGGTATTTCAGCGCATGCTCAGCTGGACCAAGCCCTTCGCCGGTGTCGAGCACCACGAGCGGGCGTACGAGCGCTACGACTGGAACAGTCTGCTGGCGGACGACCAGGTGAATCGTGCCGTGATGCCGGCACTGATGGACGGAACCTCCTACTTTCCCTCGCGGCCGGAGATGCAGAAAGGCCTGGAGACCTTCGCGCAACGGACCGGGATCCGCGTGCGCTTTGGCTGTCGCTGGGAATCGACAGAGGAAATTCCCTCCCCCGCTGTCGGGGGAGGGCAGGGTGGGGGCCGAGATTTTGTCCTCGCCACGTCGGAGGGCGAGTACCGCGCGCCGGTCGTCGTCTTTGCCGTCGGGGTGGCGCACCCCTACCGGCCACCCATCCCCGGCCTCGAGTCGGTGCCCCACTACGGCGACTTCCGTCCCGTCGAGACCTACAAGGACCGCCGGGTCTTCATCGTGGGCAAGCAGAATTCCGGGTTCGAGATCGCGACCGGCCTGCTGCCCTGGGCCCGGCAGCTGGTGCTCGCCTCGCCGAGCCCGGCCAAGCTCTCCGTCATCACCCACACGCTGGTTGGCGTCCGCGCCCGCTATGTTCAGCCCTATGAGGATGCCGCGCTCGCCGGCGGCGTCGTCATTCTCGATACCACCATCGAGGAAGTCATCAGGGATGGCGCGGGCTACCGGGTTCGCACCCGGAATGCCGCCGGGCGCGAGCTCACGGTGCCGGTGGATGACGTGATCGCGGCGACGGGCTTCGTCACGCCGCTGCGCGACCTCCCCGCGCTGGGTGTCGCGACCTTCGGCCAGAGCCGACTCCCCGCCCAAACGCCCTACTGGGAAAGTGCCACCGTCCCGGGCATCTTCTTCGCGGGCACGATCACCCAGGGGGCGGCTGGGCTGAAGAAGCACGGTATTCCGAGCAACTCGGGTGCGGTCCAGGGCTATCGCTACAACGCGCGGGTGCTGGCCCGGCATCTCGCCGAAACGAAGTTCGGCGTCCCCGCCATGCGAGAGCGCATCGATGCCGCAGCCCTGGTCCCCTACCTGCTCGAGCAGGTCAGTCACGGCCCTGAGCTCTGGCATCAGCGCGGCTACCTGGCCCGCGTCATCAATCTCGATCGCGAGACCGGGATCACGAACGAAGGCGTCCTCCCGCTGCAATCCTTCCTGGACTCGGGGCGTAGCGACGCGGTGGCGGTCAGCCTCGAATCGAACGGCCAGGGCAATCCGTACCCGGTCGTCTACGTCCGCAAGGAGGGCTCCATCGCGGAGCACGCCATGGCGCCGGATCCGCTACTCGATTTCAGCGGGGCCGAATATCGGGAGGAACTGCGTAGCCTGCTCGAGCCGGTGTTGAGCGGGGCCGCGTCACCCGCATGACCCTACCAACCGGCACGGTCACATTCTTTTTCAGCGATATCGAGGGATCGACGCGGCTGATCCAGCAGCTCGGCGAGCGCTACCCGGACGTCCTTCTCGCCCATCACGCGATCCAGCGCGAGGCGCTCGCCGCCAACGGCGGCCACGAGCTTCGGACCGAGGGTGATTCCTTCTTCATCGTGTTCGGGAGCGCTCTGGAGGCGTGTGCCGGCGCGGCCGCCGTCCAGAAGCGCTTGCACGCGTACCAATGGCCTGACGGCGGCCCGGTCCGCGTCCGCATCGGGCTGCACACGGGCGAGGCAACGCTGGTCGGCAACGAATATCTCGGGCTGGATGTGCATCGCGCCGCACGGGTGGCGAGCGCCGGCCACGGTGGGCAGGTACTGGTATCGGAAACCACCCGGGTGCTGGTCGACAACGCCTTACCAGCGGGGTTGACGCTCAGAGACCTGGGCTTGCATCGCCTCAAGGACCTGGCCCGGCCGGAACGGCTCTTCCAGCTGACCGTCGAGGGTCTGCCTGCCGACTTTCCGCCACTGAAGACGCTGGAGGCGGCCCCCAACAACCTCCCGACGCAGTTGACGAGCTTCATCGGCCGCGACGACCAGGTCCGCGAGGCGACGCAGTTGCTCGCCCGCTCCCGGCTACTGACCCTCACCGGGCCGGGCGGCACCGGCAAGACACGCTTGAGCCTGGAAATCGCGGCCGGAGTCCTGGACGAGTTCGCGGACGGTGTCTACTTTGTTCCCCTAAGCGCGGTGCATGACCCCGAGCTGGTCGCGTCCGCGATCGCGCAGGCCCTCGCCATCTCCACAACCGGCAGCCGCCGGCCGATCGACGCCCTCCTCGAGCATCTGCGGGAGAAGCACATCCTCCTGGTGCTCGACAACTTCGAGCAAGTGATCAAGGCCGCACCGATCGCGACCCAGCTCCTCGGAGGAAGCGCCGGGCTCCGCGTGCTGGTCAGCAGCCGCACCGCACTTCGCGTATCTGGCGAGCAGGAGTTTCCCGTTCCTCCGCTCGCGCTCCCCGACCTCAAGGCCCTGCCATCGCTGGCCGCACTCTCGCAGTTCGAGGCCGTGCGGCTCTTCATCGAACGCGCGGTCGCGGTGAAGCCCGATTTCCAGGCGACGAATGAGAATGCACCGGCGATTGCAGGGATCTGCGAGCGCGTCGACGGCCTGCCGCTGGCGATCGAGCTCGCGGCCGCGCGCATCAAGCTTTTCTCGCCACCGGCACTCTTGGGCCGGCTGGAGAAGTCGCTCAATGCCCTCGGCGGCGGGACCCGCGACGCGCCGGCGCGACAGCAGACGCTCCGCGGCGCGATTCTGTGGAGCTACGACATGCTCGATGACGGTAGCCGCCGCCTCCTCGCCCGCTTCTCCGTGTTTGCCCGAGGTGGCAGCCTGGCGCAAGCGGATCCGGTCTGCGGACCGCCGGGCGATGTCGGCGGCGACACCGTCGACCGATTGGATCAACTCGCCGAGCAGAGCCTACTTCGGCGCCTACCGGACTTCGACGAGCCGCGCTTTCTGATGCTGCAGACCATTCGCGACTTCGCCATCGAGCGCCTCGAGGAAAGCGGTGAATCCCACACGATTCGCGACCGCCACGTCGAAGCCTTCATCGCCCTGGCACAGGCCGCGCAGCCTCACCTGTTCGGTCCTCAACGACGCGAGTGGCTCGACCGCCTCGAGATCGATCACGACAACGTGCGTGCGGCCCTCGATTGGAGCCTCGAGAGCAGCAACGCCCGCCAGGCGCTGCGGCTGGCCGGAGTCTTCTGGCGCTTCTGGCAGATGCGTGGGCACATCCACGAAGGCCGGGCACGGCTGGCACGAGTACTAGCGATGCCCGATAGCCAGGACTTTCCCCAGGAACGGTTAGCAGCGCTCGAGGCGGCCGGCGGCCTCGCCTACTGGCAAGCCGACATGCAGACAGCCCAGGTCTTCTACGACGAGTGCCTGGAGCTCACGCGGCGCGTGGGTGACAAGCGAGCGATCGCGAACGCCATCTATAACGACGCCTTCCCCATGATCATCAGTCGAACGTCCTACCCACGAGCGGAGCAGCTACTCCAGGAAGCGCTCGCTCTGTTTCGCGAGCTGGCCGATGAGAGCGGTGTCGCCCGGACACTATGGGGCCTCGGGAACGTTGCCTACTTCCAACACGATTACGCGGCCGCGAGGCCCCGACTCGAGGAAGCGCAGGCCAGCTCCCGCCGGTCGGACGACCGCTTCACCCTCGCATGGTCGACCCATACCCTGGGCCTGGTCGCGATCAACAGCGAGGATGTGGCGGCCGCCAGAAAATATTTTCTGGCGGCCCTGCAGTTGTTCATTGAGGCGCAAGATGTGTCGGGGATTACGCTGCAGCTCGACAACCTCTCGGTCGCGGCCCGCAAGCAGGGCGATCCGGTGCGGGCCACCCGTCTGGCCGCCGCGGCGGCCGCCCAGCAGGTCCGGACCGGCACTGGCCTTGGCGGGCTCTTGAGTACGCAGGAGGGACGAACCGGCCGCGAGGGCCTGAGCGAAGCAGATGCCGACCGGGCATGGGCCGAGGGCCAGTCGTTGACCCTCGAGCAGGCCGTTGCCTATGCCATCGATCCGTCGGCCTTTCCAATGGCGGCCGCCAGTGGCTGAGCGTGTCGATGTCGTCGTCCTCGGCATGGGCGTCGGCGGCGAGGAACTCGCGAATACGCTCGCCGACAACGGCCTCAACGTGGTCGGTATCGAGAGCCACCTGGTCGGAGGCGAGTGCCCTTACTACGGTTGTATCCCGACCAAGATGATGATCCGGGCCGACGATATGGTCGCCGAGGGTCGTCGGATTCCCGGATTCGCCGGAGAATCGACCGTGAACGCCGACTGGACACCGGTGGCGCGACGCATCCGCGACGTGGCCACCGACAACTGGAACGACCGCGTCGCCGTCGAGCGATTCGAGCGCAAGGGCGGCCACTTCGTCCGCGGCGCCGGCAAGCTGGCCGGCCCAGGCAAGGTCTCGGTCAACGGCACCACCTACGAGGCCTCGCGAGCGATCGTCATCGCGACCGGGACATCACCGGCGGTGCCGCCGATCCCGGGGCTGGACCGCGTGAAGTACTGGACCAACCGCGAGGCGGTCAAGGTCGAGCGGCTCCCGGAATCCCTGGTGATCCTCGGAGGCGGCGCGATCGGCGTGGAACTCGCGCAAGTCTTCGCCCGCTTCGGGGTCAAGGTCTCGATGATCGAGGGCATGGACCGGGTGCTCGCCATGGAGGAGCCGGAGGCCAGCGCCGTGCTGGGGGACGTGCTCCAACGCGAGGGCATCGAGCTGTGGCTCAAGAGCCGGGCACAGTCGGTCGAGTCGCGCAGCGACGCGATCGCGGTCAACCTCGATGGCGGGCGACAGGTAGCGGGTGAGGCGTTGCTGGTCGCGACGGGTCGGCGCGCCAACCTCAAGGAGATCGGCCTGGAATCGGTGGGCCTCGACCCATCGGCGGGCCTGCTCGAGCCGGACGATCATCTTCGCGTGGGTGAGCGGCTGTGGGCCATTGGCGACGTAACCACGAGCGGTGGCTTTACCCACATGGCGATCTACCACGCCGGCATCGTGATCCGCGACATCCTCGGGGCGCCGGGGCCGGGAGCCGATTATCGCGCCAAGCCGCGGGTCACGTTCACCGATCCCGAGGTCGGCGCGACCGGCCTGACCGAGGCCCAGGCGAGAAAGAAAGGCATCAACGTGCGCACCGGCATCCAGCAGGCATCGGTCACGTCCCGGGGCTGGATCCACGGGCCGGGGAACGATGGATTCATCAAGGTGGTCGAGGACGCCGACCGTGGCGTGCTGGTCGGCGCCACGACGATGGGTCCGCGGGGCGGCGATCTCCTCGGAATCTTCGAGCTCGCCATCAAGCTGCAGATCTCCAGTGACGAGTTGCGCCACTTGATCTACGCCTACCCCACGTTCTATCGCGGGACGGGGGAGGCAGTGCGCAAGCTCGGCCCCGACCAGCACGCGCCGATGCGATAACTCCTTTATCTCCCTCCCCCTCAGGGGGAGGGCAGGGTGGGGGTGCCGTCGAGCACGGCGTCGGCGAGCTGACTGGTGTAGCGCTGCCAGCCACCGCTATGCTGGCGCCGTTCGCTCTCGTCAGGCAGGCCGAAGTGGCGGAGCCGAAGCACGGTTGCGTCATTCTCTGGCGTCAGGGTAATCTCGACCGTCGTCGATCCGGGCGGGACGGTTGGATGGCCCTCCCAACCCCAGCTCATCACCAGGCGGCGCGGCGGGTCGACCACCTCGTACTGCCCGCTCGCGATGTGCTCGCCGTCGACGTCGATGCGATAGCGCCCGCCGGGACGCGCATCGAGCTCAGCGCCGACACCCATCCACGTCACGAATCGCCGGCTATCCGTTAGATAGGCGAACACGATCTCCGGCGGCGCCTCGATCCGCCGGGTGATCTCGATCGCACCGGTGAGATCCTCAATCACGCCGCGGGCGCCTCGCACGAGCTTCTTCCTCCGCCAGCTCGCGCAGCCGATCGAGGTCGCGCGTCCACATCTGGCGCAGCACCACCGCGAGCGGACCAAGCGCTCGCCGATCCGCTTTGTAAAAGCGACGGGTCCCCTGTCGCCGTTCCGTGATCAAACCGGACGCTTTGAGCACGCGCAGGTTCTGGGAGACTGCCGGCCAGCTGACGTCGCGCACGGTCGATGCAATCTCACCGGCCGAGCGCTCGGCACCCCAGACCAGCCGCAAGATCTGGCGGCGCCGGGGGCTGGCGATCGCCTCCATGGCGGCTTCGAGTGAGACAGGGCGGTTGCGAGTTCGGACTTGCGTTCTCGACATCAATTATTTAAGCTACCTCTAAATTAAGTCGTTCCTTTAGGAGGATGCTAACATGGCCGCTCCGCTGGTGCATCAGGTGAATGTCAAGGCGACTCCCGACGAGATCTACGCCGCAGTCTCCACGGCCAGGGGCCTCGCCGCCTTCTGGACCTCCGAGAGCCAGGCCGAGTCCAGGGTGGGGGCGATTGCGACCTTCGGTTTTGGCGGCCCGTCGCAGCGGATGCGGGTCGACGAGCTGAAGCCCGGAAAGCGCGTCAAATGGACGGCCCTTGCCGACTTTCCCAAC
>Ga0209474_10001328_pt1 | contig 24528 bp, 26 predicted proteins | sample GraSoiAngelo_145_FD_185902 | JGI IMG/M metagenome (GOLD analysis project Ga0209474, IMG submission 185902) | Grasslands soil microbial communities from the Angelo Coastal Reserve, California, USA - 14_1009_05_20cm (SPAdes) (version 2) | ecosystem: Environmental > Terrestrial > Soil > Grasslands...
GATGAAGGCCGGGGAAGCCGATGATCACCCACATGCCATACCAATGAAGCAGTGCTATGTCATGACCGGCGTAAAAGCCGAAATACAGCAACCCGCCGCTCGCAATCAATCCAAGCATGGTGAGGAAGAAAATCCAATACAGGATGACGTTGAGGGCGCCCAGCCTTGGGTGTCCTTGTTTGAAAAGTCCTCGCAGGCGAATTTTGTCGAGCCGAATGCGGCTCGTGAGACCGGAACGCACCAGATACGCCACGTAAGCGAGCGTCAGCGCAACAAGCACCACGGCAGCTTGCATGTGCGCCATCCAGACGCTCTCCCGCGGCAGGACAACGTCGAACAGATTGATCCAGCTGCGTCCGGGCGCTTCCGTCGCGATGCGTAGGCCACTGAGGAACGCAACGCCGAACGCCGCGACAAAAAGCCAGTGCAGGATGACAGTCCCATAATCGGTTTTGCGACGTCTCACGCGCGCCCCCATCCGCTTTCATGAAAACGGCAGGGAGCACGCTGGGCTCGGCTTCCGAACGGCTGCGAATGTCCCCAGCGGCAAAGGATTGCACGGCACTCGATTGCGGCTCTTGGCAGGCAACACCAAGAACCCTTGCTGATCTCGCCCAATTGAAATTCCCCCCTAAGAGCCCGGCTCGCCGGCCGAACAAGAGTTCCTCTGTTGACGAACAAACGCCGCACTGGCATTGGTCAGCCAAGCCTCGGCTCGAGCCGAACTGATCAACCGCTTCCAAACCGTATCAGCTCAGGGAGCTGGAAACCGAGCGCACGCAGTGTCACGATTGCCTGGGCTTGGTCGTGCAAGGCGACCGGAATTTGTCCCGCATTCACTTCCGGCAACAGACGCTTCTGCACCGCCGTGAGGTCGTTCGTATAGCGCGCCATGCGGCCATGTCCCTGGCTCCCGCTCTTCGACGGCGTTTTGCCACAAAACCGCCGACTAGCACCGGGTCGCGTCATTAAATGTTGCACTGACGTCGGAGAATTTTGGAACGACAGGAAGTTGCCGGAAGTACCGGTGTTGAAACAGCAGGATTTGCTCGTGCAGCAGACGCTTGGTCCAGTTGGATTACCGGCCCTTGGTCCACTTGTTGGATTAGATTCTCGTGCTGGTGATCTTCGTTGTCTTCATTTCGGGCCATTTCTTGTCCCTTGCTCTTCAACAGTGTCGCCGTTCGCTCGAGGCAACGCGTCAGGGAAAGTGATTTACCTTCATGGCGTCATTCGGCCAAGAACTGGGCCAATGCGTTCGGAAGCAAGGTCATAGGCGTACGATTGTATGACACTTCGTCCAATGGGCTGATCGCAGCAAAATCGTTTCAACCGTCCAGCAACGCACGTCATTTGATGGCAATACCAGGCAGGACACAAATCGGCCAATGAGCCCGACGTAGCGGCCAGCTCAACTATAAGGACCTGCAGGCTTTCCTTTCCTTTGGAAAGCACCGCGTATTCGCAAGAATCGTTAGCAGCCGCATTGTCGCCGAAAAATGGTCGGCATCGCCGTTCAATGAAATTCAATGAGCAGTACGCCATCTCAGGAGATAGTTGCATGAGTGTCGCTCCGTCCGGCGCGCAAGCAACTTTTTCGTCCCGCGCGATTTCAAACCTCGTGCCGATGCTGGGATGCGACGATCCGGTAGCACTTGGGCTGCGCGAGAGCGCGCGGCGTATGGTTGGTATCGCGGTATTTAGCGGCGTGATCAACATGCTGATGCTGTCGGGCTCTCTTTATATGTTGCAAGTTTACGATCGCGTCATTCCGAGCCGCAACATAGCAACCTTGCTCGGTCTTTCGCTTATGGTGCTGTTCGCATACCTGGTGCAGGGCTATTTCGACGCGCTGCGCGCGCGGATGCTGTGCCGGGTAGCAACCGCTTTCGACGCGAGCTTGCAGGGAGCCATTCATACAGCACTGGCCGACCTACCCCTTCGTGGGGTGAAGCCGTTGTTGATGCAGCAGCCTCTGCGCGATCTGGATCAGGTGCGAGGATTCATGTCGAGCATGGGACCGACCGCATTTCTCGATATGCCCTGGATCCCCATCTTTATCGCTGCCTTATTTTTGTTTCACCCAATGATCGGCGTCACGGCGTTGTTTGGGACGGTTACCATCATCGCGATGACACTGCTGACCGAGCGGCTATCACGCGGCGCCGCCAAAGCCGCGATGGAAAGTAGTGCTCAGCGTCAGGTGCTAGCGGATGCGACGCAACACAATGCCGAAGTCATTCGGGCCCTTGGAATGACGGATCGATTTACCGTGCGGTGGTCGCGCGTCAACGAGCAGTATTTGCGGGAAAATATCCGCGCCACCGACGTGTACGCCAATCTCGGATCCGGCGCGAAGGTGCTCCGCTATATTCTGCAATCGGGGATGTTGGGCCTCGGTGCGTATCTCGTGGTGGCCGACAGGGCGTCGGGCGGAATCATGATCGCTTCATCGATCATGATGGGGCGCGCTCTGGCGCCAGTTGAGATAGCACTAGGTAGTTGGAAGCAGCTAGTCGCGGCGCGCCAGGGGATCACGCGTTTGCGCGAGATCTGCAAGGCAACCGTGATGGCTCCGGCGCCGCCGGTCTCGTTACCGCGTCCAAGCCGCGAGCTGTCTGTTCAGGAACTCACGATCGCTCCACCCGGCAGCGAAAAGCCGATCGTGTCCAACATTTCCTTTTCGCTCCGGGCTGGGATGGGTCTGGCATTGCTTGGCGCTAGCGCATCGGGGAAGACTTCGCTCTCAAAAGCGCTGGTTGGAATTTGGCCGCCACAAAGCGGGCTTGTGCGGCTCGATGGAGCCGCACTCGATCAATGGCGCAACGAGGATCTGGGCCGGTTTATCGGCTACCTGCCTCAGGATGTAGCGCTGTTTGATGGCACGGTCGCCGAAAACATCTGTCGTTTCGATCAAGCAGCAAGCTCCGACTCGATCCTGAAAGCCGCACGGATCGCTGGTGTCCACGACGTTATCTTGCGCCTCCCGCAGGGTTATTCGACGCGGATTGGTCTGGGCGGCATATCGCTCTCAGCGGGCCAACGGCAGAGAATCGGGCTGGCGCGTGCGGTGTTTGGGGACCCGTTTCTGGTGGTGCTCGATGAGCCGAATGCCAATCTGGATGCTGACGGCGAGAATGCATTGACACGTGCCATTCATATCCTGCGCCGCAACAATGCAGTCGTCATCGTCGTGTCGCATCGGCCTAGCGCGCTTTCCGCCTTGGACATGGCGATGGTTCTCTACGAGGGCAAGGCGATCGCGTTCGGGCGTTCCCAAGACATATTTGCCCGCGTCAACAATGCAGCGGCCGAGGGCGCGGCGCGAACGCAACCCGCATCGCCGCCAAACGTTGGCGCGACCCGCCGAGCCCCGATTGCAGAGAGCGTTAGCGGATGAGATCGCAACAACGAACAAGAACTTCCAACGGCGTCAGCCGCGGCTCGATCGACGACTCCAGCAGCGATGGACCCGGACCACAAGGCGCGGCCTTGATTCTCGAACTGCGACGTCTTCGGCATGAGCTGGATCGAGAAAACGTCGAAGAGTTGCGTCGACAAAATAGGCGGTATTCCGAAGCCGATGACGCTCGTCTGAGCGCGCCCGCACGTTCGGGCCAGCCCCACCAACAACAAAAAGGCAAATTCAGTCGCGCCATAGACATCTGTCTGGATCAATTCAGGTTGCGTGGCATTGCCGCGGTTGCAGGCGAAAACAGAACCGTCCGTGAGCGCGCCGCTGCGGCGGCAAAGTCGCAGCGCCCGAGTGGCTCGCACGCGAGCTCAGTATTGAATAAGGCGGCGAATCGCGAGCGAAACCTGCCAGATTCACGGGGCGGGGATCAGCTATTGCACATTGAGATGCCAGGGCTGCTCCTTCCGGGCTCGGCCCCAAGCTCAGAGATGCGAACGTCCCTTCGCCAAGCCATCAGGTCGTGCCAAGTTGGCTTGAGTGCGAGCGCGGAATTTCTCCTCGGTCGAGACGCACTGGCGGACAATGACGAATTGTTGGAGGACGGCCTAAAGTTAATTGTCGTGCGCGCCTTCCGCCGCCAGATGCGGACCGGGCTTAGAGTATTGCTGGGCGTGAGCATCTTAGCCGGCGGGTGGATCATCCTGATGCCGCTAGCGGCTGCAGTCGTGGTACCCGGCAATCTCGTTGTTCAGTCTAACTTAAAAACCATCCAGCACCCGACTGGCGGAGTCGTAGCGCAGGTCGCGGTTCATAACGGTACGCGCGTGCAAGCGGGCGATCTGCTGGTGCGGCTCGATGCGACACAAGCGCAGGCCAATGTTCAAATGATACGCAAACAGCTCGACGAGGTGCGCGCGCGGATCGCGCGGCTGCTCGCCGAGCGCGATGGACTGCCTCGGCCCGCGACGCCTGCCGAGTTGTCGGCCCGGTTGGACGAGAGTGATGTCACTTCGCTCCTGGCCTCCGAAGCTTCCTTGTTTAAGGCTCGATCCGACGGGCAAGAAAGTCAGAAAAATCTTTTGCAGAGCCGCACAACACAACTTGCGCAGGAAATTGCAGGTTTAGAGGCTCAAGTTGAATCCAAGGCGAAGCAGCTGGAGCTGATCGCCGGCGAGCTTTCTGGAGTTCAGCAACTTTATGAGAAGCGACTTGTCCCGTTAACGCGGCTGACGAGTTTACAGCGTGAGAGTGCGCGGATCGAAGGTGAACGCGGGCAGTTGATCTCTGCGATTGCCGAGACACAGGCAAAGATCGGGGAGGCGCAACTCCAGCTACTTCGAGTGGACCAAGAGTTTCGGACCGACGTGGTGAAGCAACTTGGAGAGAATCAGGGCAAGGAAGCCGAACTGGTGGAGCGTGGAGTGGCTGCTCGAGATCTTCTTGACCGCGTTGAAATCCGGGCGCCGACTTCGGGGGTTGTTCATCAGCTTTCCGCACACACAATTGGCGGGGTCGTTCGTGCCGGCGATGCCATTATGGAGCTTGTGCCGGATTCAGATGATCTTCTGATCGAGGCGCGACTGCAACCAAACGAAATCGATCAGGTAAGGATAGGACAGCGGGCGCTCGTGCGTTTCTCAGCTTTCAATCAGGCAGTCACACCACAGCTGGCCGGGATCGTGTCTTTTGTATCGGCCGACACCACTCACGATCAGCAGACAAATGCGCCGTATTTCACGCTCAGGGTGAGCTTACCGGAAGACGAGCATCGACGCCTTGCCGGATCATCGCAGCTCGTGTCGGGCATGCCGGCGGAAGTCTTCTTGCAGACGGGTAGCCGCACCATGATGAACTATTTGCTGAAACCGATTATGGATCAAGTGCAGCGCGCGTTTATAGAGCGATGAATTGAGGTATGTTGCAGTCCCACCGATTTCGATCCGAAACTGAACTCGAACGCCGGTCTCTCAACCAATTCAGGTACTGCAAATTCAACCGTTCAACGCCGCTTCCCCGAACGACGTTCAAGCTGGCCGGACATGCTGGACACCGCAGCATCTGGCACCGCGTTTTGCTCGAAGTGTTGGTTCTGGTGCCGGTGGGCGAACGCGTTGTCCCTCCGCGCGGCCTCTGCTACAGCGTTTCCACATCCGCCCGCGTGGCCTGGCGCGCCATGATGGGCGTTATTTTCGATCTGGTCGCCATTTGCCCAAGATGGTTGCTGTCCTGGATCCAGTGCTTGACGAAGGACGCGCACACGCAACCGAATGTCGGCCTGCCTCGTGCGAAGCCTCACCACCAGAAACGAAGCCGAACTGTTTGGCGGGGACAATGACCGTATCGGGGCAATCGGGAGACGTTGCTGCGATTTTGTTGTGACGGGCGTCGTGCTCGAGACGAACAAGGCGACGAATCCCACACCGAATTTTTGCTAACAAACGCGGCTAGCCATTGGCAATGTCGGATCTTTGGCCTCGAGCGGCACTGCAGTAGCAGCAATCATGAAACTGCCACAACGGGAAGTGATATTCGTTGTCGTGGCCCAAAGCTTCAGCGGTTGTATATGCATGCTGCGCTGTGCCGCCTGGCCCTGTTTCTTAATGGAGCGCGTGATCGCTTGACTGTTCAGGGCCTTCTTTTGCGGCAGAGTCTCACTCCAGCCCGCGCCACTTCGTGCGCCGAACGCAAATTGGAGAATTTGTTGGTGGGTGTTCGAGTAGGTAGCTTTCCAGCATGCGGCCCGTTCGCCAATCGATATTACTTATTTCGAGGCGTTTCTTGCTTGTGCCGCACTGAAACCAAAGGGAGACCCGCCTCTGACCACCGCATGGAGTTTGCGGTGAGCCAACCGAATAAGTTCGTCGATCGACCACAACACACAGTACAAAACATTTGTAGTGAGTCGAGCTATGGGTGAAATTCGAGAATTTAGATCACATGCGAGCGGCGTCCCGTGCTTGTCGGTGCCCGGGCGCCTTGCCGCAGTTGTTGTTGGCGCTATCTCAGACCGCCCCTCCCCAAGGTCCACCGACGAGGCAGAAGAGACGCGCGGTCGAATAAAGTGGATCGATCGCGAACTCATCCCCAGTATTCACCAGCACCACGGAACCCTAATCATATGCACGGCAGATAGATTTATTGCGATTTTCGAGAACCCCGTTGAAGCCGCACAATGCGGCGTTATCATCCGGCAATCCATCGTCGAGCGCAACCAATTGCTCCCGAGACGCCGCTGGACCCAGTATCGGATTGGCGTCGATCTTGGGCATGTGATCACGGATACAAACAAGATTTATGGCGAGGGCGTCTACGCTGCCTCCGGTCTGGCCGCTATTGCGGGGCCTGGCCAACTTTGTATCTCGGGCGGTCTCTACGAGCAGATAAAGCACAAGCTCTTTTATACCTATGAGTCGCTCGGGGATCGAAAGGTCAAAAACATTGCGAAGCCCGTAACGGTCTATCGGATGCTTGCGGATCCCGATTCCTTTAGGACAAGATATGAGATCATCCTGCTCTCTCTAGTGAGTCTCATTTTGACGGTTATCGCAGGTGGCGGGATGTGCTACCTGTTTGGGCAAGGACAGTACTAGCGCCCCGAAACGCCGCATCGTCGGACCGCGTCCCGACCGTAAACTGAGTTTCAGACGCATGAGATAGCCGGGCAAGTAGATCAATGTTTTTCGTTATTTTAGCCATATCAAAATGGTCAACGCGCTGGAGAGTTCACGTTAAAATTGCCTGATTTACCGGCAGCGCCGAGGCAAACAGCAAAGGTGTGTTTTAGACAAGCACGGTTTGCGCAGCAGACTCCATTCTCGTCTGCTTTTTATGCGCAACTTGCAAACTCACGCCGCTACGAATCCAGTCGCGCACGTCGACCAGCGGGACGATCGCCGAGATCTCGCCAAGTGTCTGGCCAGCTGTTTTTACTCTAGGGCGTCGGGGCTGATGGATGGCTTGAGGCCGTAGGACACAAGGGTTTCGAGGCCGCCCCATAGCCGCCATTCATCCAGGACTGCTGGCTCGCTCATGAAGCGATGGACGAAGGTGTTGTGATTGCCTCTTAGAAATACCGCTTCCTTGGTCTGCTCGCACCCTAGCAGAAGATCCAGTACGTCTCTCGAGGCCGGTCCGCGGTCGATATAGTCGCCATCGAAAACCACGATCGAGCGGAGTCCTTCACGGGGCGAGTGCTCGTCATAGATTTTCCAGGCTCCGGACCAGCTGCCCAGCCCCAAGTTAAGTAACGCCATCCCTTAATAGCATTATCTTTGGCTCTACACCATTTAATCGGGCTATTTAAACGTATTAAATAGAGGAGTTTGGCCGCAGCCCATTTGGCCCCAAACGTTCAGCTGCTCTCATGCCGTCCTGTTCACGCGCAGACGTGTCCTCGGGGGCGGGATTTATGAGGAGATTAATTCGTCTTCCGCCGCTAGCTCGGGCAAGGCGCGCAGGGGCCGCGCTCCGCAAATCGCCGTCGTTCAGTAACCACGGACAGCGAGCGCCGAAGCCGAGTACTGACCCGCTCACTTCCATGCCAGCACGAAGGGGCCGCCATCGCGACCCCAGCTTCTCAATCAGCTGACGGACTGCACGCGTCGCTGGCCGATGCGGAGAGCCTCCGTTGGTTTGGCTCGGTCGAAGCCAAGCTACTTCGCTCGCGATCGAGTCCGAAGCTGTGACTTTGCAAAGAAGCTAGTCGTTGGTTAAGGATCTCGATTCGCTCAGACAGCAGCTTCTGTTCCTCCTGCGGGCTAACGTCGCGAGATCTGTGCGGCTGCACCAGCCCGCATCTTGGACAGGTCGGGGGCGTTGTTGCAAATAAAGGAGAACGGGACTTAGTGTTTTGAGAGGGGGAGCTGCAGTAGACGCAGGTCTTGTGAACGAAAGCAATCCTGCCCTTGCCCATGTCAATCACCTCAACGAAAACATTGGAGCCCCCAAACATACCGCGACGCGGCACAGACGTTCCCTAACTTAGGTTAGCTAAATGAAAATCAGTATTTCAGCGGATGTAGCAGCTCATGAGCACGGCGTTCTACTTCGGCTGGAGCCCTGAATGAGCGACGGGACGCGCCGAGCCGCGGTGCGCTTACTAGCTGCCTGTGAAGACAGATCGAGATTTCGGAAGTCTTTCCTGCGCTGACTCTAGCGGCTGCCCAGACCACCCCTCTAGGGAAAGCAATTCAGCGGAGAAGCGGAAAATGAATGCCCCGCCCGTAGCGGGGGCAACGGGCGGGGCAGGGGCCGTTCTAGAGGAACGCTAACCCGGAGGTTAGTCCCGCACGCTAGCGGACGGCTCTAGTCGAGTTTGTGCGCCAGCCGACTCTTGCACGAACTTTTTACCACTGTTGGATTGCTGTGCGGCGGCATCCGTCGCGGCGGCATGCGTCGCCGCTCGAGCGCTTCGGCCGCGGGTGCCTGCTGGCTCCATTCAAGCCTTTAGCGGCAAATTGATCCATTGGTCGCTTTGCGACCGCGGTGATTCCGTTTGGGCTATCACGATGGCCGTGTCCCGCTGCTGTTTCGCGAAAGATCAGGTACGGACTAACCCATGTTAGTTGTTTCGCCGATTCTGATTTTTTTGCATTTGCGCCCAGGCGGGACAGTTTCCAGGCTGAAATTCAGCCGAAGCCGCCGTTTCGGTCGGCCGGTTGCAGGAGTGGTGTGCGTTAGCTGACAAATACAGTCGTTTTTCTCATCGCGCGGTAAACATTTTTGGGACCCATTCGAGGTCGTTTTCGGAACCATTAACTGCTCCTCACGTTTGGAACCCGTTTTTTGGTGCGGTTCCATAAACTGGCTGGAGTTTGACAATGTTTAAATTAGTCGCCTTTGCGACTGCTTTAGTATGCGCGCTTACCACCGAGGCCAACGCCAGACCTCACCGGCATCATCACGGTTACGCGCGCGCCTGGTGCGGGCTTTACATGAGCAAGTACTTCGGCAGGTCCGACCCTCGGCTGGCACTGGCGCGACAGTGGGCCAGAGAAGGCCGCAATGCGGGGGGTCCGGGAGTCGGCGTGGTGGTTGTTTGGCCCCACCACGTCGGAGTGATCACTGGACAGACGCCTGAGGGCCATTGGATTGTCCACAGTGGCAACGACGGCGGCGCTGTCCGCACCCGGGCACGGTCGGTAGCAGGGGCAATAGCATTTCGACGCGTTTAACGTTTCAGATGCACTGACCTGCAAAGCCGCCGGCGATCTCAGTTTATCGGCGGTGTCTTTTGGTCAATCAAACGAATTATGGACCGCGCTCCGAATTCCATTCGCCGCAACGACGTCCCTGGTCTCCTACGGTGTTCACCTGTAACTGACGCTCTTCGGTGCGGCTGGACTGGACGTTGTCGCACTGGCACAATGGTCGTCAGGTTAGACCTGCGTGCCTATGATTAATTCACCCCGCTTAGTTTGAGTCGCAACGCAACTGCGCAGCGCGTTTCCGGAAACGTAGCAATATGGCAAATATTCTCGTCGCAGGCGGAGCGGGATATATCGGCTCGCACACATGCCTAGATCTATTTAACAAGGGCTTTGTCCCAATCGTATATGACAACCTCTCAAATGGTCACGCCGAGTTTGTCCAATGGGGTCCGCTCGAGGTAGGCGACATCCGTGATCGCGACAAGCTCGACGAGGTTTTCAGGAAACACAATCCGGTCGCCGTCGTGCATTTCGCGGCGGCTATTGAGGTCGGGGAGTCCGTTCGGGATCCAGCCGGATACTACGACAACAATGTCTCCGGCACTATCACACTACTACGAGCGGCTCAGGCAGCAGGCATCGACAAGGTTGTTTTTTCCTCGACATGCGCCACGTACGGCATGCCGACATCGATACCAATGAAGGAATCTCACGCCCAGATTCCAATCAACCCTTACGGCCGAAGCAAACTGATTATCGAGCAGATCCTCTGGGATCTCGACGTGTATCAGGGCTTTCGATGCATGATCTTGCGCTATTTCAACGCTGCAGGAGCCGATCCCCTAGGAAGAATTGGGGAATGGCATTCGCCCGAAACTCACGCCATACCTATCGCGATTGAAGCGGCTTTGGGGCGGCGGCCGTATTTTGAAGTGCTGGGGACGGACTACGATACGCGGGATGGGACCTGCGTCCGCGACTTTGTCCACGTCCTCGATCTTGCCGATGCTCACACCCGTGCGATCGAGCATCTGCTGGCCGATGGTGCAAGCCACGCCGTGAACCTCGGTACCGGTCATGGAACTACCGTAAAGGAATTGCTTCAGGCCGTTCAGCATGTCATCGGCAAAGGTTTAAACGTCAAGTACGGTCCACGTCGCAAAGGCGACTCGCCCGTGCTGGTAGCTGACAATGCTTTGGCGAACGAGACCATCGGCTGGTCTCCACGGCACGACCTCAAATCGATGATTGATACGGCCTGGAATTGGCACTCCAACTACCTGCCGGCGTAGTTACTCCGGCACCATAAGTGGTCTCTCAGAAAGACGATTTGCCACGCCCACGCGGGAGGGTGCCTAATTCCCAAGGCAACAGCCACCTGCATATGAACGGAGCTGCTAGCCGCCCACGAGCCGCGGGACGAACAGCGTCTCTTCGGAGGACGGGTCAAACTTACGGGTCACCGTCGGTTGTCCGGAACTGCTGCGGACGGCCGCCGTGAATCCCGCGCCTGTCAGCTCTTTGAATCGTTGCTCGGCCTTCAAGACATCTTTCGAATTTTTGGCGTCGAAAACGTGCCGCGTATCGCCGTTGTGATCCATTACAATTTGGACTGCCATCGCTACACTCCTGGTTGCCCGGCATAGATTATTGAACCCAGATATTCAAATGTTACGGTCTGAAAAAGTTCCGCGCCGGCAAGCCTGGAAGATGGTCACGCTAATTTCCAATTGGACACGATGAGAGTCTACGCGCCCCTGGATCGAACGAATGCCCTGGATGTACGCGGACGGCTTCCGCGATCAATCGTCCTCCAGATCGAACGCGAACCGCTGGCTATCGACTACTTTGCCATCCTGCGTTATCGGCACATAGATGCAGGAGCGCCCTTCGGCATCGGTTAACTTGATGGCTTGAGGCATAGCATCGGGGTATTCGCCGCCGTGCTCCATGGTTTCAAAGCGCAGGCCCGCGCCGTTTAGGTGCGGATCTTGGGGACGGCTTTCCGGCATCAATTCTGCAAACTTGTGCGTGAGCTTCATCAGAAAATCCTCGTGAAACAACTAGTGGGCAATATCCGTGGTGCTGATTTCACCCCAATGTTCCCCATCAACAAAGATGCTCACCGCGAGTTCCCGAAACGTGTCTTTTTTCAGGCCCCGAAGTTCGCATGTGGCAGGGGTTTCACGTCTTGGCCTCGCCGACGGTATCCGCCACATGGGCTCCACGTGCTCCGAGCGGCTTGCCGCCGCCCTCGGTACTATCGACCGCTGTCTGATGCTCGATTTCTGAATTGAGTTCAGCCCCCAGCAACACAACTATGGTGGACATCCACATCCAGATCATCAGGCCAATTGCGGCCCCCAGCGACCCGTAAGTTGCGTCATAATTGGCGTAGTTCGCCAGATAAAACGATAGCAGCCCCGATCCGGCCAGCCAGGTTAACGTGGCGAAGACGCTGCCTACACTAAGCCAGCGCCACTGCGGTGATCGACGGCTCGGCCCGAAGCGATAGAGCACGGCAAGACCAAATAGCATCATTACGACCAGGAGCGGCCATCGTCCAATGCGGAAAAGAGCGTCGGTGATTGAGCCGAGCCCGATCACGGAGAGTATGATCGGAAGGGCGACAACGGCGCCGATGGCAACAAGAACGGCTATCAGGCCGCCAAAGGTAAAAGCCAGCGATACGGCGTTCAGTTTGAAAAAACCTCGCTTTTCCGTTTCATCGTAGACGACATTAAGAGCATCGATTATGGCCTTCATGCCGCCGTTGGCGCTCCAAACCGCAAGAAGGAAACTCCCGACGAACGCCGTTCCAAGCTTGAGGTCACCTTTTGCGAGAACCCGGCCAACTTGGTCTTTGACTATGTCAAACGCGCCCGCCGGCAAAACCTCAGAGAGAAGAGAGAGATGGTCATTAATGGTGCTCGGCTTCGCAAACAGGGCGTAGGAGGAAACCAGCGCCGTGATCGCAGGAAAAAGCGCCAGCAAACCGTAGAACACGACACCCGCCGCCACGGCCAGAAGCCGGTCCTGGTTGAACTGCTCATAGGTTCTTACGAGAATATCTTTCCAGCCCTGCCAGGGAATTTCCCAAGGAGCTACGGCTTGCCGCCCTCGTTCGTGGGCGGCCGAATCATTGCTTGGTGAAGTTTCGCGGTTCGCTGCTGATCGGTCAGTTTTTCGGTCGTTCAAATACCGTACGTTAGGCATGAGACAGCTTTGGCTATATCCATCCGTTTTTCGTCCAATTCGATAACGCCTCCATCGTTCCCCATTGGGATTACATCGGGGCGCAAGTTCCGCCGACTGCGAGGACGGCGCTCGAAGACGAGGAGAAGTTGCGAGACGCGCGGGTTTTGCCCGCTGCTGCCAAAGCCGGGGCTTTAGCTGTAGGCCCGGAACGAACGTGCCGATCTAGTATGAGATCGGCACGTCGAGAGGTGATCCTAGGCTAAACCTCTGTAAGATGACGGTCGAGCCGTGCCGGCGCGGCCCGTCCGGGTTTTTCCTCGATTGGGTTCGCGGGCAACTGCAACACCGTAGCCCTTTGCCCCGCGACCAAATCAGTCACCAGGATAATCATGCCATTCGAAAACTCCAGCGCATCGTGATGCTGGTGGGGCTCGTCGGCCCTTATTCGCCGAAACCGCGCTAACCGATCGCCGACTTTCTTGCGAAATACCATTCCATCAGTTTGAGCGTCATCTTCGAATGCCACCTCGGTCCCAGGGCGAAGACAAACCGCCACGTGAGGATTGTCGGGGCTGGCAAAACCTCGTGTGGTCGTATTTGGGAATGTGGTCGAAATTAACGTCTCCGCGAGCTCAGCGGGACGACTTGCGACCGCGTGTAAGCTGTAATCGCACATGGATGCGCTCCTTAAATCGCCACCCAGCGATTCCAGAACCTTCTTGGAAGTATTTAGTTGCAGCATCGTCCAAAAAAGATGATGTGAGGTTGCACAGCGTCTACGAGCGCCTAGGGATGAAGTCATCCGCGCGTCAGATCGGAGAGCCAGTCCAAAAGACCCAACAAGGACATTATTACTCCGCGCGCAATACACGAGCTGGATGCCATTTTCATCTTTTCGCCAAAGTACACATCTGAGTGACGGCTCTTAGAATCAGGCCGGACACGCCCTGCGGGCCATCCTCGTTCTGCGGTGCAATAGCGATTTTCGTGCCGCAATGCTGGATACCGCCGATCACCGGCTTGAGTGCCGAGCCGGAGCGTCGCGCTAACGACCAGCCAGCCGGCGCCACTTCAGTCGTCTCAAGGGGTATCGAGCTGCTGCTCCAGCCCGTGCAACACTTTATAGCAGGGCAGCACCTGGACGACGCTCGAATTCGGCTCACGGCCTTCGCGAATTGCGGCAAAGAACTCGCGGTCCTGCAGCTCGATCCCATTCATTGAGACGTCCACCTTGGAGACGTCGATCTTCTCGTCCTTGCCGTTGAAGAGGTCGTCATACCGCGCCAGATAGGTGCCGGTGTCGCCGATATAGCGGAAGAAAGTGCCGAGTGGGCCGTCATTATTGAACGAGAGGCTAAGCGTGCAGATCGCACCGTCAGCCGCCTTGAGCTGGATCGACATATCCATCGCAATCCCAAGCGTCGGGTGGATCGGCCCCTGAATTGCATTCGCCTTCACGATGGGCGAGCGGGTCTGGTAGGCGAATAAATCCACCGTGTGGGCGGCGTGGTGCCACAGCAAATGGTCGGTCCAGCTGCGCGGTTGGCCGAGCGCGTTCATGTTCGAACGCCGGAAGAAGAATGTCTGGACGTCCATCTGCTGGATGTTGAATTCCCCGGCGATGATTTTCCGATGCACCCACTGATGGCTGGGGTTGAAACGGCGGGTATGACCGCACATCGCGATCAAGCCGGTCTGTTTCTGCAACTCGGCAACTGCCTGCGCATCCCGCCAGGAATCGGCGAGCGGAATCTCGACCTGGACATGCTTGCCGGCTTCCAGGCACGCCATCGATTGTGCCGCGTGCATCTGGGTCGGCGTGCAAAGAATCACCGCATCGAGTTCGCTGAGGGCGAGGCTGTCGGCGAGTTCGGTGGTGACGTGCGGGATGCCGTACTTCGCGGCAATTTCCTTTGTTGGCTCGATCCTGTGGCCCACTAGCGAGACGACCTCGACGTCAGCAATGTCCTTGATGCCGTCCAGGTGTTTGATACCGAACGCGCCCGCCCCGGCGAGTGCCACTTTGATGGTCTTCGCCACGTCAATTGTTCTCCAGGATCAGATGCCCCACGGCGGTGTTGCTGGCAGGCACATGGTAGAAGCGATGCCGCAGACTGGTCTGCTTGCCGCCGTTCACATCGTTCATGGCGCCACGAGCTATCAACCACATCACCAGTTCGATGCCCTCGCTGCCAGCCTCGCGGACGTAGTCAATATGCGGCATGCGGGAAAGACCTTCGGGGTCGGAAATCAGGCGATCAAGAAAGGCGTTGTCGAATTCCTTATTGATCAATCCGGCGCGCGGACCTTGCAGTTGATGGCTCATTCCGCCGGTACCCCAGATTTGAACGTTGAGCGGTTCGTCGTACGTCTCGATAGCCTTGCGGATGGCCTTTCCGAGCATGTAGCAACGCCGCCCCGATGGCGCCGGGTACTGTACGACGTTCACCGCAAACGGGATCACTGGACAAGGCCACGCCTGTGGCTGGCCGCACATCAGACTCAGTGGCACAGTCAGGCCATGGTCGACGTCCATCTTGTTGACGATGGTGAGATCGAAGTCGTCCTGGATCACCGATTGCGCGATGTGCGCCGCGAGCTTCGGATGGCCGATCACCTTGGGGACCGGGCGCGGACCCCAGCCCTCGTCGGCCGGCGTGAATTCGGGCGCAGTACCGATCGCGAAAGTCGGGATCACATCGAGGCTGAATGCGTTGGCGTGGTCGTTGTAGACCAGGAAAATCACGTCCGGCTTCTGATCCTTCAGCCACTGCTTGGAGAAGTCGTATCCCTTGAAGACCGCTTGCCAATACGGCTCGGCGCTCTTGCCCAGGTCGAGCGCAGCGCCGATCGCCGGCACGTGCGAGGTGTAGACGCTGGCAGAGATACGGGCCATCACTTCTTCTCCCCAATGTAACGGTTGCCTTCGACTGAACGGCCGCCCCCGGCCATCATGTCTCGGTACTGTTCCTCGCTCATGCCGCTCATGCTGCCGGCCATCTGCTGAAAGCTCTTGCCGTCGGTCGCGCCGATCTTTGCGAGAAAGTAGATGTTGCCGCCAAGCTCGATGCAGCGATTGAGGTCGCGCGCGAGCACGGCCTGCTTCTGCTCCTCGCTCATGGGCCATTCGTCGAGATAAGCCCGTTCATTGGCCTTGAAGCGGGCGCGGTTCTCCGCTTTCATCAGCGACATGCAGAACTGGTTTAGATGATAGCCTTGGCGCGACATGTCTGCGTCGAAGATAGTGGTGCCGGGTACGTCGGTGTAGGGTTTGTCGAGCGACATCGGGTTGTCCTCTCCTCAGGAATGTTCGGGCCAGTACAGGCGCGTCGGGTTGTCGACCAGCAGCTTGTGTTGCAATTCGGATGTTGTCGCAATGTGCGGAATAAAATCGACCAGCAAGCCGTCGTCCGGCATGTGGTTCTTCAGGTTAGGGTGCGGCCAGTCAGTTCCCCAGAGCACGCGGTCAGGGAAAGTCTCGACGATGCGCCTCGCGAAGGGGACCACGTCGCGATAGGCGTTCTGCTCACCGTTCAGCGCAGGCGGCCCGGCGATCGACAGGCGCTCAGGACAAGTGACCTTCGACCAGACGTTCGGGTGATCCCGCATGAACTTCACGAACAACTCGAACTCGGGACCATCGACCGGCTTGCTCACATCTGGCCGCCCCATGTGGTCGACGACCACCGTTGTAGGGAGCGAGGTGAAGAAATCCCATAGTTCGGGAAGATCCACCGCTTCGAAGTAAATCACGACATGCCAGCCCAGTTTCTCGATCCGGCCGGTAATCTCGATCAACTCCTCCCTCGGCGTAAAATCAACAAGGCGCTTGACGAAATTGAAGCGCACGCCCCGCACGCCGGCGTCATGCATCGCACGAAGCTCGGCGTCGCTGACGCTGCGCTTGACCGTGGCGATACCGCGGGCTTTGCCATCGGAATGCAGGAGAGCATCGATCATCGCTCGATTGTCGGCGCCATGACAGGTGGCCTGCACGATGACGTTTCGCGCAAAACCAAGGTGGTCGCGCAGCGCGAACAACTGCTGTTTGGAAGCATCGCAGGGAGTGTATTTGCGCTCCGGCGCATATGGAAACTCCGCGCCGGGACCGAACACGTGACAATGCGCGTCCACCGCGCCAGGAGGGACCTTGAAGCGAGGCCGCGATGGGCCTGGATACCAGTCGAGCCAGCCAGGGGTCTTCTGAAATTCCATTAGCGCTGCGTTTGTCATTCGGTGGGCTTCAGTTTTGCGAGGATCCGGTCGGCCTCGGTGCGCCAATCCGGGCTGCGGGCAAATTCCTTTGTGCCCTTCGATCCGAACAGGCCTTGGTCGGACAGGTCAGCGACCCAGGCCTGACGTTCGGCTGTGCCCTGCGCAGACCATGGCGTCAGACCGGCTTCGCGGATGGTTTCCGCTACCTCGCGCACCTCCTCACTACGTCTGCGCCCATGCTCGATGACGCGCTGAAAAAAATAGGCGCCCTGTTTTTCCCAGTCGATGCCCGGGAAAGTCTCTGCCAAGGATGCGAGCACCGCGTCTTCGACGCCGTAGGCCCGCGCCGTCGTGAAGCTTTCGATGACCATCGCCTCCAGGCCCTTGATCATGACGCTGCGGCACATCTTCACAGCCGAAGCGACGCCGAGTTGTTCGCTTGCGACTTTGGCGTTGAAGCCGAGCACCACCAACAATGGCGCAAGCTCCTTGGCGCCGCTGCCGCCAAGCAGCAACGGTACTTTGAGGCGGTGCGGCGGGACCGAGGTCATCACAGCACCCTCGACGTAGCGCCCGCCGGCGGCATCGATCAGCGCCGCAGCACGGCGCTTTGCGCCTGGCGAAGCCGAATTGAAATCAAGGAACCATGCTCCCTTTTTCACTGCCGGCGCGCAGGCGTTTGCTACTCGGACGGCCTGGCTTGCCGTTACCGCCGAGACGATGAAATCGGCCTGCATAGCCAAATCTGCATGGGAAGAGGACAACGCGACCCCAAATGCCGCCGCATGCTCGCGTAGCGCGCCGGCCTGATCGCCGCCGAGCTTGATGTCGTAGGCACTGACCTTCACGTCTCGCTTGCGCAGATCTTCGGCAAGGATGCGACCTACCTCACCGTAGCCCACAAGTCCGACATGCCATTGGTTTGGGTCAGTCGACATGGCTTCAATCGATATATTTCAGGCCGGCCTTCTGGAGCGGCTCGCGCATGTTGTACATGTCCAATCCGAGCACACCCTTGGCCAGTTTGGCCCGCTTCTCGCCTTCGTTCGCCTCGCGCGCCTCTGCGGCATCCGCCACCTGAAGGGCTATGGCCGCGGGAACAATGACGACCCCGTCTGGGTCGGCAATCACAACGTCACCTGGATTGACCAGCGCACCGGCGCAAACCACCGGGATATTCACCGAGCCCAAGGTCGACTTCACGGTGCCCTTTGCACTGATCGCCCGGGAAAACACCGGGAATTGCATTTCCGTCAAATCTTTCACGTCGCGCACGCCGCCATCGATGACAAGCCCTCTTGCGCCGCGGGCGCGGAAGCTGGTCGCAAGCAGATCGCCAAAGAAACCGTCGGTGTTCTCGGCGGTGCAGGCGGCCACCACCACATCGTCTGGCTGCAACTGCTCGGCGACCACGTGCATCATCCAGTTGTCGCCCGGGTGCAGCAGCACCGTGACCGCCGTTCCACAGGCATGTGCGTCGGCGTAGATCGGGCGCATGTAAGGATGCATCAGGCCGACGCGGCCCATCGCCTCATGCACGGTCGCGACACCGAAGCGCGACAGCTTTTCGACCGCGGCCTTGTCGGCACGAACAATATTGCGCTTGACGACACCGAGACTGCTTAGCGGGATCATTTTATTTTCCTTTGGCTTTAAGGGCCGCATCGAGACGGGAAAAAACCCGCCGCGCGTTACCCTCGTACACCTTGCGCTTGTCCTGCGCGCTGAGGCTCGTCGATGCCTCGATGTAGCGTTTCGTGTCATCGTAAGGGAAGCCGGTTTCAGGGTCGATCCCTCGCACCGCGCCAATCATCTCGCTGGCAAACAAAATGTTGTCTACCGGGATCACCTTGGTAAGCAGGTCGATCCCCGGCTGGTGATACACGCAGGTGTCGAAGAAGATATTCTGCAGCAGGTGCTCCTTTAGCAGCGGCTTTTTCAGCTCCTGCGCCAGGCCGCGAAAACGGCCCCAGTGATAGGGCACCGCGCCGCCGCCGTGCGGGATCAAGAACTTCAGCGTCGGAAAGTCCTTGAACAGGTCCGATGTCAGGCACTGCATGAATGCGGTGGTGTCCGCGTTGAGGTAATGCGCGCCTGTGGTATGAAAGCAGGCGTTGCAGCTGGTGGAAACGTGGATCATGGCGGGAATGTCGAGTTCCACCATCTTCTCGTAAATCGGGTACCACTGCCGGTCCGATAATGGCGGCGATGTCCAGTGCCCGCCGGAGGGATCGGGGTTCAGGTTGATGCCGACAAAACCGTATTGCTTGACGCATTTCTCAAGCTCCGGGATGCATGTTTTCGGATCGACGCCGGGCGATTGGGGCAGCATCGCCGCTCCAATAAAGCTATCGGGAAAGAGCTGACTGACGCGCGCGCATAGCTCGTTGCAGATCGCAGCCCAGCTCGAGGATACGTTGAAGTCACCAATGTGGTGCGCCATGAAGCTTGCGCGCGGGCTGAAGATGGTGAGATCGCTGCCGCGTTCCTGCATCTTCTTGAGCTGATTGTTGATAATTGATTCGCGGAGTTCATCGTCGCTGATCTTCAACTCGTTGACCTTCGGCCTCGCCGCCGGATCCTTGATGCCGGCAATCTGCCGATTCCGCCAATCCTCAAGGGCTTTTGGCGCGGTGGTGTAGTGGCCGTGCACGTCGATGATCAAGTGGCTCTCCCTGGTGGCGGCAAACACCCGTGTTCTGCATTGCCGCCTTCTTTAAGTTTTTTCAGTTTGTCTTTTCTGGCGGCTCGGTGTTTCTTTTTGCGGCGCCCAGACCGATCCAGGCACCATCACCTCACCGCGCATCAATAGCCGCGCGGTGCGCAGCAGGGCGGCGCGCGTCACGTTTTGCGGATTGGCCGGGTCGACTTCGATCTCGACGCTGAACTCGCCGGTTGGATGTTCGACCGACAGTTTCTTGATGTTGCCGGCCAGCACCGACGCCACGCCCTGAGTGATCGAACCTTCGAGCACGCAGGCGGTCGCCACCGTCACCGCAGCCAGCACCCCGATTGCTTCATGGCAAACGTGCGGGATGAAGCTGCGCGTGCAGATGCTGCCCGCGGTACGCGGGGCCGCAATCAGCGTCATCTTGGGGTAGTTCTTTCCGGTCACATCGCCGAGCTTCATCGCGTGACCGCAGGCGATGCGCAACCGCTCGATCCGCGCCTTCAGTTCGCTGTCCGCGTTCAGCTGTTCCACGCTCTCATAGCCGGTGCGGCCTACGTCCGTAGCTTTAAACATCACCAGAGGCATGCCGTTGTCGATGCAGGTAACCTCGATCCCATCGATCAGATCGCGGACCTTGCCAGTGGGAAGCAGTCCAGGCGCAACGGAGCCGGCGGTGTCGAGGAAATTGATCGTGATCGGGGCTGAGGTCCCGGGAGAACCGTCGATCCGCGCCGTTCCCTCGTACTCAACCCGACCGTTCGGCGTCTGCACGGTGATGTCGCATTGCATGTCGGTATTAAGTGTCAATACCCGCAGCGTGGTGGTGTCGCCCTTCGGTTTGACCAGCCCGGTCTCCAGCGCGAACGGCACCACCGCGGCCAGCATGTTGCCGCAGTTGGGCGTGGTGTCGACGGTGTCGTTGTCGGGCTGCAACTGGGCAAAAAGGAAATTCAGATCGACGCCCGGCGTGCTGCCCTTGGTCACGATCCCAACCTTGCTGGTCAGCGGGTGCGCGCCACCTAAACCGTCAATCTGGCGCTTGTCTGGCGAACCCATCACCGAGAGCAGCACCCTGTCGCGCGTAGGCACGTCAGCAGGCAGGTCACTGGCCTGGAAGAAGGGACCTCGCGAAGTGCCTCCGCGCATGAAAAGGCAAGGAATCGCAGTTTGCATTGGAGTTGATCCCACGACTGTCGCTGGGCTTAGTCTGGCGAGTTGGCCCACCCTTCGCCAGCGCCCGGTCTCTATAACAGATATACCTATCTGGCATAGCAGCTTGCGGCCAACCATGCCGAAATGGTTAGGCCGGAAGCGCGTGCACCAGCGCCGTTAGCAGCCGCATTGTTCGTTCGCTCAGCGGTGTTGGACGCTTGTGCGCCGAGGTGATCAGGCAAAGCACGCTCACCGGCGCCGGATCGATGAGCCTCCGCATCACCAATTCGCCCGACCGCGCCGATGCGGCCACTCCGCTCGGGGTCAGCACGGCGTGGCCATAGCCGGCACAGACCAGATCGATGATCGAGGGGACGCTCGATACCTCCCAGGCAATATCAAGCCTGATCCCGGCCAGCCCGGCTTGGGTCTCAAGCAGTCGCCGCATTGCGTGCACTCGCTCGGGGACGATCAGCGGGTAGTGCGGCAGCTCCCTCATTGGCAGCGGCGGCAAAGCGGTTCGCTTGCGCTTGGCCTTGCTGGCCGCATGACTGACGAGCCCGAGAGGCTCCTGAAGCAGCGGCGTGATCTCGAGTCCGGCCTGCGCATCGGGATTGTAAACCAGGCCGACGTCGATGCGGCCCGTCGTGACCCACTCGACGATGTGGGTCGATAGCCCTTCGACAATGGCCAGCCTGGCGGCCGGAAGCTGCTTCTTGAAGCGGTCGATCAGGGGCACCGTGAGCTGCCGGCCCATGCTCGGCGGCAGCCCGATCGTCACCCGTCCTACCGGCTCATCGCGGCTCGCACCCAGATCCTCACGCGCGTGAGCCATCAGCTGTATGATCGCCACGCTATGGTCGAACAGCCGCTTGCCTGCGTCCGTCAGCGCGACGCCGCGGCCGTTCCGCAGGAATACCTGCTGGCTCAACTCAGTTTCGAGGCTACGCACTTGGCGGCTAAGCGCCGGCTGAGCGATGTCCAGCGCCAACGCTGCCTTGCTGAAGCTACCCAGTTCAGCCACCTGCACGAAGTATTCGAGCTGCTTCAGGTTCATGGGGCGGCGCTCTATTGCTTCTGAATTCCGGCTTTCTCGATCACCTTTCGCCACTTCTCTATATCGGATTTCAGCCTGGCGGATATCTCCTCAGGCGTACTTGCCCTGGCCTCGATGCCAAGTTCGAGAAGGCGCTTTGTCACATCGGCGTCACCGAGGATTTCCTGCAGAGCCTGATTGAGTGTTTTAACGATTTCCGGCGCCGTGCCGGCAGGAGCAAACAATGCATTCCAGGAGACTACGTCGTAATCGGCGACGCCACTTTCGCGCAACGTCGGAATATCGGGCGTACTTTCCGAGCGTACCGAACCCGAGGAAGCGAGCGCCCGGATTTTCTTGTCAACGAGATTCCCCTTAATGGAGGAGTAGCTGTCGATCATCAAGGCGAGGTTGCCCTGCATGGCGGACACAAGAAGCTCCGGCGTGCCTCGATAGGGAATGATGGTAAAATCGATGCCGGCGGCGGTCTTGAACAGCTCTGCCGATAAATTCTGGGTGCTTCCGACATTGATCGTTCCGACATTGAGCGCGCCCGGCTTTGCCTTGGCGGTTGCGATGAACTCGGCCAGCGTTTTGAACTCTGATTCAGGGGTGGTTGCGAAAACGAAATCAAAAAAACCCAAACTGGAGATCGGGTCGAAATCCTTCAGCGGATCGTAAGGCAAATTGTTGAACAACGAGACGCTGACCGCCGTCCCATTCGACAGCAATGCCAGCGTATGCCCATCGCGCGGCGAGGAGATTACGGTTCGAGCGGCGGCTATCCCGCCAGCGCCAGGCTGGTTTTCAACGTAAAACCGGCCTCCAAGCTTGCCGCCAAGTTTCTCTGCAATGACGCGCGCCGTGATATCGGCGACACCACCGGCCGCAAACGGCAAAACGATGCGCACGGCTTTGTTCGGGTATTTGGTCTGACCACTGCTTTGACGCTGAGGAAGGGCGAGACCCAGTAACACAAGCACCACCACAAACCCGCGCGCCAAGCTCCGCGAAGCGACACAATCGAGGATTGACATCGGGATCTCGCTCCGGATTCGTTTGGTGTCTCAATCACCGTACCGGTGTGGCCAATGTTCAACCTAGGTCAAGAGCTGAGTCGTGATTTCTGCGATTGCCTCGGAACGGATCCTGCATCGAGGCTTGGTAGGACCATGAAACCTAAGTAAGTTGACACCCCGGGTTGTTTGCGCGGCATGAACGGCTTTCGCGAATATTGCGCAAAATCGCTATTGAGTTGGTTTTACATTGGAGAATTGCCATGAAATCCGTCGCTCTGTTGGTTGCGTTTTGCGCGTTTTGCGCGCCTGCACTGGCCCAAACCAGCGAATGCCAGTCGGTAGCAAAGCCCACCAACCGCCTCGCTTGCTACGATAAGGCTATGCCGCCGAGCAGCAAGGCCAAGCCTGCAGCGAGTTTGCCTGTTTCTTCGACGCAGCCCGGCCAAATGGTCGATCTGCTCGCCGCAGAAAATGCCCGCTTGGACGCCAAGATAAACAGCATTTGCCGCGGCTGCTGAGGCGCGCCGTTTTCAGGATATGATGGCTAAAATGAATTCGAGAGGGCAAGCTCGTCACATCGAACCGGTCCGGCGCGAACAGTATCGGCGGGCGTGAGCGGCATCCCGGCCAAATCGAACGTTGGTTCCGGCGCGATCGGACCGGGCCGATTTATCTTGGTGGTCGGCCCCAGCGGAGCGGGCAAAGATACGCTAATCGGGCTGGCACAGTCCGCTTGTGCCGAGGACGACAACATCGTTTTTCCACGCCGCGTGGTGACACGGGAAGCGACGGCTTTCGAAAATAATGCTTCGGTGAGCCCTGAAGATTTTTGGCAAGCGCATGGAGAAGGCAAATTCGCCGTGCAGTGGGAGGCGCATGGCCATTGCTATGCATTACCTTGCACGATCAACGGCGACATCCGCGCCAATCGCACGGTGGTTGCCAACGTATCGCGGACAGTGATCGACGCAATGCGCCGCGCCTATGCCAATGCCGTTGTGGTTTTGATTACGGCGCCGGCTCAAGTTCTAGTCGAACGCCTGGAGTCCCGCAGGCGCAGCAGCGACGGGCAGCTCACGGAGAGGCTTGTCGCGTAAAGTTGATGCCGTTGCATCCACCCCGGACGTCACCATTACCAATCTCGGGAAGGCGGAGCACCATGCGCGCGAGTTGGTGCGCATCATTAAGCGTGGTTGACCTATCTGATGAGCACGATTTGTTGCTTTGCAGTACGCCACACGCAATCGGACAAGGATGCGGTCAAATTTTCCACACGGCAAATTGACACACGTCAGCACCGACTATGTTAGGATGAATCGGTGAATTGGCTTCGCACGAGCGGGGGTGGAATTCATGAAAAAGCTCGTCGAAATTCGCAGCCTCGAATCTGTCTGCCGAGAGCGGGCCATGCTGGATTCCGAGCGCAAGATTTTCTGGCTAGAGCAAGCAGAAGAATGGGAGCAGCGTGCCCTCGATGAGATTGCGTTGTACTTCAGAGAATGCAACCTCGATGAAACCAGTCCCGAAGTGGGTACCCCGTAGAGCGACAAGACCAGAACCCAAGAGTACAAGGAAGATCTAGAATCTCTGTCGTTGCGTGCTGCCGCTGCGTGTTGCTGGGCGTGGCGAGCGACAAGTCAGGTTGCGCATGCCGTTAGCACCATCAGCGCCAT